>OGZC01001873.1_pt1 | contig 10853 bp, 7 predicted proteins | sample 1576751 | NCBI WGS metagenome assembly OGZC01 (sample SAMEA3541486, study PRJEB24748) | human gut metagenome | biome: human gut; feature: human-associated habitat; material: faeces | place: China | collected 2012
TCCGCTGAAGTTTAGTTTTATCCGTCCTGAAGTGAGTGGGGTGACGGGATGGCTATTTTCGCAACTTGAACTGTTTGATCTGCCTTATAACCAGTCTCCTTCGCTGCATATTATTCTCTGCTGGCTACTTTGGCGTCACTTTCGTCAGCATCTGGCTGAGAGGTGGCGTAAAGTCTGTGGCGGATGGTTTTTACTCATCGCTATTTCTACTCTGACGACCTGGCAGCATCATTTTATTGATGTCATCACAGGGCTGGCGGTAGGTATGTTGATTGACTGGATGGTGCCCGTCGATCGTCGTTGGAATTATCAGAAACCTGATCAACGTCGAATCAAAATAGCACTGCCATATGTCGTAGGCGCGGGCTCGTGCATTGTGTTGATGGAGCTAATGGTGATGATTCAGTTATGGTGGTCAGTCTGGTTATGTTGGCCAGTATTATCGCTACTCATTATTGGCCGTGGGTACGGTGGGCTTGGCGCGATAACAACAGGGAAAGATAGTCAGGGGAAACTACCGCCCGCCGTTTACTGGCTGACATTGCCCTGCCGCATCGGGATGTGGCTGTCTATGCGTTGGTTTTGTCGTCGCCTGGAGCCGGTGAGCAAAATGACTGCTGGTGTTTATTTAGGGGCGTTTCCACGACATATTCCGGCACAGAATGCGGTTCTGGACGTCACCTTTGAATTCCCTCGCGGACGAGCGACAAAAGATCGACTCTATTTCTGTGTACCGATGCTGGATCTGGTGGTTCCGGAAGAGGGGGAGCTCCGACAGGCCGTGGCGATGCTGGAAACATTACGCGAAGAGCAAGGCAGCGTTCTGGTCCATTGCGCGTTGGGATTATCGCGCAGTGCGCTGGTAGTGGCGGCATGGTTGTTATGTTACGGACACTGTAAAACCGTTGATGAAGCGATTAGTTATATTCGAGCCAGACGTTCGCATATTGTGCTTAAGGAAGATCACAAAGCGATGCTGAAATTATGGGAAAACAGGTAAGTGGATTGAGATGTGGACTGAACTACAGTCCACATCAAGATCGTGTCCGGTTATGCAGCAACAATGCTGTCGATGGCCGCTTTCGCGTCAGACTGCGCTTTCGCTGCCATTTCCGGACCGTATGCGATCCCTTCGGCGAAGACAAATTTCACATCGGTAATGCCGATAAAGCCGAGGAACGTGGACAGATACGGCGTCACCAGGTCCGTTGGTCCATCTTTGTGGATCCCACCGCGGCTGGTAATAACGATGGCTTTTTTACCCGTTACCAGACCTTCCGGACCGTTCTCGGTATAGCGGAAAGTAACGCCTGCGCGTGCAACCAGGTCAAAATAGTTTTTCAACTGAGTTGAGATGTTGAAGTTATACATCGGTGCCGCAATAACGATAACGTCGTGGGCTTTCAGCTCGGCAATCAGCTCATCGGAAAGCGCCAGAGCTTCCTGCTGACGCGGAGTCAGCGGCGCATCGCTCGGACGCAGTGCACCAACCAGTTCGCCATCCAGTACCGGAATCGGATTTGCAGCCAGGTCGCGAACGGTGATTTCATCAGCGGAGTGCTTTTCGCGCCATTGTTCAACAAAATAATCGGACAACTGATTAGACTGAGAGTACCCTGCCAGGATGCTGGATTTAAGAACTAATACCTTGCTCATGGTGTTTCCTTATAGATGTTTGAATGGGCGATGCCCCGTTGCTTGCTGACACTTTATTCACAATCCTGCCACAGAGATAGCGCAATAAATCGAAGCCTATGTTCGAATTTATTGAACAACGCATAGAAAGCCGCGATGTGGTACTCTATATCTATCATTTAAAAGAAAATTAATCAGGCAGACTACTGCCCACTAACGTTATGACAGAACAACAAAAATTGACCTTTACGGCCTTGCAGCAGCGGCTGGATTCGCTGATGCTGCGCGACAGACTGCGTTTTTCTCGGCGTCTGCACGGTGTTAAGAAGGTTAAAAATCCTGATGCACAACAGGCCATTTTCCAGGAGATGGCGAAAGAGATTGACCAGGCGGCAGGGAAAGTCCTGCTGCGTGAAGCGGCACGACCGGAAATTACTTATCCTGACAATTTACCGGTTAGTCAGAAAAAACAGGACATTCTCGAAGCGATTCGTGATCACCAGGTGGTGATCGTCGCCGGGGAAACGGGTTCTGGTAAAACGACTCAGTTACCGAAAATCTGTATGGAGCTGGGGCGCGGGATTAAAGGGCTGATCGGCCATACCCAGCCGCGTCGCCTGGCGGCAAGAACGGTGGCGAACCGTATTGCGGAAGAGCTGAAAACGGAGCCGGGCGGTTGCATCGGTTACAAAGTGCGTTTCAGCGATCACGTTAGTGATAACACGATGGTCAAGCTGATGACCGACGGTATCCTGCTGGCGGAGATCCAGCAAGACCGCCTGCTGATGCAGTACGACACCATCATTATTGACGAAGCACACGAACGCAGCCTGAATATCGATTTTCTGCTCGGCTATTTGAAAGAGTTGCTGCCGCGGCGTCCTGACCTAAAAATCATTATCACTTCCGCGACTATCGACCCGGAACGCTTTTCGCGCCACTTTAATAATGCGCCGATTATCGAAGTCTCCGGTCGGACCTATCCGGTGGAAGTGCGCTATCGACCGATTGTTGAAGAAGCCGACGACACCGAGCGCGATCAGTTGCAGGCGATTTTTGACGCCGTAGACGAACTGAGTCAGGAAAGCCCTGGCGACATTCTGATCTTTATGAGTGGTGAGCGGGAAATTCGCGATACCGCCGATGCGCTGAACAAGCTAAATCTGCGTCATACCGAAATCTTGCCGCTTTATGCGCGGCTTTCGAACAGCGAACAGAACCGCGTGTTCCAGTCGCACAGCGGACGGCGCATTGTGCTGGCGACCAACGTCGCGGAAACCTCGCTGACCGTACCGGGGATTAAATACGTTATCGACCCCGGTACAGCACGTATCAGCCGCTACAGCTATCGCACCAAAGTGCAGCGTTTGCCGATTGAACCCATTTCGCAGGCGTCTGCCAATCAGCGTAAAGGCCGCTGTGGGCGTGTGTCCGAAGGGATCTGTATTCGTCTCTATTCCGAAGACGATTTCCTTTCGCGCCCGGAGTTTACCGATCCGGAGATTCTGCGTACCAACCTGGCCTCGGTTATTTTGCAGATGACCGCGCTGGGGCTGGGCGATATCGCTGCGTTCCCGTTTGTCGAAGCACCGGATAAACGCAATATCCAGGATGGCGTGCGTCTGCTCGAAGAACTGGGCGCGATCACCACGGATGAACAGGCCAGCGCCTATAAACTGACGCCGCTCGGTCGCCAGCTCTCGCAGTTGCCTGTCGATCCACGTCTGGCGCGTATGGTGCTGGAAGCGCAAAAACATGGCTGCGTGCGTGAGGCGATGATTATCACGTCCGCGCTTTCCATTCAGGATCCGCGCGAGCGTCCGATGGATAAACAGCAGGCATCGGACGAAAAACATCGTCGCTTCCACGACAAAGAGTCTGACTTCCTCGCGTTTGTGAATCTGTGGAATTATCTTGGCGAGCAGCAAAAGGCGCTTTCTTCCAACGCCTTCCGTCGCCTGTGTCGTACCGATTATCTCAACTATCTGCGCGTGCGCGAATGGCAGGATATCTACACCCAGTTGCGCCAGGTGGTGAAAGAACTTGGCATTCCGGTTAACAGCGAACCGGCGGAGTATCGCGAAATTCACATTGCGTTGCTGACGGGTTTACTTTCCCATATCGGCATGAAAGATGCCGATAAACAAGAATATACCGGCGCACGTAACGCGCGTTTCTCCATCTTTCCCGGTTCTGGTTTATTCAAAAAACCGCCGAAATGGGTAATGGTGGCGGAACTGGTAGAAACCAGCCGCCTGTGGGGGCGCATTGCTGCGCGTATCGACCCGGAATGGGTGGAGCCTGTCGCTCAGCATTTGATTAAACGCACCTACAGCGAACCTCACTGGGAACGGGCGCAGGGCGCGGTGATGGCAACGGAAAAAGTCACTGTTTATGGTTTGCCGATTGTTGCCGCGCGCAAGGTCAACTACAGCCAGATCGATCCGGCGTTATGCCGTGAACTCTTTATTCGCCATGCGCTGGTGGAAGGTGACTGGCAGACGCGTCACGCATTCTTCCGTGAAAACCTGAAACTGCGGGCCGAAGTGGAAGAGCTGGAACACAAATCACGTCGCCGCGATATTCTGGTTGATGACGAAACGTTGTTTGAGTTCTACGACCAGCGCATCAGCCACGATGTGATCTCTGCACGCCACTTCGATAGCTGGTGGAAAAAAGTCAGCCGCGAAACGCCTGATTTGCTCAACTTTGAAAAGAGCATGTTGATCAAAGAAGGGGCGGAAAAAATCAGCAAGCTGGATTACCCGAACTTCTGGCATCAGGGCAATCTCAAGCTGCGTTTGAGCTATCAGTTTGAGCCCGGCGCGGATGCTGACGGTGTGACGGTGCATATCCCGCTGCCGTTACTTAACCAGGTTGAGGAGAGCGGGTTTGAGTGGCAGATCCCCGGCCTGCGTCGTGAGCTGATCATCGCCCTGATTAAATCACTGCCAAAGCCGGTACGCCGTAATTTTGTGCCCGCACCAAACTACGCCGAAGCGTTTTTAGGCCGCGTCACACCGCTGGAGTTACCGTTGCTCGACAGCCTTGAGCGCGAGTTACGGCGGATGACCGGTGTTACCGTTGACCGCGAAGACTGGCACTGGGATCAGGTGCCCGATCACCTGAAAATCACCTTCCGCGTGGTGGACGACAAAAATAAGAAGCTAAAAGAAGGGCGCTCATTACAGGATCTGAAAGATGCGCTGAAAGGCAAAGTGCAGGAAACGCTGTCCGCGGTGGCGGATGACGGTATCGAGCAGAGCGGGCTGCATATCTGGAGCTTTGGGCAACTGCCGGAAAGCTACGAACAGAAGCGCGGCAACTATAAAGTGAAGGCGTGGCCGGCGCTGGTGGATGAACGTGACAGTGTGGCGATCAAACTGTTTGATAACCCGCTGGAGCAAAAACAGGCAATGTGGAACGGTCTTCGCCGTCTACTGCTGCTAAATATTCCCTCGCCGATCAAGTATTTACATGAGAAGTTACCAAACAAAGCCAAGCTTGGACTGTACTTTAACCCGTATGGCAAAGTGCTGGAGCTGATCGACGACTGTATCTCCTGCGGTGTGGATCAACTGATCGACGCCAATGGTGGCCCGGTCTGGACGGAAGAAGGCTTTGCTGCGCTGCATGAGAAAGTGCGTGCCGAACTGAACGACACGGTGGTAGATATTGCGAAGCAGGTCGAGCAAATTCTTACGGCAGTGTTCAATATCAACAAACGTCTGAAAGGGCGGGTGGATATGACCATGGCACTGGGGCTTTCTGACATTAAAGCGCAGATGGGCGGGTTGGTATATCGCGGTTTTGTCACTGGTAACGGCTTCAAACGGCTGGGCGACACGCTGCGATATTTGCAGGCGATTGAAAAACGGCTGGAAAAACTGGCGGTTGATCCACATCGCGACCGTGCTCAGATGCTGAAAGTCGAAAACGTCCAGCAGGCGTGGCAGCAATGGATCAACAAACTGCCGCCTGCACGTCGTGAGGATGAAGACGTGAAAGAGATCCGTTGGATGATAGAAGAGTTGCGCGTTAGTTACTTCGCTCAACAACTTGGTACGCCTTATCCGATTTCAAATAAGCGTATTTTGCAGGCGATGGAGCAGATTAGCGGTTAACCCTGCTATTTGCCTGATAAAGAAAAAACCCGGTAAGCATTTAGCGCCGGGTTTTTTATTAATTCTAAAACGGTAAGGGTAAAAATTCAGGAATTCAGAAAAATACAATTCTCTGCTGCAAGATGAATAATGTTTATCTACAGCATTTCCTTAAAAGATATGTCAGGCTTGCGGAGTGGCGGTTAAGGACATACGACTTCCTCCTTTCAGAGTGCTCCGCTTCTCACTATTATCTCACGCAGTATTCTTAAGGGAACGATAAGGAGGAACCATGAACATTACCCCGTTTCCGACGCTTTCGCCGGCAACTATAGATGCCATAAATGTTATCGGACAGTGGCTGGCGCAGGATGATTTCTCCGGTGAGGTGCCGTATCAGGCCGATTGCGTGATCCTTGCAGGCAATGCGGTTATGCCGACTATCGACGCGGCATGTAAGATTGCTCGCGATCAGCAAATTCCTTTACTGATTAGTGGTGGTATCGGTCACTCGACAACTTTTTTGTATAGCGCCATCGCACAGCATCCGCACTACAACACTATCCGCACCACTGGCAGAGCAGAAGCGACCATCCTGGCGGATATCGCTCATCAGTTCTGGCACATTCCGCATGAAAAAATCTGGATTGAAGACCAGTCAACAAACTGCGGTGAAAACGCACGCTTTAGCATCGCGCTATTGAAACAGGCCGTAGAACGAGTTCATACGGCTATCGTTGTTCAGGACCCCACCATGCAGCGGCGCACGATGGCGACGTTCCGCCGTATGACTGGGGACAATCCCGATGCACCACGCTGGTTAAGTTATCCCGGATTCGTTCCTCAGTTAGGAAATAACGCAGACAGTGTAATCTTTATTAATCAGTTACAAGGATTATGGCCGGTTGAGCGTTATCTCTCACTACTCACTGGCGAGCTGCCGCGTTTACGCGATGATAGCGATGGCTACGGTCCCCGCGGGCGAGATTTTATCGTTCACGTTGATTTTCCGGCAGAAGTCATCCATGCATGGCAAACGCTGAAACATGATGCGGTGCTCATCGAGGCGATGGAAAGTCGCTCGTTACGTTAAAAATTGCCCGTTTGTGAACCACTTGTTTGCAAACGGGCATGACTCCTGACTTTTATTTCTGCCTTTTATTCCTTTTACACTTGTTTTTATGAAGCCCTTCACAGAATTGTCCTTTCACGATGCCGTCTCTCTGATGATTGATGTTAATTAACAATGCATTCACCGAAAACAAACATATAAATCACAGGAGTCGCCCATGTCAGTACCCGTTCAACATCCTATGTATATCGATGGACAGTTTGTTACCTGGCGTGGAGACGCATGGATTGATGTGGTAAACCCTGCTACAGAGGCTGTCATTTCCCGCATACCCGATGGTCAGGCCGAGGATGCCCGTAAGGCAATCGATGCAGCAGAACGTGCACAACCAGAATGGGAAGCGTTGCCTGCTATTGAACGCGCCAGTTGGTTGCGCAAAATCTCCGCCGGGATCCGCGAACGCGCCAGTGAAATCAGTGCGCTGATTGTTGAAGAAGGGGGCAAGATCCAGCAGCTGGCTGAAGTCGAAGTGGCTTTTACTGCCGACTATATCGATTACATCGCGGAGTGGGCACGGCGTTACGAGGGCGAGATTATTCAAAGCGATCGTCCAGGAGAAAATATTCTTTTGTTTAAACGTGCGCTTGGTGTGACTACCGGCATTCTGCCGTGGAACTTCCCGTTCTTCCTCATTGCCCGCAAAATGGCTCCCGCTCTTTTGACTGGTAATACCATTGTCATTAAACCCAGTGAATTTACGCCAAACAATGCGATTGCATTCGCCAAAATCGTCGATGAAATAGGCCTTCCGCGCGGCGTGTTTAACCTTGTACTGGGGCGTGGTGAAACCGTTGGGCAAGAACTGGCGGGTAACCCAAAGGTCGCAATGGTCAGTATGACAGGCAGCGTCTCTGCAGGTGAGAAGATCATGGCGACTGCGGCGAAAAACATCACCAAAGTGTGTCTGGAATTGGGGGGTAAAGCACCAGCTATCGTAATGGACGATGCCGATCTTGAACTGGCAGTCAAAGCCATCGTTGATTCACGCGTCATTAATAGTGGGCAAGTGTGTAACTGTGCAGAACGTGTTTATGTACAGAAAGGCATTTATGATCAGTTCGTCAATCGGCTGGGTGAAGCGATGCAGGCGGTTCAATTTGGTAACCCCGCTGAACGCAACGACATTGCGATGGGGCCGTTGATTAACGCCGCGGCGCTGGAAAGGGTCGAGCAAAAAGTGGCGCGCGCAGTAGAAGAAGGGGCGAGAGTGGCGTTGGGTGGCAAAGCGGTAGAGGGGAAAGGATATTATTATCCGCCGACATTGCTGCTGGATGTTCGCCAGGAAATGTCGATTATGCATGAGGAAACCTTTGGCCCGGTTCTGCCGGTAGTCGCATTTGACACGCTGGAAGAGGCTATCTCAATGGCTAATGACAGTGATTACGGCCTGACCTCATCAATCTATACCCAAAATCTGAACGTCGCGATGAAAGCCATTAAAGGGCTGAAGTTTGGTGAAACTTACATCAACCGTGAAAACTTCGAAGCTATGCAAGGCTTCCACGCCGGATGGCGTAAATCCGGTATTGGCGGCGCAGATGGTAAACATGGCCTGCATGAATATCTGCAGACCCAGGTGGTTTATTTACAGTCGTAATGAGTAAAAGAGGCGGAGGTTTTTTCCTCCGCCTGTGCGCGTCAGAGTTTAGCGAATTTTTCGAGGGTGCGAATAAGCTGCGTGACGAAGCCATATTCGTTATCGTACCAGGCGACCGTTTTCACCAGTTGTAAATCGCCCACGGCGGTAATTTCCGTTTGCGTGGCATCAAACACCGAACCGAAATGGCTGCCAATGATATCGGAAGAGACTATTTCTTCATCGGTATAACCAAATGACTCGTTATTGGTGGTTGCTTGTTTAAGTGCGTTATTCACCTCTTCGGCAGTCACTTTTTTTCCGAGAATCGATACCAGTTCAGTGACCGAACCTGTTTTCACCGGCACGCGTTGCGCATGACCTTTCAGTTTGCCGCTCAGTTCCGGGATCACCAGACCAATGGCTTTTGCCGCCCCCGTAGTGTGGGGAATGATATTTTCTGCCGCTGCGCGTGAAGCACGTAAATCTTTACCACGTGGGCCATCCACCAGTGACTGGGTGCCAGTATAGGCATGAATGGTCGTCATCGTGCCGACTTCTATCCCGAAACTGTCATGCAAGGCTTTGGCCATCGGCGCAAGACAGTTAGTGGTGCATGACGCCACGGAAACAATGGTGTCGTTGCCATCCAGATTGTCGTCATTGACGTTATAAACGATAGTTTTCATTTCACCGGCAGGGGCGGAAATCAACACCTTCTTCGCACCAGCATCAAGATGCGCCTGCGATTTCTCGGCGGAGGTATAAAAGCCAGTACATTCGACAATGATTTCTGCCCCTTTCGCTTTCCACGGAATATTTTTAGCCTCTTTTTCGGCGTAAACCGAGATACTTTTCCCATCAACGATAAGTGAATCTTCCGTAAAATCAACGCTCCAGGGGAACGGACCATAGTTTGAATCATGTTTCAGCAGATAGGCGAGAATTTTTGGGGAAGTGAGATCATTAATAGCGACAACGTCTATGTTGCTTTTGACTTCAAGTAATCGACGCAACACCAGTCGACCGATACGACCAAAACCGTTAATACCAACTTTACTCATGGTTTTCTCCTGTCAGGAACGTTCGGATGAAAATTGATCCTTTCCAGGCTTAGCCCAGGATTGTGGGATGGGCAATCTCCATTCTTACAGTGAAACGTAACGTACTGAAAACGGGTGAACAATATTTAATGAAATTTTGAGAAAAGCCCGTTATGTTAACGGAAAATTATGTTAAAGCAGGAAATGTTATGGAAAATAAATACTCAAGGTTACAAATCAGCATTCACTGGCTGGTCTTTTTGCTGGTTATCGCAGCGTATTGCGCAATGGAGTTTCGTGGTTTCTTCCCACGTAGCGATCGGCCACTCATCAACATGGTTCATGTTTCCTGTGGTATCTCAATTCTCGTGCTGATGGTGGTTCGTCTTTTGTTAAGACTGAAATACCCAACCCCGCCGATTATACCTAAGCCAAAACCGATGATGACGGGACTGGCGCATTTGGGACATTTGGTGATTTATCTCCTGTTTATTGCGCTGCCAGTGATTGGTTTGGTGATGATGTATAACCGGGGCAACCCGTGGTTTGCGTTTGGTTTGACGATGCCTTACGCTTCAGAGGCCAATTTCGAACGGGTTGATAGCTTAAAGTCGTGGCATGAGACGCTGGCGAATCTGGGATATTTTGTCATCGGGTTGCACGCTGCGGCTGCACTGGCACACCACTATTTCTGGAAGGACAACACACTTCTACGCATGATGCCGCGTAAACGTTCCTGAAGGATATTTAAAGAAAACGCCTGTACTAAAACCGACCCGTGGTACAGGCGAAGAATACGGGTCTACATCGGAAGCGCCTATTATATTTATTTGTATGACAAATAAAACCATAATCCTTGCCCATACGTCCATCTGGCTTATTTTTAATCAATTCACCCGATCTTTGATCTCATCAACGGTATCAAAATAAACCAGCGTATAACGTTCAAATCGAACATAAGATTCGATAAACCATGGAGGTTATATGAAAAAACTGGCACTTATTTTGTTTATGGGAACGCTTGTTTCCTTTTATGCCGATGCCGGGCGCAAACCCTGTTCTGGTTCGAAAGGGGGGATCTCACACTGTACGGCAGGCGGCAAATTTGTCTGTAATGATGGTTCTATTAGTGCCTCGAAAAAAACATGCACTAACTGAAGTGTAAAAGGGGTGCCATGAGAAAATGAATCTGCTAGTCAGATGCGCGGGGAAAATCCCCGCGCTTGCCCTTACCTGGACGTGCAGGCCATGAGCGCAGCAACCTCCTTATCACCGTCCCGGAACCGCAGTTCGTAGAGCGTTTGTCGGGTCAGGAGTGTGAATGTCAGAATCGTAATGCAGATAATGAGCAGACACACCACCAG
>OGZC01001884.1_pt1 | contig 10804 bp, 8 predicted proteins | sample 1576751 | NCBI WGS metagenome assembly OGZC01 (sample SAMEA3541486, study PRJEB24748) | human gut metagenome | biome: human gut; feature: human-associated habitat; material: faeces | place: China | collected 2012
ACAGGCTGTCGAGAACGACGTGCATGTAGTGGGCGTTTCGTCGCTCGCCGCAGGCCACCTGACCCTTGTGCCGCAGATCATCGCAGAGCTGAAGAAGCTCGGCCGCGAAGACATCATCGTCATCGTCGGCGGCGTGATCCCCGCGCAGGACTACGATGAACTCTACCGCGACGGCGCCGCCGCCATCTTCGGCCCCGGTACGCCGATCGCCACGGCAGCCATCAAGATCCTCGAAATCCTGCTCGCCGAGTAAATTCCCGGCTCCGACAAGAGAAACGCCGCGGTCGCAAGACCGGGGCGTTTTTTGATCCGGAGCACTTCGGGAGGGACTTTTTTCACCCGCCAAAGACCGGAACGGGAGTTTTTGCATTATCTTTACGACTGAAATACACAAATTCATTCATTCCAACGTTCCATTCGCATGAAGAAAACCCTCATTCTGTTGCTTGCCTGCTGTGCCTGCATCCGGTCGCAGGCGCAGACTCCGGAGGCAGCCGCCGCACCGGAACCCTCCGTAACCCGGACCGACAGCACCCTGACATTCCCCGAACCTGAATTCATCGGCCAGGCATTGGCTATCCGGCCCGACAACAGAACCGAGCAGCTCGTTCAGGAGAGCCTGGCTCCCCGCCACCGTTCGTCCACCGGGCAGAAACTGTTCGGCATCGGAAAGAACCACATCGACGAAATGACGCTGAAAGGCGCGCAGTCCCCCGTCCGGCTCCGGAAGAGCGACGGCATCGCCTTTATCATCCGCGTTCCGGACAACCTGATCGACCCGATGTCGGTGATCAGCGTCTTCCGGTTCAAGGTCAAGAAGAAGATGCGGATCGCCGAATACGCGTCGGTCGGAACCTTCGGCGACCAGCAGCGCAACACGCTGGAACGGCAGCCCTTCACCTCGCGCCGGTTCGGAAGCAGCTCCTACCTCATCATCTTGAAAGGCGTCGAGACCGGAGAATACGGCATCACGGTCGATGCGCTGGGCAGTCTCAACGTTTCGACATTCGGGGTGGACGAATAAACCCGCGTTCCATGACAAACAATCCCCGCAACCTCGGTTGCGGGGATTGTTCTTTCGGCAGCCGGCAATGGGATCACAGGCAGGCCTCCAGAATCCGGCGGGCCATGGCGCCGTCGACGTTCTGCGCCTCGCCGAACCGATCGCCCGCAGCCGTGAAGCGGCGTTCGATCTCGGCGATGGTCTCTTCGCCGATACCCTCCTCCGAAAGGCGTGTCGAGAGGCCCAGCGAACGGAAGAACGCCTCGTTGGCCGCAATCGTGCGGTCGATGCGCTCCTCCTCCGAACCGCCGGCAATGCCCCAGATACGCTCGCCGTATTGCAGCAGTTTGCCGCGTTTCTGCCCGCGCAGCACGCGCAGCGTACCGTTGATGACAATGGCCAGCGTCGCACCGTGCGTCAAGCCGTGCAGCGCCGTCAGCTCGTGGCCGATCATGTGCGTCGCCCAGTCCTGCGTCACGCCCATACGGATCATGTCGTTCAGGGCCAGCGTCGCCGAAAGCATGTATTCCGACATCGTGTCGTAATCGCGCTCGTCCGCCAGCGCTTTGGGAGCGATTTCGACCACCGTATGCAGGATGCCTTCGGCCCAGCGGTCCATCAGCCGCGACTGATGGGGCGTAGTCATATACTGCTCCAGCACATGCACGAAAGTATCCGCAAGTCCGCAGGCTACCTGACGCTTCGGCAGCGAATAGAGCGTCTCGGGATCGAGGATCGAGAAGACCGGATAATCGCCGTAGAAAGCATATTTTTCCTTGGTCTCGTAGCGCGAAATGACCGCCCCGGAGTTCATCTCGGAACCCGTGGCCGACATGGTGAGGACCGTAGCCAGCGGCACGGTCTTGCCGGCCTGCCCCTTGAGCACGATGTCCCATGCATCGCCGTCGTAGAGAAGGCCCGCAGCGATGAGTTTCGTACCGTCGATGACCGACCCGCCGCCGACAGCCAGCAGGAAGTCCACCTTCCGCTCTTTGCCCAGCGCAATGGCTTCGCGCAGGGTCTCGACCGACGGATTCGCCTCGATGCCCCAGAACTCGACCAGGTCGCGGCCTTCGAGTGCGGCGACGACCTGATCGTAGACGCCGTTACGCTTGACGCTTCCGCCGCCGAAGGTCAGCATGATGCGTTTTCCGGCGGGAATGAGCTTCGGCAGACGGGCGATCTGGCCCTTGCCGAAAACCAGTTTGGTCGGATTGTGATAGATGAAGTTGTTCATGGCGAATATTTATTTATCCTATTACGAAGAGAATGAATGACCGGACGGCACCGAAACGGATTGCACCTGGTTTGACAGGGCCTCCGGCTGCTAAAAGAGCCGTTACGCCTCTAAAGATACGAAAAAAGCCGGACTGCGCAGAGAATTCTCCGCTAATTTTCAATCTTTGCGGTGAGAGCTGCCGGTTTGTGCTTAAACGAAGCAGAGCGCGGATGGGTGTACCGGAGTACGTCCCATTCGCGCCCTGCGGGAGCAAGTGCAAAGATGCACCGTAAAATCAATCGTTTAGAAGTACTTGCCGCGCAGGTCCTGAATCTTGGCCATCTGCTGGATAGCCGGGATGGCGAACTGCTGGGCCATGCCCTCGGCCATGGCCTGGGCGCGCACTTTCTCGCCTTCGGCGGTCTGCTTGTCGTCGGTCTTGACATCCCCGACCTCGAAGACATAGACGCCCGAAAGTCCCTTCACGGGAGCCGACAGGGCACCCTTCTCGGCCGATGCGATGGCGCCCACCAGACGAGGCTCCATGCCCACGCCGTTCACGTAGAACGAACCGAAAGTCACATCGGAGAAGCCCTCCCCCTCCGAGCCGAGACTTGCAGCCTGCTCGGCGAGGGTCGAACCCGAAAGGCTCTTGACGATATAATCGTATTTTTTGTCGCGAAGAAGCTGCGAACGGATCTGGGCCGAAACCTTATTCAGCGGTGCGTACTCGTTGTCGTCGATCTCGGTCAACGTGGCAATCACGTAGTCCTTGCCCACGTTGAAGATCGCCGAAAGGTCGCCCTCCTTCGCTCCGTAGGCCCAGCGGGCCACCTCGCGCGAATCCTCAAGGCCGCGGATCGTACGGTCGCCCTGGGCAATCGCAGCCACGCGGGGCGTCACGGCAGCCGTCGAAGCGGCATCTGCGAATGCGGCGGCCGAACCCTTGGCGTTGACCATGAACGAACCGGCCTGGTTGTGCACGTCGCGGCGCGTGGCGGCCGAAGCCTCCACGGGATAGGTGATCGTAGCCACCTGCACGTGTTTCGAAGGTTTGTCGGCACGGTATACCTGCATCAGCTGGATGGCGTCGCCCGAAGCGATCTTCACGATGTCGCCCTGTCTGGCATTGGCCAAAGCGGCGGCGAACTCGCCCGTGAAGGCCGAGAAAGGCAGCACTCCCACTTCACCGCCGTTGGCGGCCGTAGCGTCGTAAACCGAATAACGGGCAGCGGTCTGCGCGAAATCGCCCCCCTTCTTCAGCACCGTCAGCAGGCTGTCGGCAAGCGCCTCCTGCGCATAGGGCAGCACGATATGACGTACGCCCACCGAGTCGGGAACCATCTTCGAATCGAGCGCGCGGGACATCGTCCACTCGTTGTTCTTCAGCACGGGACCGTACATCTCGCCCGCCATCAGCGCCTTGGCCTCCTCGTCGGAGAGCTGTGCGGCGGAAACGTAGCTGTCGGCGATCTTGCCGTTGCGGTTGGCGCGGACGAAGGTCTTCACCTCCTCGGCGGCGGCGAACTCCCGGCCCACCTCCGTCACGCTCTTCTCAAGCGCCAGCAGGTCGTCGTCCGTGGGGGAGACCTCGAATACGACATACGAAATCGTACGTGACGGGGTCTGCTTGAACTGGTTCTTATGGCTGTTGTAGTAAGCCTTCACATCACCCGACGACACCTTGACGAGCGAATCGGGAACGGCCGAGAACTTCTTGCCGGCCCACTTGCCCGAGAAAGACTTGTTGGCGGCCTCGACACCGCGGGCTACCTCCAGCGAATTGACGTAAACGCCGCCCTTCACCAGTCCGAAGTACTTCTGCACCTCACGCTCCAGACGGGCCTGCTCGTTGAGCTGCGCCCAGGCATTGGCCGCCTCGGGGTTGGTCTCGGCCTGCGCGAGGAACTGACTGATGGCAGCCACGCTGTACTCGCCCGTGCGGGGATCGGCGAAAGCGTTGTAGAAAGCCTGCGAAGGATGCTGTCCGCTGACCATCGCCAGACGCTCCGGCTCGGTGACGCGAAGTCCCATCCGGTCGAAACCGGGCGTCAACACGTGCTTGGCGATCAGCGCCTGCCAGGCGGCATTGGCCAGCATGGCCGACTGCTGCTCGTCGCTCTCCTGCATGTTGTTCTGCGACTTGATTGTCTCGTACTGGTCGTAGTACTCCGAATAGTTGATCTTCTCGCCGTCGATCACACCGACACGCGGGTCGTTGCCCGAGAAGCCCATTTCAGTCTTCAGAGAGAGGATGAATGCCAAGAGGGCCAGTGCGATGATGATCGAAAGCACGATGCCGAACTTGGTTCGTAAAGTGTTTAAACTTGCCATATAAATTGTTAATTATTCGTATTGTTTCGAATTATCAGCCAAAGGTAGTAAAATTAATTGTAAAAAGAACAGAATAAAAGTAAAAATATACGCACGCTTCGCCCCCCCCTAATCCCCGCCGGGACGGGAATTTACCGGAAAGGCGGCGGAATCCGACCCACGCTACAATTTCTTCACCCGCGCCAGTTCGATGCGCGAACGCGTCGTACGGAGAATCCGCAATTGCAGGCCGCCGATGAAAACCGTCTCCCCGGCGGTGGGAATACCCTCGTAATTGAAGATGATGAAACCGGCCAGCGTGTCGTATTCCTTGCTCTCCTCGATGCCGAGGTTGTATTTTTCATTCAGGTATTTCACCTCCAGGCGGCACGAGAGAACATACTCGTCGGGGCCGACCTGCTTTTCGGTGAGGTCCGGAATGTCGTGCTCGTCCTCGATCTCGCCGAAAATCTGCTCCAGCACGTCTTCGAGCGAAATGACGCCCGCCGTGCCGCCGAATTCGTCGATCACGACGGCGATGTTCGAACGGTGCTTGATGAAATTCTCCAGCATCAGCTGCAAAGGCATGGTCTCGGGCACGAAATTGACCTCCATCATCACGTCGGCGATCTGCCGGGGCCGCGTGAAAAGGCTTTTCGAATTGACGTAGCCCACGATGTTGTCGATCGACTTGCGCCAGACGAAGATACGCGAATATTTCGAGTCGACGAAACGCGCCGTGAGCTGTTCGATCGAGGTGTCGTCGATGTCCACGGCCTCGACGTCCACACGCGGAACCATGCAGTCCCTGACGCGCAGGTCGGCGAAATCCAGCGCGTTCTGGAAGAGTTTCAGCTCGTTGTCCGGTTCCGAATGCTGCTCCGGGCTGTTCGTGTCGAGCAGCGCCGCAAGGTCCTCGCGGTCGAAACTCGGAGTGATGTTCCGCTCCTCGACGCGGCGGCCCAGAAGGTGCAGAATGCCGTGGGAAAGCAGCGTCGTGAAACGCGCCACCGGATAGAGTACGATGTAGAAAAAATAGATCACCGGCGCCAGCGCGCGGTAATAGAAATTGGGATTGTTCCTGAAAATCGACTTGGGGAGAAACTCGGCGAAGAAGATGATGATGACCGTCGAAACGGCGGTGTCCACGGCGACCGAGCCGCTCCGGGCGAGCTGCTCCCACCCCAGCGAGGCGTAAATGCTGCGCAGAAGCAGCGACATCGACAGCGAATAGACGACCAGCGCGATGTTGTTGCCCACAAGGATCGTGGTGATATACTGCCCCGGATGGCGGGCGAAAACCTCGGCAATCTGGTCGAACATGCGGTTCTGCTTGCGGTCGATCTCCAGCTTGAGACGGTTCTTGCTCGTAAAGGCAATCTCCATCCCCGAGAAAAAAGCCGACAGCAACAGCATTACGACGATCAGGACGACGGTGGTGAGCATCGCTTTCAGTTTTTGAGTTTGGGTTCGACGGAAACCTGCTCCTCCCGGGAGCCGTCCAGCATTTTCAGCGGCCGGCGCTCAACTTCCGCCTCGGGTCTTCCGACCTGCCTTTCAGCCGGTCCGGCGGGAATCTCCCGGGCCGGAGCGGCCACAGGCCCATCAGCGGCCCTCCCGGATTCGGGCGTCCGGACGGCGGACCGGCTGTCGGAGGGCCGGCTGTCGGAGGGTTTCGGAACCGGGCGCACGGACGTGGAATCCGTGGCCGCGGAGTCGGCGCTCTGCTTCATCTCGACCTCCATACGGCCCTTCATGCGGCGAAAACGCCAGTCCTTGAACTCCTCGTCCGATTCGAAACCTTCGCCGATGAAGACATCGCGGCCGTTGTTCTGCACGATCTTCGAATCGACGTTCGAATAGATTTTCTTGGTCCGCGCATTCCAGAACAACTGCTGGGTGTAGAGGGTTTTGCCGTCGGATTTCTCAACGACGACGTTGCCCTTGGCCTCCCACAGTTCGCGGTTCTCGTAATAGATGGCGTAGTTGGCCGTCAGCACGGCGTCCACCGTGGTCAGCGAATCGTTCTGGTAGGTAGTGATCTTCACGCCCTTGCGGAATTCGCGGTAAGGTTCGCGGGCCAGCGAATAACCTTCGAGCAGCGGCGTGACGAAATGGTACGACCGACGGCCGTTCTGCGACATCACGACCGAAAGGTCCTCGCTGTATTCGGTCATCATCGTCTCCTCGGAAGCCGAAGCGCGGCCCGCATCCTTGTCCGCACACGAGAATAGCAAGATAGCACTCCCCGTCACGGAGAGTGCTACCCTGATCGTTCTTGTCATGCGTTTTCCCATCGAAGCCTGTCGGGAGCGTGTTTTTTAGCGGGCACGGACGGTGGTGGTGATACCGGCGGCCGTTCCGCAGGTTACCGTATAGCGCGCACCCTCCTGCAACTCGTTGAAGAAGCACTCCTCCGAGCTGGGGAAAACCGAACGGAACTTGCCGAGGGAACTCTTGGCGTGCTCCATGTACTCCGAATCGGCCGGGAGCAGTTCGACCGCCTTGGCCATCGTATCGTAAGCGGCCCAATAGGTCGCCAGACCGGCGAAACCGCCGCACGAACCTGCCGACGAAGCATAGCACTGCGCCAGGATGAAGTACGGAACGCCGTCCTCGGGATCCAGGTCGCGGGCCTGGCGCGCAGCGGCGGCAGCGCCCGGAATGTCGTTGGACACGAGGCCCACCAGCGCGATGCGCACGAGCAGTTTCTGACGCTCGGCGGGGTCTTTCTCGACATCCAGTGCCTCGTTCAGGTAGGTCTTCGCCTTTGCATAGTCCTTCTTGTTCTGGAAAGCCTGGGCCAGGAACATGGCCGTCTCCGACGAAGGCTTCACCTGATAGTATTTCTCGGCGATCGAGAAGTAGAAATCACCGTCGCACTTGGCGCGCGACATCAGAGCCACGGCCTGCGAAAGCAGCGCCTCGTCGTCGGGAGCGGCGGCCAGCTTGCCCTTGAAGAGTCTTTCGAGATTCTCGCAGCTTGCGGCGCCGCTCAATCCGAACGCAGCGTCGAACTGGCTCTTGTACTCGGCGGCAGCGGGGTTCTTCTCGAAGAATGGCGTCAGACGGTCGTACTCGGCGATGATCTCGTCGGGCATCACCTCGTCGGTATTCCTGTAATCGTCGCAGAGGTTCGAGAAATAGGCCACGACGGTCTCGGGATCGGTGTTGTCGCCGCCGGCCTCGATGGCTGCGCGGAACGCTTCGCGGATACCCTTGCGGTCGGCGGGTTTGTACATCAGATACTCACGGGCCTTGCGGTCGAGGATATAGGGCGTGCCGTACTTGGGATGGTCGCCGAAATACTCGTTGCGCAGGTCGTAAACGATCATCAGCGAGTCGGTGTAGGTGTTTTTCTCGGCGATGCTCTTGGCGCGCGCGATCTTGTTCTTATAAAGCGTGATGCCGCGCACGAAGGTATTCTGCGAAGCCTTCGGACATTTGTCGAGCAGCTCCTTGAGGTAATGCGCGGCAGCGTTGTAATCCTTGTTGTCGAGCGACTCCTTGAGGAAGTTGCTGTTCAGAATGTTCTGCTCCCGCTCCTGAGGAGTGTCACCCCAGACCGCGTACTTCGGATCACTGAAATCTTGCTGTGCCATCGCTGCGACTGCAAAAAGCGCACACGCAGCAGAAAGCAGGAATTTAACGTTTTTCATCGGTCAGATTAATTTTTGTGTTTCTATCTTTTATTTTTGCTTGCCTGTCACATCAATCGAACTTGGAGCGCATGAACCAATATTCGCCGTTCTCCATCTGTCCCGCGAAGAGCGTGAAGCCGATCGCAAACTTGAAATACTGCTGCCGGACCAGCCCCAGGCGGTCGGCGATGTTGTAACCGCGGCGACCGTACTCGACGCCGATGTCGATGGCCGAGAAGGCACCGCGCCTCACCGGAATGCCGATGCCCGCCGTCACGGCGTACTGCGCAAGCTTGTCCCCGTTGAACGTCTGGTTGTAGGCTCCGTAGCGGAAACCCGCACGGTAGGACCAGCGTTTGAGGAAGTGACGCGCATCGTAACGGTTCGGGGTGTATTCCACACCCATCTTGATCGTGCTCGTATTGGTGTAGGCCACCTTGTATTCCGTCTTGTTCTCCCCGCTGCCGCTGGTTCCCGTCATCTCGTAGCCCGAGTTGCGGCCGCCCCAGTTCTGGAACACATAATCCACGCCGACGGCCCACCTGCCGGTCTGGTAATAGGCCCCCACGGCCAGCTGCCGGGGCAGCACCAGCTTCAGGTGCGTCGTATCGCCCTTGACTACCGTGTTGTACAGGTCGCCGATATAGAGTTTTTTCGTCACCTCCGGGTTCAGGTCGCCGCCGAAGTCGTACGTCGCGCCGAAGGTCAGGATGCGCTTCGCGTTCAGAATCGCGTTCCACTGCACGCCGACCTGCCCCTTGATGCTCGAAATGCTGTAATTGTCCTGCCCCACCGTCGAGGTGAAGGTTCCCTCGCCCGTAATGGCGGTCGGGGTCATCACGAACGTACGGTCGATGTCGCCCCAGTAATACTGTGCGGCGATACCCACCGAAAAATTCTTGAACGGTTCCCAGCCCAGGCCGACCTTGACCTCCGTCACGTCGCCCTCGCCCTGGTAGTTGTACTGAATATTGCCGACGTTGGCGTAAATGGGGTCTTCGGGATCGTATTCGTGATAATACTTGGTCCTGTAACCCACCGAACTGTAAGGCGTGAGGCTGAAACCGAGTCCCAGCCGCTTCGCCACCGGCATCTGGAAAGCGATGTCGTGAAAGTTGAACGTGTTGTAGGCCGTCCGTTTCCCGACGCCTCCGACCGTCTGGGCGTTGTAGTAGTTCTGCCCCTCCAACCCGAAGTTGAAAAGGAAAGTCTTCTGCGGAGCCGCGCTGTAAGCCGCGGGGTTGAGCAGGTTGACCGTACTCACCGAACGCATGGCCACACCCGCACCGCCCATCGAGCGCATCTGCAGCGTACCGGGGGTATTCTGTTCGCCGATGCCGTACATCGTATAGGGCGAGAATGCGTTAATACTGCTTGTCTGGGCCGAAACGGCAAAAGGAAACATCGCTGCAGCCGCGACAACCAGCTTAATCAAGGTGTTCTTCACTTGCATTGTACTCTAAAATTCGATCCAATCCGCAAAAGACCAGATTACAATTTGCAAATATCGTGTTTTTAATTCTTTTCGCAAAGTATTTCGCGTCCCCGCCGGTAAAAATTACGCATAAATCGTCGATTTTTTTCTCCATCCGGGCCATATAGCCCTCAATTTCGAAGGTCAGCGAGTTCATCACCCCCAGGCGGATGGCCTCTTCGGTGGTTAGCCCCTGCAACTCCCCGCTTTCGGTCGGACCGCACAGCGGCAGGCAGGCCGTGTAGTCGTGGAGCGCCCGAAAACGGGTTTTCATCCCCGGCGAAATGCACCCGCCGCGGAACGTGTTGTCGGCCGTCACCAGGTCGATCGTGACGGCCGTGCCGAAATCGACGATCAGCACCGGTTGGCCCCGAACGTCCCAACCCGGCCCAAAGGGGCTACAGGTAATGAGTGGCCGCGTGCGGGGTATCAGCTCGGCCCCCGTTATCCCGTCCGTTACAAGCCGAAGACGTCCGACCGCTCGAAAGGGTTCGTGCTGCGTGGCAAGTCGGGGAAGCTCCGCTTCATGCAGGAAAAGCTTGGCCGCAGACACCAGTACCAAGGCCGCTCGGTCCCGACGCTCATTTGGACGCATGATTACACGGTCCAATATTTCGCGGTGTTCGATGAAGTGGTCGATCCCATTGGAAGAAACGTCAAGCGGCGGTTCATCTCCGTGTTACAGCACGAGATCGACTTTCGTATAGCCAAGCTCGCGGCAAAGGGGAAATAGAATGAAATCCAAAGAACTGTTGCTGTCGGTACGGGAAATGCTGATCGGGGCCATGCAAGACTATCCGTTTCCGGCGTCCGATGGCGGGCACGGGGATCTTCAAGTGTTCCTTCATGGTTTGCCGGAGGATCAAAGGGGAACCTACCCGTTCATCTGTATCCGATGGGCCAGCGGAGGCATTGATGAAGGCATGGAGGGTGCAGAAGGCCGGGAAACGCTGGCGCTCGTGATCGGGATGTTCGCCCCGGAAGGGCAGGAACAGGCGGGGCTGCTCCTCGCGGAACTCCTCGACTGGCTGCGGGCTGTCCTGCGCCGTAACCGTGTGGTGGCCAAAAAGTTTGAGCTGCAATACCCGCTCAAGTCTTCGATGCCGGAACCTGACAGGCAGTGGATCGAACATCATTACGCTACCGTTTACCCT
>OGZC01001895.1_pt1 | contig 10768 bp, 9 predicted proteins | sample 1576751 | NCBI WGS metagenome assembly OGZC01 (sample SAMEA3541486, study PRJEB24748) | human gut metagenome | biome: human gut; feature: human-associated habitat; material: faeces | place: China | collected 2012
GTGGTTATACAATAGTTTTTGACTTACAACACCGGTTGTGGAGTCTATAAAAGGGTGGAATCACGCTCCTGGTACTTTGCCCACAACGCCCTGAACGGCTGTCGGAGCGTGGCAAGCATATCCGTTTCACCGGAACCGTTATCGGCTATCTCATGCTCACAGTCCAGAATCATCTTGGCGGTTATCTTGGATGCCTCCAAAAGTGAAGTCCAGTCACCTTCCAGTTCCTTATGAAAGAACTCCAGGAAATCGGTCGGATCATCGAAGCGTGAGTTTCGTATGGCGCGTTTCAGTCCGGCTACGGCTACACGCTCGACAATCTCTTGGGCAAACTCCGTTTCTGCACCTACCTTTATTGCCGGCTTGTCGCCCGAATGATCTTTGCCGGATTCATCGGCAAGCCGTTTCCGTCCGGCTTCATGATACTGTCCACAAATCTCTCCCATATCTTCGTCAGACAGATTGCCATTTATCCATTCGGACAAAGCCTTGTCCAAATCATCGGCAAGTCCGGTCCCTGTCTGACCGGTACAAGAGGCAGGAGTTTCGCCACTGGAGAATGGCGCAAAAGTCACGGTAATGACCACACTCTTTGCGAACCTTGTCCGACGAATATATCCCATCTCCTCCAGTTTGTCAAGGAACGCCCTGACGGTAGCCCTGTGCCAGTGCCATTCCACCGCAAGGTCTGAAATGGTCACATGACACTGGTCAGCCTGCAACACATACTCGTGGTTCTTCAAAAAGGGAGCGATAAAACCTGCCGTTGCTTTCTCCAACAGGTCGTAGTAGGCACCGGTCTTTGTCTTCCGTTCACCGAATTTCTCTTTGAGGTAGTCGAAAAACATCATATCTGCCAATACCTGATTGGCGGCTCTATTCTTGTCTTTCATCATTTCATTTGATTTTTATTTGACTATATGTGGATTCTATTAACCTGCCACTATCCACTTATTCATGGCAGGTTCGCGTGATGATGTTTGTAGTAATGTTCGGACATTGTTTTTGGATTTTCTTTCAAATGCTTGCGCGTGTCTTCATCCTGCCATTCGGATAGCACACGGCAAGAGGGATAGAACATGGCGGCCAAAAGAAGAAAGGCAAGCGTGAATGCCGTGGTGTGCAGATGTGGTACAGCGCAGATGACCAATGTGATCAAGGCTGCCATAACGAACCTTTTCTTATCCTCGTGGAGTCTGTGCATCCACCTGTCGGCACATCTGAACGAGAACAGAACGGCACAAGGTATGGTGGATATCAGAACTCCCCACTCTCCGAAGTGTCCGCCGGCATAGACATAGTGATATAGCAGGAGGAAGATAAGCATACACTGCACATAGAGTTTCCTCGCACTCTCGCTACCCGCCATTCTGAGGTAAAACTTTGCCATAAAAAGCCGGTTGTTCCTGTACAATGACATGGGCAGTATAATGAGCAATGCCGGAAATGACATTTCGATGACAATCCAAATCATAATCGTAATCCTTTGTGTAATCAGTATTGTTTGAATAATGGCAGTTCGGTCAGTTCCAGTTTGACCAGCCCATAGGTGGCAATCTCTATAATGGCTTCCACATCCTTGGCTTCGAGATATGACGCTCCTTTTTTAAGCCGTGACTTTAGCTCGTGATTCTTTTGACGATACCTGGCCAATGCCTTGTCCAGCTCGTATTCGGATATGTTCCATTTCGTGCCACGCTCATAGCCATTGTGCTTATAGGTGGAACGGAGCCGGAGCATACGGCACACGCAGGAAACCGGCCTGCCCCGTCTGAACACGACACTTTGCCTGTATCCATATCCGTCATCCACGACTATCCAACTCCTGTACATATTGATAATGTATAGCATTTGCAGGTAAATCGTCCGTCTCATATAAATTCGGCAAGCAACTCCTCCTTGGTCTTGCGGTACTTGAAATGACCGGTCTTTTCGTGAAGTTTCAAGTCAAGACAGATGTCAGAACACATGAACTCCAGGGATTCATAAATGGTCACGTCAATGCGGTCAACCTTGCCGGTATCAGAAACTCTCGCGTTCATCTTGAACATCTGTCCGAAAGCCGGATTGGAATAGGCACAGGTGCTGCTTCCGAATGTCGTTGCGCTTGAAGGAATATGATGATAAAGGGTTATCAGCTCCATGTCGTCCTCGAAGATGTCCATCACTTCTTCCAGATCGTATGGGTCTGCAAGCGGAAACGAAAGGAGGACGTAATCGTCATAGAACTGCGGCTGTTCCATTGTGGTTACATCCAGCAATTGCGGAAGCTGGAGCGGCACAAAGGAGAGAAAGTCATCGTAAAAGAGTTGTAGCATAACTGTTGTGTTTATTTGTTTCTGGTTCGTCAAATGGATGTGAGCATTATCTTGATCAGTACTCCGGGCAATACCTGCCATTGGTCATTGTCCGTTCCGGCAGTCTTGTTGAGTTTGGCTATCATCTGAGGTGTCCGGTCAGCGACTGCATGAAGTGTTGTCCTTTCCATATCGGACAGGATAGCTACGCTGAAGCCATCCAAAGCAACATACGGCTGCAACAACATCCAAACGTAAGCCCTTGCCTGCGCTTCGGTCCTTACATTGCCTTGGTTGATGTCATCATGGCAAGCCAAAGCGTTGAGTATGATTCTCCGGTTGGTTCGCCTGGCTGTATATACCAAGGCATCCCGGTATGAGAGCCTGCCATTCTCCGCAGACTGGAATATCGACAGGCAGCATTTCTCCGTGTCGTGCGTAATGGCAGAAAGGTCGGCATCGGCAAGTTCAGTCAAATGGTCAAGGAACGAACGGAACAGCCTGTCCTCTTCCTTTATGAAAGCAAGCATTTCACTTTTGCCGCTTATTCCGGATTTTAAGGTCTTGGAAAGGAACATCCGGTATTTTTCAACGACAGCATTGGCACTGCCTTTATATGTCGGGACGGAATCCAATGGTTTGAAAAACGGCCCTGTTTCCGCTGCCGACCGCATCAGCTCCGTGTCTTGCCGGTATTGGGAAGTCTGTTCTCTGATGAGCAACACATCCGCAAAAGTTCTCGGCTTCTCCAGAGCCAGACGGGTAAATTCAATGCGCAACGAATCGTGCAATCCACGAATTTCGCTTTCGTAATTGGCGTGAATACGGTTTGCCGTGTCTTTGGCGACACAGGCAGATACCGAATCCCGAAGCGACTGCCAGTCGTTGATTTTTTCAATCAGACGGTCTGTTGGCAGGTTTGCTTCCTTTCGCACCTCGGACAGGTATGACCTGTAAGCATCGGCAGCATTTTTAACGGTCTGAAACATACTGTTGCCGGTCTTTTCTCCACATGATGCCAATGTGACAATGGCAAAACATACGGCAAAAGATTTGGCATACGAAGCACGTTTCTTTGAGTATGATTTCAAGTTTCCTCTCTTCAATTTTTGCATTGATTCTACTTTAAACAAGCCTTTACACATGATATTTTATTGGTTTATGGTGGCAAAGTTAAGTATAAAAGTTTGTATAATAATACTCTAAAATAAAACTTTAATCTATTTTCTTTTTCATACTTGCGAGTATAATCCGCAAAATAAACAAGAGCGTAACAAGTGAAAATACAAAGTATAATAATTGAAAAATATTTTGTTGAGTATGATTTTAACCGAATTAAACTTTGTATCTTTGCACTTGGTATCATTTAGCATTGAACAGCACTATGGCAAAAGTAGGTTACATATTCAAGGCAGCCGGCTATGACGGCTTCGACACTGATGTGGAGTGGATGAAACAATACGGTTGTGTACAAGTGATTGAGGAGGAAAACGGACACGAGAAACTGCGTCCCCAATGGAAACAGCTTATGGCAAGTATGGAACGGGGAGACGAAATCGTACTCGCTAAATTCAGCAACGCCCTGCGTGGTTCTCGTGAACTGGCGGCATTCATCGAGTTCTGTCGTGTAAAGGTGGTGCGGATTATCTCCATTCACGACAAGGTTGACAGTCGTGGCGACCTGTTCCCTGAAACCAAGGCTGCGGATGTGCTGGAGATATTCGGTGCGCTTCCGGAGGAGTGTGCCGCATTGCGAAAGGCTTCAGCGCATATCATCCAACTAAAGCAGAACATAAACCAGCCGTCCAAAGAGAATAACATCAGCAAGGCGGAACGAGAGAAGACCATCGTGGCGATGTACAACAACGGACATTCCATTGATGACATCTGGAAAGTAAGCGGATTCAGCAGCCGAAGCTCCGTGTTCCGCATACTCAACAAATATGGAGTGTCGCTCAATCGTGGTAAGTTCAGCGGGCCGCTAGGAAAACGTAAATCAAAGGAGGATAAAAATTTATGAAATGCTTTTTTCGTTCATTTGATGCAGGCATCGGAGATTGTAATATTATTCGTCTCGTAAAAGATGAAGGTGAGCAGTATGTAATTATGGTAGACTGTGGTAAATACACAGCCCCTTTAAAAGACTATTTGCAAAATATACTCAATAATCATATAGACCTATTAATTGTCACCCACATAGATGAAGATCATATACAAGGAATAACAGCCATGTTGAAAAGGCATAACAATCTTACGATAGGGAAAATATGGTATAATTGTTATCGGCGGATCGAATACGCTGAACATATAGAACTCAATGAGCAGCAAAAAAACATTCTAAAGCAAATACAAAATGCATTACCCGTAGAGTTTGACTCAATTAACTATCGGGAAATAAGTGCTCCACAGGGGAAATCACTTGCTAAAGTTATCCTTGAAAAAGAAGAACTAAAAAGTGCTTGGGAAACTACATATATTACTTGCGACACTGAAGACTTCTATATTCCAGGAGGTTTCGGAAAGATAATTTTTTTGGCACCCAAGCAAGACGCATTAATAACAATTGAAAATAAATTCAAGGATGCTTTTGACAAATACTTTATGCAGGCCTGGAATGAAAGCATAGAGAATAGCGAAGAACTACAAGAGCTACTCATACGATTGGTTGATTCCTATAGGAACAAGTTTGAATGTAAGCAAATTGCTGCAAGAGAGAGAGAGATCTATGATGCAACATTTGTAAGGAATCAGGCTAATGAAGAAGACGCAGATGATTCCGACACCAATTATTCATCCATAGCATTTATGTTAGAATGTGGGAAACATAAAATAGCTATGTTAGGAGATGCTTTTGCCAGCACCATTGAGGAAACTATAGATAGCAAATATAAAGATTGTACAAAACCGTTAGAATGTGATGCCATTAAAGTGTCTCATCATGGAAGCAATGGCAACAATAGCAAAGCATTATTTGATCGTATCAATTCACACATATATTTCATACCCGGAGGAAAGGGAGAACAATATCCGACATGGGGAACTTTTGGTAGAATAGCCGAAACACATAAAGATGAGCAACCAAAATTGATTGTTTTCAGCCGGAAATGTGAAAATACAAAGAAAATGAATGAATTGAATGAGGGAACAAAACAAGATTTAGGTATAAAAACCATTATTACAGAGCAAGAATATGAGTTATTTGAATGGTAAAACAGCAGAAAATATTGTAGTACCAGTATATTGTGAGTCTGAACAAGGAACAGCTTTTTTTATCAGCGAAAAACAGTTGTTGACTGCTCGTCATGTTGTAAAAGCACATTTTCAAAGCACCTCTGCCCCTGTGCCAATATATATCGATGTGGCAGGTCAGAAAATCTTATGCAAAGGTGATGAGTTATTTATCCCAGGAAATGCCATTGACTTAGCAGTATTAACCGTAATAACAGAAGAAAACTACCACACAACAAACTATTTAACTTTGTTATGTGACGAGTATGTAAAAGACATGCCACTTCATGTATATGGCTATCCACAAGAAGTGGCTATGGGTTGCAATTTAGTGGATATTGAAGTAAAAAACAGGCTCAAGATAGATGGAAATGCATGGTATGATCGAACCTTGATACGCAACGATAAATTTACTCTTCACAATTACGATGGTTTGTCTGGCTCTCCTGTTGTTAGTATGTCTGGGAGAGTAATAGGCGTCATCGTTCTTCAAATTAATGAGACGCTAAGCTATCTATCAATATCAAAAGCAAAAGTTCACCTTGAAAACAAATCTATTCGATATGAAATAAATTGGGCGGCAGATGACATCACAACAATGGGAAAAGGTCGTAGTTTGCAACTCTGCAAAGAAGCTGTCACTATTGTTCATGATCGTTACATGCCTAAACTACACCAAGAAAATCGAGAATTAGAAAATATACTGGATTACTTCACTGATAAACAAAAGTTAGGCGAAAGCATAAAAAACGCAACTAAGTTGGCAAAGTGCATCTGTCAACTGCCAAATAAAATAGAAGAAATAATTCTGAACAAATTGAAAATTTGGCAAAAATTAGACATTGACTTATTGATGGCTAATGGTTGTGCTGTACTAAGGCGTTGCTATGACTTTATAGAAACTAAGCCTTTTCAATTTGTTGATGATTGGAGCAAGATTATGGAATTAAACGAAATTTCTTCTAAACTGAATGATGACGATTTCGAACGCATTAAATATGCCCAAAAAACAAATTTATGCCTGATAGGAAAAGCAGGTTCAGGAAAGACACATAGTTTATGCAATTATGCACTGAACAAACAAAGTAAGGCCAATATCTATCTTTTCTTCGGAACGGACTTTAAAGTTTATCAGTCTGCCATCAACTATATAAAGAAAACCATATGTCAGAATATAAGTCTTGAGGATTTTAATCAAGAACTGAAAATTCGAAAACATTACGCAATAATTGTAATAGACGCTATTAACGAAGGATTAGGTTGTAGCTATTGGAACAACCATCTTGGTGCATTACGTACAGAGTTAGAAAAACATGATCATTTTAGACTTGTCATTTCTATTCGTACACCATTTGATAAAGAAATAAACGAACTCTCAGAAAACAATAAGTGGCATATACAAAAAATCGACGGATTTGTAGACAAAGAACAAGCCATTAATGCGTATTTTAAATATTATAACATTGACCATAATCAGCTAAATTATCATATAGAAGCTTTTAAAAATCCACTGTTTCTAAAAATATTCTGTGAAACCTTTCATTCATTGCCCGAAGGAGAAAAACAAGCCATAAACAAGCAAATGCTATATAAACGGTATGTGACCAAAAAGAACGAAATCATTACAGACTTAGTGAATGAAGATCCTGAACTAAATATTGCAGACCGCTATATGTCAAAACTCGCAAACTATTGCGTTTATTACAACCATTTCAATCCTATATCCAGATGCAAAGCTCGTCAATACGGACAAAGAATAGCACCATACAGGTTATGGGATAAGGATTTGATGAACGCTTGCTTAACTGCTAATTTACTTTTAGAAGATCGTTCTAATACAGGAGAACTATCTGTTATGTTTGAATATGAAAACTTAGGGGACTATTATAAAGCCAATGAATTACTACGGTCAAAAATGACTATAAAAGACTTATTACAATGGATAGAAAATGAAAGAAAATATTTAAAACAACACCCTTGCATTCCGTCCGAGAAATTCAGATCGGCAATTAAGGCATTGTTCGATTGTTGGTATTATCAAGGATTGGAGGTTTACAATGAAAGATTCTTGCAAAATGGAGCCCCTTTATATGAACTATATTATGATTTTTTAATTGAATCTGATATACCCGATCAACAACTAATATCCATTTTACTAAAACTTGACAACGACAAAATCAATCCTTTACGACTAATTCAAAAATTCAACGAGATAACTCTTGATGAAACTTTACAAATACATAAAAAACTAAAAGCTTATCCAACAATAGCCAGTAGAGATTTATTGTGGACACGTTATGTGAACCAAATATATGAGAAGTATGGTGATAATTATATCAAGGATGTATTTTTGAGATTTAATCCGACATTAGAGACAAATAACCAAGAACGGGAATATCTCATATGTATCAATTGGATGCTCAGCTCTTCGCATCCAAAGTTTAGAGCAATTATTATCCGCAAGCTTAGAAACATACTTCAAATCCGCCAAACTTTAATTTTATGGCTTATTAAAATGTTTGAAGATATCAATGATCCTTACGTATTGGCTGGACTTTATTGTGCAGTATGCGGTGTCGTGCTTACTTCCCGAGACAAAGAATTACCGTCTCAAATAGCCGGTCACATATATAAACATTATTATGAATCTTATGAAACTGTTCCACAAGACTTAATAGTTCGTCAGTGGACCTTGAAAATTATAGAATACGCATATCATCTTGACAAATCATGCGACTATTGGAAACGCATAAAAACGCCATTCAAAGCACAACCAATCGACGACAACGCTATCCCAGAATACGATTATATATCTAAAGGCTTTTTTGGTTTGCAACAGGGTTCTATTATGATGTATAATTCTATGTTTAGTTTTGAAGATTTCAATAGATATATCATTGGTACCAACAACAGAAATTTCAGCAATGATTATTTTCAACGAACAGAAGACGGAAAGTACCAGGGCGTTTCACTTAATAATATCATGGCTGAAATGACTTACTATATTGTAAATGTATTTTGCTGGAATGACAAATTAGGATATTTAGACAATGGCAAATATTCACGCAACAGATTTCACAATGAACTGGAAAGAATAGGTAAAAAATTCCAGTGGTTAGCATGGTATAGGGTTAATGCACATCTTATGGATACTTGTTATACATCAAAAAAACAATACTACTATAAAGACACAGCCGATGAGAAAGATATAACTTATAATCCATATCCGTGGAACAGTGCAGAAACGTCTCGTTTTGACCCTACTCTTGATATAAAACCAAAGTATTTCCCGACTACTAGATTATTTGGAATAGAAAAACAAACCATTAAATATAATCAAGACGAAGACTGGATTAACAAAAATAATATTTTACCAGAATTCAGATATGAAGCCACATTTCAGGATGGTTTTAAATATGTTATGCTAGTGGGGTATGACACTGCAAAAAAGGATGGGAAAGAAACATTTTTATTTAGCAACGCCTGTTTTGTTAAACAAAACGATTCAGAGCTTTTTGCTAATTGGGCAAAAAAACAAAATTTCTATGGGCGATGGATGCCTGAACATCGTGGAATGACGGGATTTTTATGGAATGATTATCCTTGGGCTGATGTATACAAATCCTCAATTGAACATGAAATCTGGTCTAAACCAAATGATTGTCCTTGTGATATACAGTTGTCATATGAAGCACAGTTGCAAGAAGATTGGGAAGGTATAGACGAGAATGACGAATTTTTAAGTACAGTATATATGCCATGCGCAGAAATGATGAACCAGATGGGGCTATATTGTTCTGAAATACGAGGCGTGATAAAATTAACTGATGGCAGTATTGCAGCATTGAATACAGACCATGAGAATTGCATAAATGGCCTCTTTGTACGAGAAGATATACTTAATGATTATTTGATACGCAATGGCTATATTATGTTCTATTATGTGTTGGGAGAAAAGGTTCTCAAAATAGGGGAAATGAACTCTAAGATGAAAGATCTTTCAGCAGCATATCAATATCAACATAATTGTAAGATTATAACAGTACAACCAATGAGAGTTATAGAAAGAGAGAGATAAAGATACTTAAATGAACCCTGAAACAAAGATTATGTAATAAGAATAATAATCGTGTAAAGTGTTTACCAAACAAGGAATGCCGCCATCTAAATAATATTCAATCTACGTACAATTGTTAGAAAATTCCATATATCAACATAATTGATTATCCAACAATTAAAGAACAATACGATGAAATTTATGAATAAGCGAGAATACGCGATAGTCAACAAGGATTGGCTGGAAGCGAAATCCAAAGAAGATGGAGTGAAGCCTCTCCCGAAAGGAATCTATTACAAGGTCATCAGCGAGGGAAAGAACAACGGCAGACATCCTACGTCCCGCAGTATCGTCACCACACACTACACGGGGTGGACTATAAACGGAAAGAAGTTCGACAGCAGTCGTGGTGGAATACCAATAGCATTCCGTTTGAACGAACTGATAGAGGGCTGGATTATCGCAATGCAACAGATGTGTATCGGGGACAAATGGGAGATTTACATCCCTGCCGAAATGGGATATGGCAAGTTCTCGCAACCCGGCATACCCGGTGGATCAACACTCATCTTCGAGATAGAACTTTTCGGAATTGCATAGGTCAAGAATAACCGTATATCTTCTCGAAAAAACGTTTCATCCTATTGATATTTAACATTATACGCTCGTTTATGTCGCGATTTTTTCGTATCTTTACGAGTAGTAATCAGAAATAAATCAGTGATATGGGAGACGTAATCATTACAGTATTGGGATTGTGGGTGTTCATCAAAATCGTGAAAGTGATATTCGGAGGCTGGAGCAAAAGCGACTACCAGCGGGACAGGTAAGATTCAACCAACAGAATGCAGCCTATGACAGTCGTTCATGTCTGGCATAGCGAGGGACTTAAAAATCAGTATTTAATTCTCCCTCTTGTCGAAAATATCAACCCAAGCAAAGGGCGGGCAGTAAACGAGTTTCTTCTGCAAGCCCGATAAATAACAAAATGTTTTGCCTACCGGGAGAAAACGAAGTCTTGGAGCGGTTGGCAAATCTTTTTGTATCGGGCGATTTCGGCAGAGTGTCTTGCGAAAGAGGAGCAACGTGCAACATTGCGCAGCCGAGCAAGTCTCTCGAAGAAAAATAGAAGACCGATTGTAAATACTACGAAGCATACGCATATACGTAGAAATCGTATTGGGCT
>OGZC01001899.1_pt1 | contig 10750 bp, 6 predicted proteins | sample 1576751 | NCBI WGS metagenome assembly OGZC01 (sample SAMEA3541486, study PRJEB24748) | human gut metagenome | biome: human gut; feature: human-associated habitat; material: faeces | place: China | collected 2012
TCTCCACCCACGGGTAGAGCGCCAGCAGCACCATCCCCATGGTCACAAAGGCCGTCAGAGCGATGAGCTGAGTCATGGTACGGAAGCGGAATGCCCGGGAGGCGAAGGCGGAAGTCATCAGCCATGTCTGGGGGCTGCGGCCGCAGGTGAACACCAGCTCCACCGTCTCGCCGGGCGTGACGTCCAGTGCATACAGCTCCCCCGAGTGCTCGAGGCTGGTGAGGCTCTCAGGGGCCAGCGGTACCGCTGTGTTGGTGACGCAGAGGGTGAGGGATGGGATGTCTTCCCCCACAGTGAAAGTAAAGTGCCACTGGCCGGGGGCTTCCTGCCGCCAGCCGTCCAGCGCGATACCCTGGACGGCCTGCTGGGCTGTGAGCACACTGCCGCTGTGCAGATGCTCGAACTGTGCGTTGCCCCAGATACCGGCCAGTACGATAAAGGCCGTGAGCAGGGCGGAGAAAATCAGAATGGGCCATTTTTGCTTCATGGCGATGCCTCCCCTTGTAGATGTGCAAAAAATAAGGTATACTATAGTATAACAAATCGTGCGAAAAAAGGGGAGGGCTGACAGGATGATCCGCGTATTGTTGGTGGAAGATGACCCCGTGATCCGCGACACCACATGCTATTTTCTGAAAAGTCAGCAGAATTTTGAGTTGGTCTGTGCAGAGACGGGCGGCGACGCTTTGAGCCATGCGCGGGAAAAGTTCGATGTCATCCTGATGGACATCGAACCCGTCGCGGTGTGCCGCCGTTACGAGGATACGACGGTCGAAGCCGTCGCCGTCAAAGCCGCCGCCGATCTGGGGTCGCTCTTTCTGGACGGGCTGGCGGACGGCATTCGGATCGACGCGCCGCACCTTTCGGAAAAGGAGATCGCGGAGATCGAGCTGATGATCCTGCAGGCAGCCCGCGTGCGGATGTCCCGCACCGAATACATCGCCTGCCCGAGCTGCGGTCGTACGCTTTACGATATAGAGGGTACGCTCGCCGCGATCCGTGCCCGAACCTCGCACCTTAAAAATTTGAAAATCGGCGTGATGGGTTGTATCGTAAACGGACCCGGCGAGATGGCCGACGCCGATTACGGCTACGTGGGCGCCGCTCCGGGGCGTATCACCCTTTACAAGGGGCGCACGGTGGTGGAGAAGAATATCCCTCAGGAGGAGGCGCTCGATCGGCTCGTGGCGCTCATCAAGGCCAACGGCGATTGGGCCGATCCTGAAAATCAACCGGAACGACCATGACGATTCTGCCTGCAGCCTATTTGGGGTCGGTCGAATATTTCGCACACCTGCTGTGCGACGATTGCGTCATCGACCTCGGGGAACATTTTGTCAAGCGTTCGGAGCGCAATCGGGCGCAAATTCTCGCTTCGGGCGGCGTGATGGACCTCACGGTGCACGTGCGGCATGCCAACCGTCCCCGTACGCCGATGCGGGATGTGCGGCTCGACTATTCGAAGCGGTGGCAGCACCAGCATTGGATTTCGTTGGTGTCGGCTTACCGGGGATCGCCCTATTTCGATCACTACCGCTCCTCGTTCGAGCCTTTCTATCGGCGGGAATACGATTTTCTGGTCGATTACGACCTCGAACTGACGGAGGTGCTGCTTCAAAAACTGAATGTGCAGAACCGCCCCCGTATTTCGGAGCAATACGTCGAAGCCGCTCCCGGCGACCTCGATCTGAGGCCCAAACAAAAAGAGGACCCGGCGTTTCATGCCGAGTCCTATTTCCAGGTCTTTTCCGACCGGCTGCCTTTCGCGCCTAATTTGTCAGTCGCAGACCTGCTGTTTGCTGAGGGTCCCGACGCGGCGGAGCTACTAAGGCGCAGTTTCCGGTAAGGAACGTTTCGTCGTATAAATCCCCGGCTTTCGCTTCTATCTTCATCCGGCCGTTGAGCCGTACCGAGTCGCAGCGGTAGATGCACGGTGCGTATTGCTCGACCGCGAGCGTGTCGCCCGAGAGGGTTACGACCGGCTCTCCGGCCGAAGAATAGACGGTTACGGTCTGCAAGTCGCCGTTACGCTCATCCTCCCGGCGTCCGGCGATGTGGAGCGTAGGTTCGGTGTTGTTCCACAAAGCCTTGTAAAGATGGAAAGCGTCCTTGCGGCGTCGTCGGTCCAGCGTGACGAGCCCCGTAGCCTCCACGCCCTGCGGACGGCGGGCCGAGCCGTAGTCGAACAGGGTGTTGATCCAGGTTCCCCACAGCAGCGTGTCTTGTGCCAGGTATTTCGTGTAATCTTCATGAAAACGGGTCTGCCGTCCTTCCGGCTGCCAGAGCAGGCTGTTCGAGCGGCGTCGGCGAGCCGGATCGCCTTGTTGTTCGATCTGCCCCGCTTCACCGTAGCAGATGCCCGAACGGAGCTGGTTCCACCCCGACCGAAGCTGGCCGAGCCAGATTTCGAGGTCTTCCGTGCGGCCTTTGTCCCAGCCGATGTTCTGCGCCCATACGATCAGGTCGGTGATCTGGTTCAGTTCTCCGTCCTGGTTGCTGGTGGCCGCCGTCGGGCGGCTGCGGTCCATTTTTTTTGCCAGTTCGTTCAGTGTCCGCACATAGGGCACGGGGTTTTCGCCCCGTTGCCAGAGGCAGTCGAAGAGTCCCCAGATGACCACTGACGGCCGGTTGATATGCTGGGCGATGATTTCGCGCAGTTGCTGGCGACCGTTCGCCTCGAGTTGCGGGTTCGGATAATAGGAAACGTCGCTGAGGAAAGGTGCCCGGATCAGCGGCAAGTCGATCCAGACCAGTACGCCTGTGCGGTCGCAGAGGTCGTACAGACAGGGGGCGTGCGGTCCTGCGGGCGAGCGCAGGGCATTGGCTCCCAACTCGCGTATGAAAGCGAAATCTTCGGCATAGTCCTCCGCCTCCATAGCGCTACCCGTGCCCGGACGGTCGTAGTAGAGCGTTACGCCGTGAACCCGAACGAGCGAGTCGTTGAGGCGGAAACCCTCTTCGGGTGTGACGCGGATGTTGCGGAAGCCCGTGGCGATTTCGATCTCATCGCGCGAGGTGTCGCTCTCGACGGATACCCGCATTCGATAGAGGTTGGGGTGATCGAGGTCCCACAGTCGGGGATTTTCGACCGTGAAGGGGATGACGACGGGTTTGCCGTCGAGTTTGGCCTTTATCGTTTTGGCTGCGGCCTGAATTCCGTCCGGATCGAACGCTTCGAGGGTCACGCGGCAGAAGTTGTCGCCTTTCGAGATGAGGTGGATTTCGGCCTCGGCTTCGGCCCGTTCGGTCGATACGGCCCGAGGGTGGATCAGGACTCCCGACGAGCCCAGATACAGAGGCGATACGGCGGTGGGGTCGGTGACGATGAGTTCTACCTCCCGGCTGATGCCGCCGTAGATGTTGTGGATGGACGAGAGCGGCAGCACGTCGCCCGTAATGGCGTTGCTCACGGCTACGCGAAGCAGGTTTTCGCTGCCGTATTTCACCCGGTCGGTGATTTCGAAGACGAAAGCGGTCGTTCCGCCCCGGTGCTCGCCGACGTAAGTTCCGTTTACGAAGAGGTGGGCGACGCTCTCCACGCCGTAGAATTTCAGGAAGAGCCGCTTTCCGGTCCAGGTCTGCGGTACGTAGAGTTTGCGCTGATAGTCGGCGGTCGTGCGCAGGTATGGGATCGTCCCGGCCAGTGCATCGAGGTTCCAGGTGTGCGGCAGCGTGACACAGCGGGCGTTGTCGCTGCTGTTTTCGTAGCGGAACGAGAAGAGCCAGTCGTCGCAGAGCGGATATACTTCGCGGGCCTGCACACTCCAGGCGGCGATCAGCAGAAAGATCAGAAGTAACTTTTTCATTTCGATATGTATTTGGCCCCGAAAGGCATTTTCCGTAAAACCGTATTGTTCCGGATCGCTCCGAAGGAACCGGGCGGTTCCGGAGGGTTATCGGAAACAGTGGCACAAAGATACGAAACCCGGCCGATATTTTAACCTTTCCGGACGAATTACCGCATCTCGTTCCCTTTTCCGAGGTCGATTTATAAGCGCTATCTTTACCGAACGGCCGAATTATTTCGTATTTTTGCGGCCGGTTGAAATTGTCGATCCATGAGCGAGAAATCGAAAGGAACCCTTTGCGGCATCGTTGCCGCCGTGAGTTACGGGATGAATCCCCTCGGTGCTTTGTCACTCTACCGGGCGGGAATAAACACCAATTCCGTGCTGTTTTACCGCTATGCGCTTGCCGCCGTACTGCTGGCAGCCCTGTTGTTGGTGCAGAAAACTTCGCTGCGCATTACGCGCCGGGAGTTCTCCGTGCTGGGATTGCTGGGAGTGATGTTCGCCGTATCGTCGCTCACGTTGTTCATGAGTTTTCACTATATGGATGCGGGGATCGCCTCCACCCTTCTTTTCGTCTATCCGGTCATGGTGGCCGTCATCATGGCGATTTTCTTCAGGGAGCGAATTTCGCTGGTCACGGTCCTCTCCATTTCCCTGGCTCTGTGCGGAATCGCGTTGCTGTACCGGGGTGAGGGCGGTGCGGTACTCAATACTGCGGGCGTTGTGCTGGTCATGGCTTCGTCGCTCTCGTATGCGCTCTATATCGTGGTGGTCAACCGTGCTTCGTTGAATATGTCGTCGGTGAAGCTTACGTTTTACGTGCTGTTGTTCGGCGTGGCTGCGATCGTGTTGTATTCGCTGTGTTGTCCCGACCAGCCTTTGCAGCTTCTCTCGACACCCTCGATGTGGGGGGGTGGGCGGCGATGCTGGCTCTGATTCCTACGGTCGTTTCGCTGGTGTTGATGACCGTTGCCGTGCATGCCATCGGTTCTACTCCGACCGCTGTTATGGGGGCTTTGGAGCCGCTGACGGCAGTGGTGATCGGCGTGACTATCTTCGGTGAATTGTTCACTGCGCGGCTTGCTGCGGGTATCGGCTTGATCCTGTTGGCCGTCACCCTTATCGTTGCGGGCAAATCCCTGCATCCGGGGCGCCTGGCGGCGATTATCGGGCACCGGGGGTTTTTACGCCACAGCCGGTAGGCTCCGGTGTGGAATAATTCTACATTTTGTAGATTCACGCCACAGGATCGGCCTCGTCTGTTGCAGGCGTATTATATTGTGTATGATTCGCTTATCCGGATAGAACAGGATTGGCGCGGGGTTTGGGTAAAGTCCTTTAACCCTTTTATGGATAAAAACTACTTATGAAATGAAACCGAATCTGAAAGAGTTGAATTTGGAGAAACTGAAAAAAATAGCGGCCAAAACACCTCGTATTCGGGTGAAACTGACTCGTAAGCACTGGATCTTCATCGGCTGTGCCGTCGTGGTGCTGGTCGTTCTGCTCGTCGTGTTGCTGCGTCCCCGGCCGCAGGCCGCCGCACTGCCGGTGGTGGCCGTCGAACCGGTGCAGGTCGAAGATGTCAGCATCTATGGCGAGTACGTGGGCCGTATCCGGGCCCAGCAATTCGTCGAGATCCGGGCCCGCGTCGAAGGTTATCTGGAGAAGATGCTCTTTGCCGAGGGAACCTATATCAAGAAGGGCCAGACGCTTTTCATCATCGACCCGACGGTCTATCGCGCCCGTGCGAACAAGGCCAAGGCGCAGTTGAACAAAGCCCGGGCCCAGGCTCTGAAGGCCGAGCGCGACCTGAACCGTATTCGTCCGCTGTATGAGCAGAATGCCGCCAGTCAGCTCGACCTGGATAACGCCATCGCCTCCTACGAGAGCGCTGTGGCGGACGTGGTGGTGAGCGAAGCCGACCTTACGCAGGCTGAAATGATACTCGGCTACACGACCGTGCAGTCGCCCATTTCGGGTTACATTTCCGAGCGGAACGCCGATATCGGTACGCTCGTCGGTCCTGGCGGCAAGTCGCTGCTGGCCACCGTGGTAAAGAGCGATACGGTGCGGGTCGATTTCAGTATGACCGCGCTGGATTACCTGCGTAGCAAGGCCCGTAACGTCAATCTGGGCCATAAGGATTCGACCCGCAAGTGGGACCCCTATATTACGGTCACGTTGGCCGACGGGGCGCAGTATCCCTATCGGGGACTGGTCGATTTCGCCGATCCGCAGGTCGATCCCCAGACGGGTACCTTCTCCGTGCGGGCCGAGATGCCCAATCCCGACCATATCCTGCTCCCCGGACAGTTCACTAAGGTCAAACTGCTGCTCGACGTGCTCGAACGGGCGGTCGTGGTTCCCAAGAAGGCCCTGATTATCGAGAAGGGCGGCGCCTATGTCTTCGTCGTGCGCCGGGACAGCATCGTGGAGAAGCGTTTCGTGGAAACGGGTCCGGAAACGGGCAATAACTTCATCGTCGAACGAGGACTTGCCTCGTATGAAAATATCGTCGTCGAAGGCTATCACAAGCTGACGCACGGCATGAAGGTCGAACCCGTGGCTCCTCGTGAAGAGGAGGCGAATCCAGAGGAGGAGTAGCCCATGAAAGCCGACTTTTTCATCGACCGGCCGGTCTTTTCCACGGTACTTTCCATCATCATCGTCATCGTCGGCGCCATCGGCCTCGCGCTGCTGCCCGTCGATCAGTATCCGCAGATCGTACCGCCTGTGGTGCGTGTTTCGGCGTCCTATCCCGGTGCCGACGCGCAGACCGTGACACAGGCCGTTGCTACCCCCATCGAGCAGGAGCTGAACGGTACGCCCGGCATGATCTATATGGAGTCGTCGAGCTCCAACTCGGGCGGTTTCTCCGCGACCGTCACCTTCGATATTTCGGTCGATCCCGATCTGGCGGCCGTGGATGTCCAGAACCGCCTGAAGAAGGCCGAGGCACGCCTGCCGGCCGAGGTGGTGCAGAACGGTATTTCGGTCGAGAAACAGGCCGCCAGCAAACTGATGACCATCACGCTGCTCTCGTCCGACCCCAAGTTCGACGAAATATATTTGAGTAATTACGCCACGCTCAACGTGCTGGACCTGCTGCGCCGTATTCCCGGCGTGGGCAGTATTTCGAACGTCGGCAGCCGCTACTACGCCATGCAGATCTGGGTGCAGCCCGACAAGCTGGCCGACCTGGGGCTGACGGTCAAGGATCTGCAATCCGCGTTGAAGGATCAGAACCGCGAGTCGGCGGCCGGCGTGCTGGGGCAGGCTCCGATGACGGGCCTCGACGTGACGATCCCCATTACGGCGCAGGGACGTTTGTCGTCGGTCAGCCAGTTCGAAGATATCGTCATCCGGGCCAATCCCGACGGTTCGATCATCCGCCTGAAAGACGTGGCGCGCATTTCGCTCGAAGCGTCGTCCTACAATACCGAAAGCGGTATCAACGGCGGTAATGCCGCCGTGCTGGAGATCAAGATGCTTCCGGGAGCCAATGCAATGGAGGTGGCCGAGGCGGTGAAGGCCCAGATGGAGGAGATCAGCCGCAATTTTCCGGAGGGTATCTCTTACGAGATTCCTTTCGATATGACTACCTACATTTCCGAATCGATCCATCACGTCTATCAGACGCTTTTCGAAGCGTTGCTGCTGGTGATTCTGGTGGTATTCCTTTCGTTGCAGAGCTGGCGGGCGACGCTCATTCCGATCGTGGCCGTGCCGATCTCGCTCATCGGTACCTTCGGCGTGATGCTCGTGTTCGGCTTCTCGCTCAATATGCTGACCCTGCTGGGTCTGATTCTTGCCATCGGTATCGTGGTCGATGACGCGATCGTCGTGGTCGAAAACGTCGATCGCATCATGAACGAGGAGGGGCTTTCGCCCTACGAAGCGACCAAGAAGGCAATGCGGAGCCTGAGCGGAGCGTTGATCGCCATGTCGCTGGTGCTGTGCGCCGTGTTCGTCCCGGTGAGCTTCCTTTCGGGCATTACGGGGCAGCTCTATCGCCAGTTTACCATTACGATCGCCGTATCGGTAATCATCTCTACGGTCGTGGCGCTGACGCTCAGCCCCGTGATGTGCGCCTACCTGTTGAAGCCCGACAGAGGCGGCCGGAAGAAACGGTTTTTCCGGTATATCAATTTCGGTCTTGCGAAAGGCAATAAGCTCTACGGCCGTATGATCGGCCGGGCGCTCGCCCATTCGCGCCGTATGTTCGCCGCCTTCGGCGTGGTACTCATCGGTATCTGGTTGATGAATAAACTCGTGCCCGAGAGTTTCATGCCGCAGGAGGATCAGGGGTATTTCACCGTCGAACTGGAACTTCCGGAAGGGGCGACCATCGAGCGTACGCGTACGGTGACCGACCGGGCGATGGCCTTTCTGATGCAGGATCCCGATGTGGAGTATGTACTCAACGTGACGGGTTCGAGTCCTCGTGTGGGCAGCAACCAGGCCCGCAGCCAACTGACAGTGATCCTCAAGTCCTGGAAGGAGCGGGAATCGGAGGATATCAGCGAAGTGATGAAACGTGTGCGCGACGAGTTGTCGCGTTATCCCGAAAGCAAGGTCTATCTTTCGACGCCTGCCGTCATTCCCGGTCTGGGAACCTCGGGCGGTTTCGAAATGGTGCTCGAAGCTCGCGGGGATGCCGGCTATGCCGATCTGCAGCGGGCGGTGGATACGTTGATGCACTATGCCGAGCAGCGGCCCGAGTTTACGGGGCTGGCCTCTTCGATGCAAGCCGATATTCCGCAGCTTTATTTCGACGTGGACCGCGACAAAGCGCAGTTGGTCGGGGTTTCGATGTCCGACATCTTCTCTACGATGAAAGCGTTCACGGGTTCGATCTACGTCAATGACTTCAATATGTTCAACCGTATATACCGTGTATATATTCAGGCCGACGCGCCTTATCGGGCTTACCGCGACAACCTGAACCTCTTCTTCGTACGGGGTGCCGACGGGGCGATGATTCCCGTCACGTCGCTCGGTACAACGCACTATACGACGGGTGCCGGTACGATCAAGCGTTTCAATATGTTCAACGCTGCGACCATCACGGGCGAAGCGGCTCACGGATACAGTTCGGGACAGGCGATGGACGAGCTGGAAAATATCGTGCGTGAGAAATTGCCTGCGTCGGTGGGCGTCGAGTGGAGCGGCCTTTCTTACCAGGAGAAGCATGTGAGTGGACAGACGGGTCTTGTGCTGGCGCTGGCTTTCCTGTTCGTCTTCCTCTTCCTCGCCGCCCAGTACGAGAGCTGGTCGGTGCCCGTCGCGGTCATTCTCTCGCTGCCCGTAGCCGGAATCGGTGCCTATCTGGGTATCTGGGTTTGCGGTTTGGAAAACAACATCTATTTTCAGATCGGCCTGGTGATGCTCGTAGGTCTGGTGGCCAAGAATGCCATTTTGATCGTAGAGTTTGCCAAGGAGGAGGTGGAAAAAGGCCGCGACGTGGTGTCGGCGGCACTCAAGGCCGCACACCTGCGTTTCCGCCCGATCGTGATGACCTCGCTGGCGTTCATCCTCGGCCTGCTGCCGCTGGTGTTCGCATCGGGTCCGGGGTCGGCGAGCCGTCAGGGTATCGGTACGGGCGTCTTTTTCGGTATGCTGGTAGCTATCTCTGTCGGCATCGTCTTCGTGCCCTTCTTCTTCGTGTGGATTTACCGGATTAAAGCAAAACTGAAGAAACGATGAAACGAGTTGCGATATTTGTCATTTTGGCTGCACTGACCGTCGGATTCTCTTCCTGTTCGGCTGTGCGGCACTGTCAGGCCCCCGAGGTGGAGATGCCCGGGCAGATCGCTTCGGGCTATACCGATTCGCTGACCATCGCCGATCTGAGCTGGTGGCAGTTTTACGGGGATTCGACGTTGCGCCGGGTCATCGAGCTGACCTTGGAAAATAACAAGGATATGCTTGCGGCGGCGGCTCGTGTGGAGCAGATGCGGCAGTTGTATCGGATAAGCAAGGCCGAGCGTTTGCCGAATTTTTCGGCCAAAGGGCTGGCTGATTACGAAACGAACGATTATGCCGACGAGGAGTCGAGCCGTGATCCGGAGTTCAGTGCCAAGCTCTCCGTCAGTTGGGAGCTGGACCTTTGGGGAAACCTGCGCTGGGCCAAGCGCAAGGGCGGGGCGGAGTATCTCTCTTCGGTCGAGGATTGGCGTGCGATGCGTATGACTCTCGTCGCGGAAGTTGCGACGGCCTATTTTCAGTTGATGGCTTTGGATAACGAGCTTTCCATCGTGCGTCGTACGCTCCGAACGCGCAGCGAGGGTGTGCAGCAGGCGCAGTTGCGGTTCGAGGGCGGTCTTACCTCCGAAACCGTTTACCAGCAGGCCAAAGTGGAATACGCTTCGACGGCGACCCTGATTCCGGATCTGGAGAGCAGGATCGAAATTATGGAAAACAGTATTGCATTGCTTATGGGAAAATCTCCTGACTGGGAGGTGTTGCGCGGTCAAATGAATATCGAAGCCGAGTTTCCGGACAGTCTGCCTGTCGGTCTGCCTTCGGGACTGTTGCAGCGGCGTCCCGACGTACGGGCTTCCGAACAACAGTTGCGTTCGGCGATGGCTTCGGCGGGGATGGCCTATGCAGATCGTTTTCCCCGGCTGACCTTCAATCTGGTAGGCGGTTGGGAGAACGATGCGTTGCAGGGTTTCTTTCGCTCCCCGTTCTCGTATGTGGCCGCTGCGATCGCCGCTCCGGTCTTCGGCTTCGGACGCAAGCAGGCCAAATATCGTGCGGCATTGGCGGCATACGACGTAGCCCGGCTGGGGTACGAGAAGAAGGTGCTGGAGGTTTTCAAGGAAGCCAACGATGCGGTAGTCACTTACCGTAACGTCCGCAAAACGGCCGCGTTGAAGGTCGCTCTGCGCGATGCTGCCCGCAAATACCTTTACCTGCTAATTCTGCGGGAGGCCAAATGACCTGGCGATTTA
>OGZC01001912.1_pt1 | contig 10718 bp, 10 predicted proteins | sample 1576751 | NCBI WGS metagenome assembly OGZC01 (sample SAMEA3541486, study PRJEB24748) | human gut metagenome | biome: human gut; feature: human-associated habitat; material: faeces | place: China | collected 2012
ATAAGCAACTTCAAGTTGAACAAAATCGCTGGGCGATGGCTTGCCAAGGCTGTGGCGCAGCTTTCTTTTTCTCAATAATAAAATAGGCAATGGCAATTCTTACCAGTATTTGATATTGTAAAGTTACCACACAAAACAATTCAATACAGAAAGACACCACTGCCTATGAAAAGAATACCATTTCACCGCTTTTCTGACAAGCGGTTTTATTATGCTAATGCACCTCCATGTAAGCAGGGTTTTTCATTAACTACTGATTTTACATGGAGGATTTTATTATGTACGAAGAAATTTTTAATCAGATTCGATCTGCTGCAAATAAACGGAATCTCAAGGATTCCACGATTCATGCATACTGTACCAGTGTTGCTCATTTTTTGAACCACACAGCCAAGGATATAGATGCATTAACAACTGACGATGTTGATATATTCCTAACTGAAAAGAAACTTTCCGGGATTTCACCAGAAACATACAATCACTACCATTCAGGAATCCGCTTCTTTTACAAGAAAGTATTGAAGATGAATTGGGACGATGAGGACATACCTCGTATGAAAAGGGACAGGAAGTTACCGACAGTGCTTACAAAAGCAGAAATATCGGCTATTCTTGATGCTACGCCAAATCTGAAACACAAAGCTATGATTGCTACTATGTATTCAGGCGGACTACGTGTTTCAGAAGTCACACATCTTCATTATGATGATATTTCACGCAAGAACAAAACCATACACATCCGTGATGGGAAAAGTCGCTCTGATCGTTATACTTTGCTTGCAGACCGGACGCTTGAAATATTGACAGAATACTGGTTTCAATGTGGCAGACCAAGAGGGATTTTGTTCCCAAGTTCATGGACAGGGGATTATCTTACAAAAGATAGTGTCATTCAGTTTTTTCGTGAAAGCGCCGAAAAAGCAGGCATTCAAAAACACGTCTCCACACATTGTTTGCGTCATAGTTTTGCAAGTCATCTGTTTGAGTCAGGCTGCGATATAAAATATATTCAGGCTCTTTTGGGACATCGTGATCCAAAATCAACAGAGATTTATCTGCATGTAAGCAATAAAACTCTGCTTGGAATTAGGAGTCCATTTGATGAGATGGGCGGTGAATGATTATGGAGAAATCATGTACGATACAAGATGTATTTGAACGGTTTTATCCTTCTTATGAAAAGAGGAATAGCCCTCCTGCTCATCATAGAAAAACAGCTTATCATATCATGAACTGTAAAACAGGCGCTTTTGGTGTAAACATCAGTGTTTGTGAAGACTGCGGATGTATCAGCATTCATAATAACTCCTGCAGAAGCAGATGCTGTCCCATGTGCCAGGAGTTTCCGAAAGAGAAATGGATTGATGCACAAAAAGAGAATGTACTTGATGCACCTTATTATCATGTAGTATTCACAGTTCCTGATGAATTGAATTCCATCATTTACAGCAACCAGAAGCTGTTGTATGATGCACTGTATCATGCTGCCTCAGCAACCTTGAATGAATTGGCAAAAGACGCAAAGTATCTAGGAGCTAATATAGGGTATATCTGTATTCTTCATACCTGGGGTTCTGCAATGAATTATCATCCGCATATTCATACCATTGTTCTTGGAGGTGGACTTGATGATGAAAACAACTGGAAAGATACAGGTGGAAAATTTTTTCTCCCATATGGTGTTATCTCAAAAGTGTTTCGTGGAAAATATATGGATGAGTTAAAAAGCCTGTGGAATGATTCTAAGCTTAAATTTCATGGTACAGCAGAGAAATATCAGAACAGCTATCATTTTAAAGAACTTCTTGATAAGTGTTATGAAAAGAACTGGGTCACTTACTGTAAAGAAACTTTCAATGGTGCACAGTCGGTTATCAATTATCTTGGAAAATATACCCACAGGATAGCAATCAGTAATCATCGAATCAAATCCATGACAGATACGACAGTTACATATGTAGTAAAAGACTATAAAAACGAAGGCCACTGGAAAGAGAAAACAATTTCAGGAGAAGAATTCATCCGTCGATTCATGATGCATGTTCCTCCCAAACGATTTGTCAGAATCCGGCACTATGGTCTGCTATCATGTAGAAACAAGAGAAAAAAGATAACTCACTGCAGAAACCTGCTTGGATGTAAGAAATACATTTCTACATTAAAAAATCTAAATGCAGTAGAAATGATAAAGGTTTTGTATAATATCGATGTATGCAAATGTTCTTCTTGCGGAGGGAATATGGTATCACCCCGCAAAGATAAATACAGTTCTTCTTTTCATGCACATATGAGATGTTAAAATCTACAATTGCATAGAATAAATGACTTCCGCATAGGAGGTTTGTTTGTCATGCCTGAAATTGATTTCTTGAAGAAAAAAACTTTTACCAAAACATCCGGTATGATAAACTTAAGGAAAAGAGCAACGATTGAATCCCCATAGCTATCGGCTAAAGGGACGCGACTTTGTTCACCAAGGTAAAATCGAAATTGATGTAAACGAAAGGGCAGTTTTTATCAGAACTCAAGGCTGCTTTTTCGTTTACACCAACTCCGATTGTTTCCTTAACTGTTTGAAAAATTGAGAAAACGTAATATTGAACAAAAAGAAATGCACAGTTCTTAGCTTATCGTGAACTGTGCATTTTTGTAAATAAATACTTTTAATTAGCCGATTACGGCATCCTCTGCTGTAAAATGTTCCAGAGAATTTTCTTTTACCTGAATGCAGATATAAGTAATTCCGGAAATATCGGATGCAAAAAACTGACGCTTTGCAGCAGGTGCGATTTTTAGCCAGTCTCCAGTTGAAAGGCTGATTTCTTCTCCATCAATTATGGCTTTGCCGTTACCTGAAAGAATTCCATAGATTTCTTCATTTTCTTTATGAGAATGAACAAATGGGACATTTGCTCCTGCAGGTAGTTCGTTTAAACTGATTTCTGCACCTGTTAAAGACAACTTTTCATGCAGCTCAATTCGGTTTTCCTTTCCAATAGTTGTTTTTGTGTAATTTGTCATAATAATACCTCCATAGTTGATTTGTAGTTTCTGGTTGCTTGGTATTAGTATAGTGTGAGACACATACAAAAACAAGTACGCACCTTTTTGTAACTGTACACTCAAAATTGAATGTGTTACAATAGACTCGGAGGTGAGAATTATGCGAGCAAAAGAAGAATTACCGGAATGCCCAGTTGCAACAGCAGTATCTCTCATCGGAGGAAAATGGAAACTGCTGATTTTGCGTAACTTGAAAGAGCGTCCATGGAGATTCAATGAGCTACAACGAAGTATAGATGGTATTTCACAAAAGGTTTTGACAGATAGTTTAAGACAAATGATGAGTGATGGACTGGCATATCGCCACGATTACCATGAGCAGCCACCGAGAGTTGAATACGGATTAACGGAACTCGGAACAAAAATGCTTCCAATTGTTAATTCACTTGCTGACTTTGGTAACTACTATAAATCACTTATTGAACAGAATTAAGTACGTTAGTATTTGAAAAGCTCGAACAATTGGGATTTGAAAGTGAGATGTATTTTATGAAAAAGAAGATTATATTAACAATAGCATTTGTTATTAGTTTATTACCAATGTTATTAAACCAATATGGTGGAATGAAAGGTGTACAAGAGATTAGTGCTTAAGTTAAAAGACGGATTTGTTCTCTATCATGGAAGTTATTGTGAAGTAAAAGAGCCAGATCTTGCCAAATGTGCAAAGAGAAAAGATTTTGGGCAGGGATTTTATTTAACTACATCCAAGGATCAGGCGATAAGGAAGCAGACGATTTCTGCATCAGACAGTTGCTGCCCAATAAACTAAAAGATCAATATTGCTTCAAAACAGAAGCCGCTATTAAGTGTCTGAAATTTGTGAAAGGACGGAACAGAGAATTATCGCCGCACTCCTGAAACGGTCACAATGGAAATTCATTTCAATTTAAAACCAATACCGGAGCTTGGAACCATCGAAAGAGGTTCCGGCTCCCATAAATTAGAAAATCTATCAAAATTTAATCTATTTTAACCTTTTCAAGGCTCATTTCGAGCCAATATTTTACCATATATGCATTACATGCTGCATTGCAAGGCTGACTACTGTAATTCCAACCCAGCAGGAAGCACCGAGAAGGATTGGCTTTCCACCAGATTTGATTAGTTTCACAACATTGCTGTTCAGACCGATCGCAGCCATAGCCATGATAATGAAGAATTTAGACAGTTCTTTCAGCGGAGCAAATACATCCGCACTTACCCCAAGACTCATGCATACAGTTGTAATGACAGCCGCAATGATAAAGTACAGGATGAACATTGGAAATGCTCTTTTTAAGCTGAACTTACCGGATGCTTTGCCGTCTTTTGCGGCTGATTTTGCACGAACCAGTGAGAGCACAAGTGTGATCGGAATGATGGCAAGCGTACGTGTCAGTTTAACTGTGACAGCAGTATTAAGTGTCTCACTTCCAAGACTCCACATGCTGTCCCAGGTAGAGGCGGCAGCAGTTACGGATGAAGTATCATTGATCGCAGTTCCGGCAAAGACACCGAAAGCATTTCCGCTAGTTGTGTCAAAGCCGAGTGCATTTCCAAGCACCGGGAAAAGTACAGCAGCGATAACATTGAAGAAAAAGATAACAGAAATCGCCTGTGCGACTTCTGTGTCATCGGCGTCAATGACAGGCGCTGTAGCAGCAATCGCAGAACCACCGCAGATGGAAGAACCGACACCAACAAGGATAGATGTGTTGGAAGGAACGTTCAGTACCTTGCGGAGCAGCCATGCAATGATCAAAGAGGTAGAAATTGTACTGATGATAATAGGAAGAGACTGCTTTCCTGTCTGTAAGATAACTCCGAGATTCATGCCAAATCCAAGCAGAACAACAGCAGTCTGTAAAATAATTTTAGATGTCCATTTAATTCCTGATTCGGCTGTTCCTTTTTCAGTCCAAAAGCAGGTGATCACCATTCCGGCGAGAATCGCAATGACAGGTCCGCCGATTACCGGGAATGCTTTTCCAATCAGCCAGGATGGAATCGCAATCAGAAAGCAGACCAGAATTCCTTTGAAATTTTTTTGAATAAAATTCATGATAGTTTCCTCTCTTAAGTTTTTTGTTACTGTCGGCACTATGGGCGTCAGCAACTGTATTTTTATGAAACAATTATAGATTATAACACTGATAAACAATAAAAAAAAGTATATAAATTCTACTATCTATAGGATGAAGGTGTCTGTCCGGTTTTCTTTTTAAAACAAGAACTGAAGTAGTATTGATTTGAATATCCTACTTTCGCACTTATTTCTTTTAGTGAGAGGTTCGTATTTTTCAATAGATTACAGGCCGTTTCAATCCGAATATCTGTGATTACATCCGAAATATTTTGCTGGCGTTGTTTTTTAAACAGAGCACTAAGATGAGCCGGACTAATATGAACATTGTTAGCAATTTCATTTAGACATAAGGTGTTGTCTTGATAATGTTGGTGTATATAATTGATAGTAGCAGTACAAACATGTTCTTGACGACTCTGTGCTGAAAGATTAATTTTATCAGATATTGTCTGGCATAAACTAGAAAGCCATTGGAAGATCTCAGTACTTGTTGAAAAAGAGTCAAGGTGTTGATAGGTTTTAATAATGTCTTTTTCCATGTCATTGCTTCTAATGCCCATATCGCAGAGAAATTTTAGTAAATGCCCCAAAAGCTGATAGATACGTATAAATATAAACTGTTTGTTTTTGTAGTTTTGTGTTAATTCTTCTGAAAATGAAAGAATCCACTTTTCTATTCCGTCCAGGTCATTTTCGCATAAAAGCTGTATTAACTTTTCGTGACCGGAAACTTCATATAATTCAGCAGAGTAATCGTTGTCTATAGTATCACCAAGTGTAAATATGTTTTTCTGTGGAAAGAAAAAACGGTATTCCAGTGATTTTAATGCATTGGAATACGAAACAGATAAAGTCCACAAGTATTTGACGATGTTTCCTATTCCGATATTTAATTCGAAAAAGCTGTTTTTATAAAGTTGCAATAATTCTGTTAACAGATCATAAGACGTATTATAGAAGTATTTCTGATTAGAATAATTGTGAGCGATTACCAATACGATTTCGTCAAAACTTGTTAAAGTATGAATCAGTGAAAAGTGCTCATTGAAAAGTTCTTTTATGGTATCAGACATACTCATTAGTTTTATGTGATACTCTTCAATGCCTTTTTTTTCTTTGATGTCTGTTGCATTTTGTATTTGAATTACAATGGCCTGATAATAATGATAGTCAAAATTCAACTGAAGATAATCGGCATAATTTGAAAGTGTATATCGAGCTTCATCACTTGAAGATTGTATTAATTTATGAAAGAAATTATCGATCATTATAGGGCGGCTTTGTTTTAATATTTCAAGATTCCTCTGTTCTTTATTAAGCATACTAAGAGCATTGCGAATGATTTTCTTTAGATAAGCATAATCAATTGGCTTCTCTATATAATCAAATGCTCCCAGCCGTATCGCTTGTTTGGCATATTCAAATTTATCAAATGCACTGATAAGTATTATTTTTATAGATGAATTAATCTTTAGTGCATTTTGTGCAAGAGATAAACCGTCTAATTGTGGCATTTCTATATCGGAAATAATTAAATCAACCATATTATTTTGCAGATAATCAAGAGCCTGCTGTCCATCATAGGCTTTGCAAGCGACTTCTGCATTTAAATCAGACCAGTCAATGTTGTGGCAAATACCATCAACAGATATATGGTTGTCATCTATAATCATAATTTTGTACATTAGTAGTCCTCCAGTAATTGCGGAATTCTTATATAAATTGTGGTTCCAGTATCTTTGTTGCTTTCAACTCTGAGTGTACCATGTCCCTGTAAAGAGGAACATATACGTGAATTAATGTTACTTATACCGAAATGTTTTTCGTAGTGAATTTGTTTGGAAACAATACCTTCACGGAGTTCATTTAGTTTCTCAGGAGACATACCAATTCCATTATCAGAAATCATGATTTCTATCATATCATCATCATATCTAATAGAAATATCGATATGCATATGGATTCCATTTCCTTTAAAACCATGTTGAATCGAATTTTCCAATATAGGCTGTAGTGTGAACTTACAAATAAGAAAGTTTTCTATTCCTTCTTCCATATCTATATTCCAATCAAATAAATTATCTTTACATAATGCTTCCATTTCCATATATAATTGTGCAATTTCTAATTCTTTTTTAATAGGAATCAGATCATTGGAGGTGCGTAACAATCCTTTATAAAAAAGCGATAAATCAGTAAGCATTTTATTCGCTTTCGTGATTTCACCAAATGACAACAAATTTTGAACAGATGCTAAAATATTATATAGGAAATGAGGATTAATTTGTGATTGCAGCAACTGATAATTTAGTTTTTCCTCTTGTATTTTTAATTGAAGGTTATTCTCAAAGCTTGAATTCAATTCTGAAATCATGTTAGCACAGGTGACGGTTAGTGAATCTATTTCATCCAAGTGAGTTGAAGAAGATAGAACTAACTTGTCGATCTGCGTCGAATCTATGACATCGTCCATTTTGATTTCCGACATAGAATGAGACAAATGATTGATTTTATTTGTCATTTGATCAGCCACCCAGATAATTGAGAGCATAGTTAGAGGAACAATAATCATGAAACAAATGAAAATCATTTTTACGAGAAAGGATGAACTTTGGCGTATATAATAATCAGGAGTTTCAGTAACAAGAAATAGCTGGTTATGTACCGGTGTGGAAATTATCTCACATTTATCATATGAGAAATGTGATAGTCTCAAGTTTTGTGTGATTGCATGAAGTTTTTCATTGGATAAAGAACCCCCAATTTGTTTCTTATCTGTGCTTGATAATACAACACCCTCGGAATTTATTATATAAGAAAGAGAAGGATTGCCTTCAGAAAATGTGTTTAAGTAGTTGCTTAATTCTTCACTTGTTATGTGAACAGCCAAACAAGTTTTTTGTGAATTGATTTTTGCATACCTATAGCAGGAGAGTACTCCGGAAGGTTCTTCACCTTTGCTGACCATATAAGGGAAGTTAATGTCTTTGCGAAAAATCCAATTAGGAGTAAGCCCATGTTTTGAAAAATCGCTCAACTGTACCTTATATTTTTTAAGATCTGATAAAGAACAGAAAGTAAGCCCTTCTTTTGAAGCAAAAGTATCATCAGGTAAAAAAATATTTACATGATAAATATTAAAAGAATCAGCTATTGAAGCAATATTATTCCGAACCGCAGAAAGTTTGTCGAGATAATTTGACATAGGTTGTTCTGCTGTTGTACATAACATACATAAATTAAAATGAATAGAATCTTCTAAATTTTCTATTTGAGTCATTCGATTTTCAAGCAGGTGCTGATTTTTTTCACAAGAAATTGCTGTTTCTTTCAGAATCTTGTCTTTAGCTATATTATAAGATATTTTATAAGATATTGTTCCCAATATAAGAAGGGGAAGTATGGCGCAAAGAATAAAGCAAATGATTAGTTTTAAGCGAAAGTGTTCTTTTATAGTATTGATTAGTGACGTAAATAGCTTCATATTATGGAACCGCTCCTTTCAGCTTCATTCTAATAAAAGAAATAATAAAACGCAATAATTTGATTTGAAAAATAAAAAAATTATAAAGTATGCGCAAAATAATATATTTATTTTTAAAGCATTATTTTCTATGATGATATTAACAAATAGTTGTAGATATTAGGTTGCATATTAAAACGCAGGAGGGAAAGAAATGAAAAAAAGAATAGTCAGTGTATTACTTATAGCAACAATGTCTGTTGGACTTTTTAGTGGATGCGGGAAGTCTGGAGGAAACACAGAGGTTAAGCAGAACGAGAATTCAAACAAAATTACCTTGATGACACAGGATACAACTTATGGAAAAGCTTTTGATGAATATATCCATAAAGCGGAGGAAGCAACGGGACTGGAAATTGAAACAATTGCATGCCCGACAAATACGGATGATCGTCAGGCAAAAATAACAACTATATTATCTTCAGGTGATGATAGTATTGATGTCGTTACAATTAATGATGAGATGATGAGCGGATTTAAAAATACAGGTTATCTAGAACCGCTTCAAGACACCGTTATGACACCGGAGATTATGGAAAATTTTCCACAGAAATATATGCAGGAAATGACAATGGTAGGGGACAATGTTTATTCAGTTCCTTGTTTTATGGATGTTCTTGCTTTTTGGGTTGATGAGGAAAAGATGGCAAATGCAGGTCTTACCGAGATTAAGACAAAAGAGGATTTTGAAAAATATGTAGAAGCTAATTCATCGGACGGTAAATACGGATATGGAGATGCGTGGGAAAAAACATATGTATTTAACTCTATCGGAACATTTGTGAATTTGTTTGGTGGAGACTACTACGATTGGACAAATCCTAAAACTCAGGAAGCTGTAAAATTCATGTATGATATGATGAAGAAAAAAGAGACACCTATTTCTCAGCTGGCAGATCAGTACGATCCAATGATGCAGAAATTTTTTGATGGAGAATATGCTTCTATCTTTATGTATGTAGGAGCAATACAGTCTTTTGTTAATTCAGGAAAGTATGGTCCGGATAAACAGCATATTGCCCCTATGCCGACATTTGAAAATAAGGCAGCTTATATTTCTACATGGGGATATGTTTTGAATAGTGCTTCAAAAAATAAAGCAGCGGCGCAGAAATTCCTCAAGTATGCTGCAAGTGAGCAGGGAGAACTTGATTATACAGAAATGACATCCAGACTTCCGGCAAGAACAGACGTGTTGGAAAGTGATGAATTAGCAGCGATGGATTTGCCTGGTTTAGATGAAGTAAAAGAGTACGTGGACAATACAGAACTTCTTGCACGTCCTATGGCACCGCAGGCGATGGAGTTTATTAGTGAGATGGGATCTTTATTCCAGCAGTATGTATCTGACGAGTTAACATTAGACTCATTTTGTGAAAAAGCACAGAAGGCAGTTGATACATATGTAGTCAAATAATTAATATATTGTTTTACGTGTTTTACGGGAGGTAAGGACAATGAAAAAGAAGACAAAAGGATTGTGGATTGCATGGCTTCTGGTACTTCCGGTAGTGATTGTAAGAGCATTTACTACGCTCTATCCAATTATCATGACCTTTATAAACAGTACTTATGATATGAGTTTATTAAAAGGCAATAACTTTCAATTTATAGGATTAGGAAATTATCTTAGAATATTTGAAGATCAAAAATTATTATCTTCTATCGGATTTACTGTGAAATTTACGGTTGTATCAATGTTTTTCCATCTAGTATTAGGTGTGATTCTTGCATTAATGTTAAATATGAAGATCAAAGGTAAAAAATTCCTGCGTACAATAGTACTTATACCATGGGCAATGCCCATGGTAGTAGCGGGACTTGCTGCAAGATGGGCGTTTAATGATCAATATGGATTAATCAATGATTTGATCAGAAGATTTGTACCGAATTTTCATTATGATTGGCTTGTGCATGCAAATTCAGCTCAAGGAGCAGTTATTGCAGTTGATTTATGGAAGGACTTACCTTTCTTTGCAATTTTGGTGCTTGCCGCATTACAGTTTTTACTGTCGCCTTGTTAGCAAATCCCATAATACCGCCTACCTGATTTTGAGCGGAAAT
>OGZC01001913.1_pt1 | contig 10713 bp, 19 predicted proteins | sample 1576751 | NCBI WGS metagenome assembly OGZC01 (sample SAMEA3541486, study PRJEB24748) | human gut metagenome | biome: human gut; feature: human-associated habitat; material: faeces | place: China | collected 2012
TGAGAAGTATGCCAATGTACCTTGGGCTCATTTCTATGTTGCTGACCTTGCTAAAAACTACATGGATTTCAGCAAGTTTAATGCTGACAAAGTCTGTGCTTTTGAAGTGCTTGAGCATGTTGGCAAACAGAATGCAGATGCATTTTTGGAGAACTTTAAGGCTTGTGGCAATAACAACGCTACTTATTACCTTTCAACTCCAAACTATGACCCATCTGTAGGAGCAGCCGGTAATCATACTTATGACTCAGGTGATGGTCGCGGAGTTGATGTGCAAGAGTTTGGCCATTGGGAGCTTGAAGGCATATTGTTGAAGCATTTCAGCATAGTAAAGAAGTTCGGTACATTTGCTTCGGCTAAAGACTATAAGCCACTGATGAATGATTGGCAGCAGAAAATGTTTGATGCTCTTAAAGAGTATTATGACTCAAACCTCATTGCCAATATCATGGCTCCTATGTTCCCGGATGCTTCACGTAATACTCTTTGGGTATTAAAGCGTAAGCCTGGAGATGTAAAAGTTGCTCCTAAAGCCACTGAGCAACCAAGTTTATTCGATGACGATTTAATGTAACAGATATGAAGATAAAAGAAGCTTTATTCAAACTCAATGACTTTTGCAATGCAAATAGAATTGAGTATATGGTAACAGGTACAACTGCTCTGGCTATGCTCGGAGTTCCGTCTAATCCACAGGATATAGATATAAAGGTGTTTCATCTGAAAGAAGAGCAGGAAGCAAAGTTAAAAGAACTTCAATTCCTGTCTGGCCTTGAGAATGAAAACTATGAAGAAGGCAAGTGTTACTCATTTGTAATTGGTGGAATCAAGATAAATGCTATCATTGACAAGACCGAAAGTTATGATGAGATTATATCCAAAGAGGTAGTATTGGATATAATTGACGAGTCTCATGCAAAACATCATTTTATAGGTGTTCAGCTAGTAGCTCTCGCCTTAAAAGATAAGATGAAGCTCAGAAGAGATAAAGACAAAACATATATGTTGAACTTAATTACTAATTTGGCATCATTATGAAAAGTTTAATTTCAGTAACTCCAAGAGAGTTTAAACGCAACTTCAATGAAGTAATGGAAATGTGCACAGATACGTGCATGACAACCAATCAGGAGATTATTATCGCTGTTCCTACGAGCAGAAAGTCAAATACTCATGCAGAAATAGCTAAGCTCGTTCCTGTAGAAAATGGCAGAGGTATTAAGTATGAGTACAACAAAGAACTTATGGATAAGCATGGCATTAACGCTTCTAATCCTAAGCTTTCAAAAATTGGAGCTATCATGGCTGATGCTTTTGAAAAAGAAGGAGTTTACAGCCTTATAAGTCCAGAAGTTGAACATAGACTTGCTAGAGCTGTAGAAACAGCAGCTAAGGAACTCATTGAAATAATGTAACCATGAAATTTGCAAAAATAAGAAATGTAAAGTCCCCTGTTCGCGGGACTGGTAAAGCAGCAGGAATTGATTTTTTCGTTCCTAACTTTGGAAATAACAAAGGCTTTATCGTAAATCCAGGAACTGATGTTTTGATACCATCAGGTATTAAGATGGAAATTCCAGAAGGATATATGCTTATGGCAGCTGATAAATCAGGAGTTGTAACTTCTAAATGGGCTTGCCTTGGAGCTGGTAGAACACCGAAAGCAGAAGCATTTGAAAGCATCGTTATCCTCGGAGCCAAGATTGTAGATGAAGATTACCAAGGTGAAATTCATATACATGTTGTTAATGTCGGCAAAGCCAAGGTCCACATTAAGCCAGGTATGAAAATAGCACAATTTATTCTTGTGCCTGTATCGTATGAAGGCCTTGAAGAAGTTTCTGAGTCAGAGCTTTTCAGCCGTTCATCCGAGCGTGGTGATGGAGCACTCGGGTCTACTGGGTCATACTAAGGATTGATTTTCACACTATTCTCGCGCGCAATATCGCGCTTTAAGTACATGAATGATTGAATAATAATGGAATAATAGGCGTGCTCTAGAACGCGCGAGAATATATAAACTTTAAGCACATGAAACAGCTCAAGAAGAAAGCAGTTGAAATTCCACAAGTCATTTATACAGACCAATTTCTTAGATTTGTGGCTGTTTATGCCAACAGGTTTAAGGCTACAAATGGGTATGGTAGATGGCTTGCTGAATATAGACGAATGGATGAGCATGGATGGTTTAAGCCAGAAAAGTTGAGAGAGCTTTATATCGATATATTAAAAGATACAAGCGCTTTGTCTTATATATACTGGGATGCAGTACACTATATTTGTATACAAGCTCTTGATGCTACCAAAGCTTTTGTATCAGCCAATTCATTTGAAATAAGAGTAATTACTGGCGAAATAGCATTTGACGATAACGACGAAGAACTTACAGGCTTATCTATGGAAGAAGCAATAAGTATTTGCAATGCCATGAATGAAGAAGCTGAAGAATTGTTGTTTAGAGTTTATAACAGCAACACCAATAAAATAGTTAAATGATATGGCAAAGTATATAGAAGATGAAGTTCATATTGAAAGTCCGATGGATTTAGAAGCTGAATTATGTAAATATAATTGCAAAACTGAAAAAGAACTTGATGAGCTTCTTTGGTATGATTATGGAGTTACACTTATATTAGATTATAAAGAAGAGAATAACGTATGAATATAGCTTATAAAAATGCTACTGAGGCTTTTGAAAACCTATATGATTTTATAATGGGTCAAGGCCTATACACTAATGTTGGAACAAAGGCTGTATACAATGTAGGTTTTTACATACTCAATCCTGAGCAAAGAATAATAACTACAGAGTGGCGTAAGTTTAGTGAGAAATATGCCGAACGCGAATATGCCTGGTATATGTCTGGAGATAGGAGCGTAGCTGAAATTAAAAAGCATGCTCCTATATGGGATAAAATGCATGGTGGAGATAACATTGTCAATTCTAATTATGGATGGCAGTGGACTCGCAATCACCAATTGGCAAAGTGCATTAAACAGCTTAAAGAGAATAAAGATACTCGTCAAGCTTGGTTTACTATATTTGATGGCAAAGAAAAAGATGACTATAAGTATGATACACCTTGTACGTTATCAGTCGGATTTGATATTAAGCCTCAAATAGGAACTCTTGATATGTGCGTAACTATGCGAAGCAATGATTTGGTTTATGGTTTTTGCAATGACCAATATTGCTGGACAAAACTTCAACAATTAGTCGCAGATGAGCTCGGTGTGCCAATAGGCACTTATTACCATTTTGCTCATGATTTGCATATATATAAGAGACACTTTGATATGCAAGAAAAGTATTATAAACAACAACTTAAAAACTTATAAAAAATGAAGCTGGAAGATTTGAAAGTTATTGATATTATTCAAATGCCTCAGTTTGAAAAGCATATTGAGGCTTTGATTAAGGACTTGTACTTAACTCGTACGAAGATTATGAATGAACATCCAGGTGTTCAATTCAAAAGAGACCCCATTGAAAGATTACAGGAGAAAAAGGTATTTGGACCTAAAGCTCTTGCTGCTCTTTACGCGAAAGTAGTCGATAAGACTATAAATGCAAGCGAATATCCTCCTACACTTAGAACTTTTATTAAAGGAATAGGTGACGAAGCTTTTCATAGGACTTATGTTGAATTAAAGCAAGCAGAAGAGGGAGAAAAAGTAAAAACAATAATGGCTAAAAAGGAAGAAGATGAAAAAGGTGCTTAAATTTTTATGGAGATGTGTAGGTGCGCTTTATTTCCCTATATATCTATTGGCCTGGGTATTGCATAAAATAGCAAGACTCATGCTTGCAATTGCATATTTTGGATTGCTTAACAAGCAAGCTGGAAAAGATATAATCAAGTCATTATTTAAGTGGCATGGAAGATATTAAGCAATATGGAGACTTAACCGAAAAGGAACTCTTTGAATTTCTCGATGAAATTAAAAGCGATGATGAGGATATTCAAGAGGCTCAATCTGAGGCAATTGAAAAAATTACCTTAGAAGAAGAGCATGTTGAATTATCTGAAGAAGAGCAGGAAAACAGAGAGATTGAAGCTAGATATGGAGATAAAATGCCATGGACAGGCTTAGGTCTAAACAATTGCCAAGGTGTAAAACTGTTTGGACCTGAGGGACAGCGCAGAGCTGCAATGGCTAGCATAGAAGCTAAAAGGAAAAAGTCTCAACGACTTAAAGAAGATAGAATACGTATTCAGCGTGAAGCTTTCAGGCAAGAATATATACGCCTGAGTGACCCTATAGGAAATGAAAGGATTAAGCTGTTAGTTTCATCACTTGTTAAAGAACACACAAGAATGGTTGATAAATACTCAACTTATATAAACAAGCGATTAACTACTTTACTTAATCCTCTTATTCCACGTAGGTTAAGAATATGTAAAAGCTTATATCCTGACTCAATTCGTCCATGTCCTGGCTTTTTATATAAGGCGAGTGAGGAATATGGTGCTGGATTAACTTTCTGGGCAATGCCGAATATCCCATATTACTTTGCTCAAAATACAGAGCAAAAAGTTCTTATGGAGCATAAATCGCCATTCTTGGTAAATGTGGACCAGTCCATAAAGTTCTATCATGAGCATTTTAAAAAAAGAGCAGACAAAGAGCTTAAATATGCTTCTTTAATATATCAAAAAGGCGTATATTCATACTTTGACCTGTTAAGGCTTAATCCATTTTGGTATGAAGTTTTATATAATGATTTGCAAAACAAGATTAAAGAAATGGTATGAAAAGTAATAACACTAAATTAGCATTGCCAAGAATTTTAATCTATCAAGATGAAGACTGTAAAATCCTGGTAGATTATTTGGTGTATAACGGCTTTCAAGTAATAACCTCAACTGAATATGATATACTAATCAAAATCAGAGAAAAGAATTATGACTTATGCATATTAAGCCATTATAAAACAACAGATGCCTCTATGAGGCTAAAGCCATTAAAATTTTTGCGCAAATCAGATGATAAAATACCGGTAATAATGGTATCGGATAAGGTCCGATATGAGTATGTTATTGAAGCATTTGATGAAGGTGCAGATGATTACGTTATAAGACCATATAACATTGAGGAGCTTATAAGAAGAATAAAAGCTGTTTTGAAAAGATGTGGCGTGCGAGTAAGAAGTATAGAGCCATCTTATGAGATAGGCGATTACCTGTTTAATACAGTAGATAAAATTCTTACTATAGGCAGTGTAAAAACACAGCTTAATAATAAACAAAGCCAAGTTCTTGCTTTACTATGTGCTTATAAAAATGAAACATTACCTAAGAAAATACTTATGCAACAAGTATGGACTGATGATAACTACTTTAATAAACGTAGCTTAGATGTCCATATATGTATGCTGCGAAATATGCTTAAAATGGATAACCGAGTAGCTATAGAAACCATACGAGGAGTCGGTTATTCTCTCGTTATAGAAGAAGATGAAAGCTTAATGTAAAAAAGGCAGACTACTTTTCTGTAGTCTGCCTTATATTTCTCTCGTTCACTTGTTAAGCTATGCGCTTCTTGAAATTCTTCAAAAAATACAAACTCATTTTTCCTGTCGCAAAATCCTCATCTTGATTGCCTGTATGAAAACACTTAAGGCCATATTTATTGGTATAAACCTTAAAATCACCGCGTAATTCTCTTGTTCCAGTTTGGTTATTAAACCACCACACTCTAATATGATTTGCATCAAGCCATTTTATTTGCTGCTGAATATATTTGGTAAGGTCCTCATATTCATCATAATCGGCTTGGCCTTCAACATACGGAACAAAAGTACATTCTATAAGGTCTGAGTCATCAACTGCTTTCCAATCATCTTCTATATAAAAATTATTGGAAAACATTTCAGATACCTCATTGGCTTCTTCCAAATTGTCTTCGTCTAATGGCTCTTCACCATAATACAAAAAGCAAAAAGCATCATTTGATATTTGCAAAGTCTGCTTTTTGCTGTAATCTAAAACAAAATTACTCATTTATTCTCCCGTTCTATAGTTTCACGATATTTCTTCTCAAGCTCCGCTATTTCATCTAAAGCAGCTTGAGGCTGAACTAATTGAACGGCGATTGGCAGTTCATTTTCTTCTTGAATTGACTGAGAGTCATCAAGCAAATTCTCTTGCTGTACCTCTTGGGTATTCTCTTGTTCATTTATTTCCATATTGCAATTATTTATTTTTGTTCAACATTTCTCTCGTTGGGCCTTGTGATATTCTCCTGTCCAATTGTGGCGGATATTCTCTCGGCCATTTCCTCTGTTAACTCCTGTACCACATTCGGGGTCCAATGTGGACAATTGCTGCATAGCCCACTGTGCACGCGGGCTACACAGCTTGTACATTCAGGCATAAGCTGTTTAATCATAATGGCCATGCGGCTTTTATGCGTTCTAGTGTGTAACATTTTTTAACAGTTTTACTTTTGTTCTTTTATAAGCTAAAGTACAAAATAATCTTGATATAAATCACTGTTTTATAGACTTTAATATAAAAATTTTTCACTAGTTTATTGCGGCTTTAATATAAAAATATAAAGCTCTAAATGCCTCGAAAATATATGAAATTTCATTATTCTCGTTCATTCTCTCCTCATTTCTTTTTATAGATTTAGTTTACTATTATTCTCAAATAAAAGTGTCCTAGAAGCCAAGAAAATGAGTCAACTTTTTAGCCATAAATTTAACAGCTATTTATATAACTGCTTGGTGGCTTAAAGCTCAGGAAAATCTATGCCTCAATTCATATTATAGGCTTTATAAAAATACATTGATAGATACACTTCTTTTGACCTCTATCGCGTCAAATTGAGTTAACCCATATTATAGTACACCTAAAGCCTAAAAGTGTCCTAGAACGCGAAAGAAGCATGTTTCTATGAGTTTACATATTTTAACATAAATCGCAATAATACAAAAATAGCCGCATATTTAGATATGCAGCAAAAAAAAAGAGCCGCCTCTTTCGAGACGGCTCCATGGGAGAAACGGTGTCAGGTGGCTGTGTTATGCAAGTGACTCCTCTTCAGCTGTAGTCTCAACAGGAGCTTCGGCAGTTTCTCCATTTGCCTGACCGGCAAAATATTCATCCAGCTCCTTCTTTGCATCCTCGAGCTGCTTCTTTTTGGCTTCCAGTTCTTCCTGAGCTTTCTGCAGCTTCTCTTCTGCCTTCTTCACATTCTCCTCGCAGCGAATTACACGGTCCTGAGGAGTAAGCGGAGTGCGGGTTGCTGCTGCCTCACGGCGCTCCAGATACTTGGCATTGAGCTGTGCGCCTTCTTCGTCGAACTCTTCGGCAATCTTAATGCCCTCGGCTTTCACAACCTTGTGCATAGTCTTCGTTGCGAGCGGATTGCCTTCGATAGGAGCCGGAACTGAAATGCGGTAGAGCAAGTGCTGAGCTCGTTTGTCAGGCACGATTGCCACGATACGGCCGATTACCATTTCAATGTGCTCTTCGCCGTTTTCATCTGTAGTACGGTATTTCTCAAATTCTACCGTTTTACCTATGTTGCCGATAACTTCGTTAACCTCTTCAGCAATTGCTTCCGGTGTCCATTTAATTTTGTCTGCCGGGTCTTTTGCTTTGCGAGTGCGGGCTTTTTTCTCCGGCTCAACAACTTCGTCCAGAATACGAACAAGATTGCTGTCGTGTATCTTAACGATGCGGCGTCCGTCGTCTGTCTTGATTGCGTAGAGCACCTTGTTGCTGCGCTTCTCTTCAATCACTCCGGCGATATAGCCGTCAACCCATTCTACGGTGTTGAAAGGAACTGCCTGACAACGGTGGTTAACATTCTTCTTCAGCTCTTCGGCCAGTGCATGACGGTCCTCATCGGTCATCTTTGGCTTTTTCTCCTGAGTTGCCTTGCTGCCATTGTAAACCGGGTTGAGTCCGCCATTCTCTTCAGCTGCCTTGATAGCTGCTTCTTCCTCAGGGCTGAGCTGAGTTTCTTCTTCACTTGCAGGAGCGGCAGGAGTCTCTTCTGCGGTTGCCTCAGGAGCTGCAGGAGCAGCGGGGGCCTGAGTCTGTTCACGAGCTGCGAGTACGACCTCGATAGCCTTCTTGTCTTCATCACTTGCTGTTGCCAAAAGAGCGTTCAGCTTCTTCGTTGTCATCTGCAAAAATTTCTTTGTTATCATAATACTGTAAATTTTGAATTGTTATTAAAATGTTATTGTTTAATTTTGATATTGCAAATATACTATGTTTTTTTGAATTATTGAGCCGCTTTGGGAACTTTTTCCAAGTTTTATGTTAAAAAATATCAATTGAGTTTCTTAAACGGCCCTAAGAGTCCGAGAGTACTTATATTATATCCCTCCTTGCCAAAGAATTTGAGTGCCATATTAGCCAATTTCGTTGTCCCTAAGGTATCCGAAGACGCTACTATGATAGCTACACAACCCTCATCATTGGGCACGATAGCACAATCCGAAATGGCTTCTATGAAGTTCTCCATACTGTCCAAATTCTCTCGAGTGGCCTCAACTTCAAGCCTATAAACCGTTACAAACATTTCATTTCTTGCCATGATATTTAGCTTTTACGGATTTGTAGCTCTTGCTTACCTCTACGCTAAACACGCCATGCAAAAGAGCAAATCGGATTGCTGTTTCTGAGTTGTCTTGTTCAACTGCAATTGTCGGTGTCAAAAACAATGCTTCTGACTTGGTTGCTGAAAATTTCATTGTTACCATATTACTGTAAATTTTTATTAGTTGCTCCGCAACAATATCGCGAAAGCAAGGATTAAACTTAGTGCCGCTGTAGGTGTCGCTCCTAAAATCCGCTTCGCTTGATACTGTTCCACGAATATCGTTTCTCTCCGCAGCGGCTAAGGTCATGCATTCTCTGGAGTGCCGTCCCATTCTGTTACTTGCTCGAGTACAATGTACCGGCGTTGTTTTGTGCGACACATAAGAGCCGCATAGCTGTCTGCGTCTGCTTTGCTATCAAACTTCTCCACAATTGTGGGATTGAAGATACTGCCACTATAGGCAACTGCTACATAAAAAACTGTTGTTTCCATATTCGTTATGTTTTTTAATTGTTTTGGCTATCGCCATATCTTTTAAGTTATATGCAAATATACTACTTTTATTTTAATCTGGTTACTGCTTTAAGAACTTTTTTCATTAAATAATGTTGGTTATTTTACGTTTATTCTTGCTGCATATTCATCAATTTGTTCTCTTGTTTTAGTTCAACACTTTTTACTGCCATGCCTCCATACATATTACTAGCTGCATATCTCTCGGCCCACATGGCTCTGTCTTGTTCGCCTCTCCCGGTTTGAGCTATTATTGAGCTCTCCCGGTCTGTGCTGTCGATTGTTACTATGTTGCCGTACTTGCTATAAGTTATCTGGCAACCCAGTTCCGTGGCCTTGTCGATTAAGGCTTTCCACTGCTTGTCGGGGTACTCACTCCTGTAATAGTTCTTTGTCATAACTGTAATTTTTAGATTTGTTATAGTGCCCGGCAGGAGAGTCGAACTCCTGTACGTCCAACCCGGGCGAACGGCTCCGGCGTCCCACTGTCGCGGAACAACCGGCAATCCATTTTATCGGATATTTATGCCGTTCTCGTCCACGGTGATTACCTCAACCAGCATTGCCTTGCCAGGTATTTCTCTTGTCTCGGTAATTTTCTTGCCGTCCTCTTCACGCTCTACTGTCTCCTTTTTCGGTTTGCCCTCTTTGTAGATGCAGTAGGTATGTTCGTAGTAGCCGCGCAAGTCGTCGCGTTTTGCTGCGTCCTTGATACATTCGAGGATATTTTTTTCGGCATAGTAGTGGCATTCACTGGCAAACATTCTCTCGCCGGTTATTTCCTCGCTGTCAATTCTTACTTCTCCTGTTTCCAACATACTGTTTGGAATGTTCGTCAATACGAAATGATAATTTCTGTTTACTTTCATTGCTGTAATGTTTTATTGTTATTACTTATTTTATCTATGCAAATATACTAATTATATTTGAACCAGAAAAACTTTTGAGCAACTTTTTGTGCTAAATTTTGTTTGTTATCTCAGTTGTTTCGTTCGTTATTTCCGATATGCAAATATACAAATAATATACGAAACACGAAACTTTTTGGCATATTTTTTTCAGGCTATTTTGTGGGTGCTAAAAAAAATAACATAGAAAAATTCTCAAGTTTAAGTTGTGTTAAATCGGATGGTTGTTAATCACATTTAACATTCTGGCAGTTAGCCAAGTAGCACATACAATAAACCTCAATGCGGTGAAATATGGCGAATTAGGAAATGTTAAATTTACGTTAAAAATTGTGGTACCAGAGCCACTCTGGCCAGAATGATTGTGATCAGAGTGGCTCAAAGGTACCAGAGTGGCTCCGTGGCTTAATCTAACATTTCCTAACCTGTTCTGAGCCTCTCAGCTATATAAACTATCATCACAAGGATTTGAGCGCGATACGGGTCACGAGATTAAGCCAAACAGGCTCAGAGCCATTCAATTCATTTGTTAAAGCGTGCCGGCTCAGAGCCATTCAATTCATTTGTTAAAACGTGTTAACGTGCCGGCTCAGAGCCATTCAATTCATTTGTTAAAACGTGTTGGTGCGAGTTAGGCCAATTGTTAAAACGTGTTGGTGCGAGTTAGGCCAATTGTTAAAACGTGTTGGTGCGAGTTAGGCCAATTGTTAAAACGTGTTGGTGCGAG
>OGZC01001915.1_pt1 | contig 10705 bp, 9 predicted proteins | sample 1576751 | NCBI WGS metagenome assembly OGZC01 (sample SAMEA3541486, study PRJEB24748) | human gut metagenome | biome: human gut; feature: human-associated habitat; material: faeces | place: China | collected 2012
TTCCATTCTCAATATTATCCAACATTCTCTGAAATTCCGGTCTGCCCTCTACGCTCTTTCCAGATTTACCTTCGTCAGAATATTCACTTACAATTTCCATGTTCTGAAATTCCGCATATCTCTTGAGTTTTTCTTTCTAAGCATCCAGACTGTAGACATCTATCTACATGGTTGTGGATACTCTGGTATATATCGCATTTAATCTTTTTATTCTTCATAATTTTCCTCGCAATATAACTTTGTTTTATAGTCCCAACTTTATTTCAGTACTTGTTCCAACTAATTTCAATACTTATTTTCCGTATTGACGCATTTCTCTGTCAATCATATAATTAAGTTAGATACAGAGCATTTCTGTTATCAAAATATATTGCCCGCCCACCATTGGCGACTTATAAATGATTGACTCGAAAATATTGTTCGCTTACCGGAAGCGTCTAATAAATGTCCGGCTTGAATATTATTTAAAAATTATAATTCTGCCATCTGTCTTCTCCTGGTCGGTAAGCTTATCATATAATTTATGTAAAAGATATGACGCTTACAACTTCTCTGGACGCTTTCTCAACTGAAATAAAATATTCGAGCAACAAATACCCACCTGTTCACATTTGGATATTTGTTGCTCGATTTTATATTTTCTCTTATGCCGGAAATACTATCTGTGCATTTACACATGTCATAATAGTTATAATTACTGCATTAATTATGCCCCCTAAATATGGATTCCTCGTCTTTTTATAGATTGCTCTTGTAACAAAAGGAGTAACAAGCATAGGTACTAATGGAGCTACCATCCAGTCAGATATCTGATTGTTTGTACCATAAAAACCATTCACACCTGTAATAAAGAAGTATCCATATCCAGCCACCGCCAAAAGAAATGGTGGCAGAATGTTCAAAAATGCAAGAAGGCAGATATTTTTCCTTTCTGTTTTTCCAAAAGATGTATTAAAATTCAAACAATTAATGAAAATAGAAGCTGTCACATATGCAACTGTAAAGAATGGTAAGAGCTTCATAGCTTCCAACATACGTCTTGCGTTAAATGGCCGTACTGCCCAATAAAGAAATCTGAAATCTGTATTAAAGAAAAATTTCACTGAAAAGAGCAGGACAAATGCCATACCTGTAACTACTAATGCTGTCGCAATTGTCTTTCCAATCTGTGCAACTGATGTTCTCATATCAATAGAATCCAAACTGATTCCATTTTTCTTTGCGTAACAATTATACCAGATGATAGTGGTAAGGATTACAAATATTGCATTTACCGTTCCCCATACTCCATAGAACAACGGCATTCCCTGCATAAAAAAATCATCTACCACTTTATCCACTTTAAAGTGAAATAACACCAACGCACTGAGCAACGGAAATACGGTATTAACCAACAGACAACCTGTAAGCCATATTTTTCCTTTTTTATCATTTGCTGCCAGTCTCATTGTTGCATCGCGATCAGCACTAACACCTTTAAACGGTTCATACTGCACCAAAAGAAGCGCTACTCCTGTTACAAATACAAAAAATCCCGCAAATCCCATTAAACATCCTAATGTTTTTAATGGAAAAATATGATTGTCAGCTTTCAGCGTACTATCTGTTGGAATTACAGTTTGCATAAATTCTACTGCATCTGTACATGCGTCAGGCACATATACTGATGTTCCATGTGTTGCTAACGGCATATAAATGATACGTTTTGCTGTTTTTCCATCTATTTCCTGTTCATACCACTGGCCTTCTAACCCATCCTCAGTTTTCTCATCCGGCGTAATACCAAAATTCAAGAAAGATTTGGCATTGTTAGATTTTAAAAACTCAGGATTTGGTTTCATCTCACCTGTTTCTTCATCTTTTTCTTTAAATGAAAAATCATCATATTTATCAGCAATAATACCTACATCTCGATTTCCATAATAATTGAAGTATTCTCCATTTCCGCCTTTTTCAGCAGCCTGTGTTGTATTGGTTTTTCCCGGAAAATATCCAAATGATGCAGTTTCATTATCACGATAAATGGCATCGCGTCCCACATAAAGAATTGCCTTAATTAACGGTGTTTCCAGTTCATTGTCCAGCAAAACAGACTCGTGGATGGTATTGCCTCCTCTGGAATGTCCTGATACTGCAATTCTATCTGCATCCACATAAGGCAATGTTGCAACATACTGAACCGTGTCATACAATCCTCGTCCATTATCAAACCATTCTGTATCATTTAAAACTTCCGATTCACCATGTCCATACAAGTCAAAGGAAACTACTACGTATCCTCGCCGCGCCCATTCAATCTGAAAATTATCACTTCGTTCTTTATTTGCATTTCCTCCATGCGCCCATACAATTGCCGGTAATGGATTTTCTTCTCCTGCCTCATTAGGAATCAATACATCTGCACTAATCGTATGTCCAGAATTGCTTTCAAATAAAATTGTTTTTTTTGTAACTTTACCAAAATCAGTTTGTGCAAGATTAGCAAGAAACCCTCCTAATAAGCACATACAAAGAGCTACTGCAACCAACAATCCATACTTTTTTTTATTCTTTTCCATTATTCCTTCTCCCTTCTTTTAATTTTTTCATAATGTATCTACCCACCCTGTCGCTCTGTTCTGTTTCCGGTGAGTTAACACTTATTACAGAATTTTGATCTGAAAGTACAATGCAATACTGCCCATATTTTCCATTCGCCATATATGCGTCTCCCTTCAAATGCCAGAATAGATATCCGTATCCGTCAACCTGAGAATTATTATAATCCCCACATTCCACCTGTTTCTTTGTTGATTCTTCAATCCATTTTTCTGAAAGAATCTGTTCACCTTTCCATTTGCCTCTCTGCAAATAAAGCTGTCCAAACTTTCCCAATTCTCTTACATTCATTTGCAATCCCCCAGCACCAAAGACATAACCCTTGGGGCAAAATTCCGCTTCCAATGGTTTGATCTCCAGTTTGTCAAATAAGCGAGGGGTAAGATACTCTATCAGATTTTTTTCTGTCTTTCTCTGAATCAAAACGCCTAAAAGATATGGACCTGCATTATTGTATTGAAACACTGTCCCTGGTTTTTCTGTTACTTTTTGTCTGAATACATAGGATACCCAGTCACTTTCTTTCAATGTCTTTCTACTGTCTCCCATAAGAATCGGTGTTTCCAGTCCCATTGTCATAGTAAGCAGGTGTCGTATTTCCATCATATTCCAGTAAGGATCTTCTATTTTTATTGCCTCATCAAACAGTTGGCAAACCTTACTGTTTAATTCAAAAAGTCCCTCCTCAATTGCAAATCCAACTGCCGCTGAGGTAAAACTTTTCGTAATAGAATATTGATTTTGTCTTTTATATTCCTTTTTCATGAAGCAACCTATTTCTTGGCCGTCTTGAATAATCTGTATTCCGTTTATTCCTATTTTTTTTAGTGTTTCAATATACGTATGTATCTCTGACATTTTTATATTTTTCCTTTTCTAATAGGGGAGTATCCCTATTATTATTGCAAAACCCAACATTGTGATACTTAAAAATAATGTCCATAAATATGTTTGCCGGATATGCTCTCTTAAACTTACGCCACACAGAGAAAGTCCAAGATGAACAGATACTGTCATTGGAAGTACAAAAATAACTGCACTATATGGAATCAGAAATGCGGCGGCTGTAACTTCCACTGCTATTTGACACTCTGATGCTATTTTTGCAGCAATTGGCATGAATCCAAAAATTTCTACTTCTCCACTCATGATCCAGCTTATGGGATTGGCCAGCGCCCCGAGTAAAATATGTATATGCTCTCTCATGCTTACCGGAAGTAATCCAGATATCATTTCTGACATGCTTGTCAGCATGCTGCTCTGTGTCAGAACACCAACCATAACGCCTGATGCCAAAACTGTTCCTGCCATGATTCCCGCTGATTTTATGTATTTCATTAATTCCATTTTCTTTACTTCTTTAAGATTAATGATACTTATTACAGATAATCCCATCATAAAAACAATCCACGAAGAGATTCTTGTAATGATAAGCAAAATGATTATTATTGTCATAATTCCCACTGACAAACAGCGTTTTTTTCTACTTTGCTGTATTAAAATCGGCTTATTTCTCGCAATACACTGCTTACAATTATTTTCACTCAAAGAATCAATATCCGAAAGCTTTTGATAGTTTGACAAAATACAGGCAATTACACACACCATCAGTATTCCAAATATCTGAGACGGGATACACAAACGCCAGATTGAAATCGGATCTGTATTTAAAACTCCTGCAAGGCGTCCGCATGGTCCTGCCCATGGCAACATATTCATAACACCAAAAGTTAAAGAACTAAGGCACATCAAATTTGTTAATGGAATTTTATTTTCGTTGTATATACTTTTACATGTTGTAATCACAATCAAATACGATACTGCACCTGAACCACTTAAATGTGCGATTGCTGATACGAACACAGTCATAAGAAAAATATTCTTCCTGGTTAGATGAAACCTTCCTGCTATTTTTGTGATTATTGCTGTGAAAGTTCCTGTTTCATTTAATATCCCAAAAAATAAAATCGCAGTTGCAAACATCAAAGCTACCGGAATCACATTTTCAATTCCTTTTAAAATATACAAACTCATTTCTGCCATTGAAAACCCGGATAAAAATCCTGCTATCACCGGCAATGTCATAAATAAAATTCCCAGACTTACCTTTATCTTATACACCAGCAACGTCATACATATCATAAGGACAAATCCCATAATTCCTGATATATCCATCTCAAAACCTCTGAAAATGAAACCACCCATAAAGCTGCGCAAACTTTATGGGTGTATTATATGTTCGTTTTTTTCTTTTATCAAATAACAGTTTCTTATATTGTATATACGTCTTCGTTATATTTTCCCTGAACTCTTTCTGCTGCGGTTTGATATAACTGAATGAGATATTTTAGAGGTTCTGTCATATATCCTCCTACTCTCAATGCTGCTACAAACTTCCAGGTAACCGGCTGTTTTCCGAAAGAATAAATATCTAATCTATTCTGATATTCTCTCACTCCAAGACTGGAACAAAGACACACCCCATAACCATTTGCCACAAGCTCTTGTGCGGTTTCGATACCGGCTATTTCTATTTTTTCCGGTGATATATGATTCTCTTTTAAAATTTCTTCTGCTATCTGTCCCAATCTCATATTCTTTTTTAGTAAAATAAAAGCAAACTTTTCAAAACATGAAAGTTCTACCCAGGGATATTGAAATCCAATTTTGCGTAAAGGCTTGCAGGCAATTTCTGTTCCTTTTTTTACAGTCAGCACGATTTCTTCTTTTCCAAGTATCTGGTAATACAAATATTTATCGTCTGCTTTCTCTTGTTCACTCAATGTGAAAAATGCTACATCTATGCGTCCTTTTCTCAACGCTTCCTCCAAATTATGCACATTCTCCTCATGTATCTCTATTTTTAATTCAGGAAAATTCTTCCGTATTTCAGGCAAAACCATAGGCGTTAGGGATTTACTTCTCCCCGGCGTTATGCCAAAACATAATGCGCCCTGCTTATACTGCAACAACTCTTTCAAATCTGATTCGAATTGAATTTTTCTTTTCGTAATATCTGCTGCAAACTCCAGGTATATTTTTCCTGCAGGTGTTGAAACATAATCTCCATCTATTTTTTCAAAAAGCTGAATTCCTAATTCCTTTTCCAAATTAATAAGACATCTACTGATTGCAGGCTGAGATACATTCAGCATTTGTGCTGCCTTTGTTATACTTTTTTTCGCTTCAATCGCACGCATATATTCAAATTCTTTAAATTTCATTCTCACGTCTCCTAACCGGAAATTTAGACTTATTATCGTATAAAAATCGCTTTTGTTATACAAAATATTCACTTTTGTTATGTTCCTATAAAGTCCCTTATCTTTTTTGGCATTTTGCACAATTTCAACATGCATTTTTATAAAATTTGCCAATAGTATTATTTTAATTCTGCGATCTCATGAGGGATGCTTTCCTGTGTTTCTTACGGGTAAACATTATACAGGAAGATAACTGTTTGTTCAAGTATTCTGAAATCCCCCATATCCAACCTTTCCTCCTCAATTCTCCACCAAATTTTGAAGTAGATCAGTTTCATAATGCGGATAAGGCAATAAAAAGCAAAAGCCGTTCCACACCTCCCAGAACGGCAAATTTACAGATGCAAACAGACGTGACCTGTAGCAAAATTAACATCGCTTTTCTTACTCCTTTCCTCCGGTGCATCTGCCCAGATGATTAATCCCATATGCTCCTTTGTATGATCAGTTCTTTCTACGATCAGTTCTGCCACCGTATGTCTATAAACTGCGTAAAATCATGTTTTCGCCCTCCACGTTTAATTGAGTTAACAAATTAAATATAACAGTTTTATCGGTTGCATTCCACCATGCAAGGCTGTAAATCTGTCACCTGGCAGTTGCAGAAGCAAAGATTGGACTTTCTCATACTTTAAGTTTACAGATACCTTCCGCCAATAAACCCCCAGTAATCTCCAGTTTTTAGCTTCTCCTTTTCCTTATTTAACTGTTTTTCAAAGACATTCCACATATCATTTATCTACTACGTACCAATTTATTACACTTCTTCTGATAAATTCCATCAGCACATTCATAGTATTGGATTGATGTTTCAATCTGGTTTGCCTCGAATTAACTGACTGCAATTTTTTCAATATTATCTACTATTGTTTCCGATACTTCTCCCCACGAAAGATCATCAACAAAATAGTTTACACGCTTAAAACGATTCCACATTTCTTCGAGTCCAAAATCATCTTTAATCTTGTCTAAGGTTTCTCTCACTTCCTCCTCGCCAAAAGAAGTTTCTCGCTTCATGCAAGTAGCCGCAAATGCCTTTTTCAAAACATCAAAGCTTATCTGATCAGCCTTTGAATTCATAATCTCATATACATCATAAAAATCCCTCATTCTGGTATTCGCAAGTCCTCTTGCCAAAATCGTCTGCATCTTTTCTGCAAGAAGAGTTTCAAGATTATACGACAAAACTGAAATTAATCTGTCTTCAAACATAAGCTTGTATTTATACTCCACTGCACCTGGCGTGATTGCATCATCCGTAGAAATATCGATCTTAAAAGGTTGTCTCATTCGTTCCAGATTAGCTTCTATCATCATCCTAATGCCAGGATAATCAAATTCTTCCATGATTTCTTTTACTGATGTAATCTTAAATTTTACCCCATCTTCAAGCTGAAGCTCACCGATTCTCTCAATGATTGCTTTAGCATCCTTCTCATTAAGAGGTAATGCTTTCACAGTGGTATCGATATCCATTGTAGCTCTCATGTCTACACCAACAATAGAAGCAACAAGCATTCCGCCTTTCAGAATAAAATTATTCCTGTATTCAGAAACAGAAACTCTTTCTAAGAACCTTTCCATAAAATATGTTCTAATTAGTGCTTGCGCAACTTCACTATTCCCACCGGACATGTTTTTTACTTTGTCTTTAAGTTGTTTCGCTGTATGAATCATATCATTACCTCCACATACATCATCACTTCATCCCTTACTCCAAGTTTAACCGCATACTCAATCAATCTTGAAAGATTCTTTTCCTTCGAGGACATATATTCCTTGATTGCTGTCTGATATAACTGAATTTCATATTTCTTTCGATCTTTAATCAAATCACAAATACATCTTTCCTTGTCATATACTTTAACCAAATTACCGCTGCTTGACGGAATTTCACAGGTCCCCATATCAAGAATCTCTGGGTTTGCGTAACGAACTTCTTTGTTTTTCTTTTTGATATGTGTTGCATTATACCCGGTAGGAACAGTGAAACAAATATGACTGTATTCTCTGTCGATAAGACCATGCAAATAAAGGGCGGTCTCGCCCGAATAAATAATATTCTTATTTCGTTGCTGGAGTACAAACAACTCATCTGGCCACACATTATCTAAGATATAAATGCCATGTGCCACTTTTTCCATATCATGCTCTCTGACGTATTTTGAGACAGATGGCTTTGATACACCTGATTCAACGGCCTTCGATGTAATCAAATATCCATTGTCTTTTTCAATTAGCGATTCCAAAATATCTGATGTTGACATAGTTGTCCTCCTTATCCTTGATATTTATTTTTGTGCTTAAATTATATTGTATTTAAGCGTAAAAGTAAATGCAATCCTTATATGCTTGCAGAAGTAAAAGATAACTCAGGATATTGCTGACATGGATTTTATTGACGATCTGCCGGAAAGCACTGAACAGGAACGGTTTCAAAGACATAACCGTTTTCTGCGTTCCCTGAAATCCGATACTCTGCTTATCATAGATAATTTTAATGTCACTGCCACACAGGACAGCTTTGCAGGCAACATCGAAAGAAGGTGCCAGATATGGCAATTTATCATATGCAAGCCAAAGTCGTCAGCCGTGGTTCCGGTCGGTCTGCTGTTGCTGCTTCTGCTTATATGAGCTGTAGCCGCATGTACAATGATTATGACGGCATTCAGCTTGACTATACCAGAAAGCAGGGTCTGATCTATCAGGAAGTGATGCTTCCTCCAATGGCTCCATCGGAATGGAATGACCGGGAACAACTCTGGAATGCTGTGGAAGAAACCGAAAAGACCAAAGACAGCCGACTGGCAAGAGAATTTGTTGTCGCACTCCCCGTTGAGTTGGATAAAGACAGCAATATTTCTCTTCTTCAAGATTTTATTCAAAAGAACTTTGTAGATATGGGGATGTGTGCTGATTTTGCCATTCACGATACAGATGGTCACAATCCCCATGCACACATTCTTCTTACTGTCCGACCACTAAATGAAAATGGAACATGGCAGTATAAAACCGAAAAAGAATATCTCTGTATCAAAGATGGAGAAGAAAAAGGATTTACTGCTTCTGAATTTAAAACTGCTCAGAAACAGGGATGGGAAAAGCAATATCGCTATAAAGTTGGGAAAAAGAAAGAATATCTGACTTCTTCTGTTGCACAGGAAAAAGGATATGAACGAATTGATAAACACCCCAAGAGCAGCCGATATGGCAGACAGAATCCTATTTCCCAACAATGGAACAGTGATGAACAACTTTGTATCTGGCGGGCAAACTGGGCAGATGCCGTAAATAAAATGCTTGCACGTAATCAGATAAATGCTACCATTGATCACCGCAGCTTTGCAGATCAGGGAATCACCGAACAGCCAACCATCCATGAAGGCTACATTGCCCAGAATATGGAAAAGAAAGGCATGATAGCAGACCGCTGTGAAATCAACCGTCAGATTCGTGCGGATAACAAAATGCTCCGAGAATTAAAAGCAAAGGTAGCAAAACTGGCTGAAGCTGTAGAAAAGTCTGTTCCGATAATTGCAGAAACATTGGAAGCAATCCGAAATCACATGATTTTTACACAATATCATTTGCTCCACAATGAGATGCAAAAAGAAGTGATCCATGACTGGATGAATCATTTTAATCCAATACTGAATAAATACAACACCGTTAAAAAGAAACTCAAAGCTAAAGTTACAGAACGGAAAGAGCTGAATGTGGAAAAAGAGAAAACCAGTATTTTGAATCCCATCCAGCATATAAAATTGAATCAGCAGCTTACCACTGTTACCGAAGAAATTGAAGAACTGAAATCAAGGAAAGAGCAGCTAATCTTCCAGGCACAATGCTCTACCGATAAAGATATGACGAATCTATCCAAGAAATATGACCAGATGAATAACAATCTTGATATCCTGGATTCTCAGGACATCTCGCTCAAAAAACAGCTTGAAAAAGACGCCGCCGCTTTCCGGGAAGAAAAATTTCGTCCTGAACCAGAACAGTATACAGAATTGCTGGACACCCGAATCCAGATACGTCCTGATTTTCGGGATAAGCTGATCGAACAGCTCAAAGGTACTTTTGGTAAGTATTATGACTATCACCGCCGTGATATTGCAGCCAATGAGGTAGATTATCTCAATGTGGAAGATCCTGATGTTTTTTCCCATCGTGCCTGGGAACTTGAATATCAGAGGAAACAGGAAATACGGCGAAATCAGCCTGCTCGGACGGTAGTGTAAATTATTCTGTGTAAACCTCTCAGATTGATGATAAAATCATAGGTTTATAGAATACAAAAATATAATGTAATGGGCTGAATGGCATACTTTGCTGTTCAGCCTGTTGTTTATTTAGTAGCATGGATTCTATTGCATGTCAAGGGCGCCCGAGAAAATCTGGCGTTTATTTACCCTTGATATGCGATTGAATCTGTGCTTAATCGATATCCTCTGGCTGGATCCGATCCCCAAAATAGATGCATAACTGATCCAGTGTCAGACCCCAGTCCCACGCCTTTCCGGTCCATTTTTCTGTGACATCCATCATTGCCAGATAGAGTATCTTGAAAAGAGCATCATCCGTCGGAAAAATAGTCTTGGATTTCGTAACCTTGCGTAGCTGGCGGTTAAAATTTTCGATGGAATTTGTAGTGTATATTAATTTACGTATCTCAGATGGATATTTAAAATATGTGGATAACTGTGTCCAGTTATTTCTCCAGGATCCAATGGAAGCAGGGTACTTTTTACCCCATTTTTCTGCCAGATCATCTAAAGATACATCAAGATAATTTGCCTGGATATAGTTAATGATCTCTACCATTCTTTAATCTTTACATT
>OGZC01001916.1_pt1 | contig 10700 bp, 8 predicted proteins | sample 1576751 | NCBI WGS metagenome assembly OGZC01 (sample SAMEA3541486, study PRJEB24748) | human gut metagenome | biome: human gut; feature: human-associated habitat; material: faeces | place: China | collected 2012
GGTGACGGATGGAAATGGATTTGCGCCAATATCACCCGTAACCCTCAAAGCGTAGACCCGAATAAACCGGAGATGATCTGTATTAATTATGATATCACGGAGTTAAAGGACTCTCAATTGAAAAGGGAAAGGGCGGAAGAACTGGATCGTTTGAAGTCTGCCTTCCTAGCGAATATGAGTCATGAGATTCGTACGCCATTAAATGCCATTGTCGGTTTTTCTCAATTATTGGCGGAAACGGATGATCCCGAGGAGAGGCATGAGTTTGTGGAAATCATCGATAGCAATAATCGGATGTTGCTTCAATTGATCAGTGATATTCTAGATTTGGCAAAAATTGAATCTGGTACGATGGATTTCAAGTTCGCCGATATGAGCATAAAAGAGGTGATCAATGAGATCGTGACCTCTTTCCGTATTAAGATGCCCGATAACGTAGCTCTGATTGCTCCCAAAGATTCACCGGAATGCCAAATCTATAGCGATCGTATGCGGCTGACGCAGGTAATTTCCAATTTCCTTAACAATGCGATCAAGTATACGAGCGAAGGTTGTATCATCTTAGCTTACGAGATCATAGGTGATGAGATAAAATTCTCCGTGACTGATACGGGGGATGGCATGAGCCAAGAGATACAAGCCCATATCTTTGATCGTTTCTATAAAGGAAATACGTTTAAACAAGGTACGGGCTTGGGGCTATCTATTTGCGAGACCATCGTAAATAGACTAGGTGGTCGGATCGGTGTAAATTCCGAGTTGGGCAAAGGCAGTACGTTTTGGTTTACACATCCCTATTCCTTCTCGCCGAACGCTAAATCTCCTGCATCGCCTAATCCGGGAACGATATAAGAATGATCGTCGAGGTCATTATCTAATGCGGCGATCCAGATTGTAGTCTTGTCATCCGGCATTTTCTTCTGCAAGTATTCCAAGGCTTGTTTGCTTGAGATGATGGAGGCTACGTGTACATGGCCGGGTACTCCTTTGGTCAACAGGGCCTCATACGCCAATTCCATAGAACTTCCGGTGGCCAACATCGGGTCGGATATGATCAAGGTTTTACCTGTTAAGCGAGGAGAGGCGATATATTCGATATGAATATCAAAATTCAAACGGTCTTTATATTTGCGGTAAGCGGATACGAAAGCGTTCTCCGCATTATCCAGATACCGAAGGAAACCTTGGTGGAATGGAAGCCCGGCACGCAAGATCGTACTAATCACGATTTGATCGTCCGGCGTATTCATCGGGGCTATACCTAGCGGGGACTGGATGTCTTTCGTACTGTAATGAAATTCCTTACTGATCTCGTAAGCCATGATTTCTCCGATACGCTCGACATTGCGACGGAAGCGAAGGCTGTCTTTTTGTATATCTACATCTCTAAGTTCGGCTACGAACTTGTTTAATATGGAATTGGTGTCTCCAAGATTAACGATTCTCATGAGTCTTTTTTGAGCCCAAAAGTAATCATTTCCGGACACTAAAAATCATAAGTATGAAATTTTTCATTCATACTTATAAATGAAAGATTTCATACTTATGATTTTTTATCCCCTTACCGGGGATATTTTTACTACGTTTTCGGTGACTTTATTATTTCAGGTGGGCATTCATCGCCTCAAGGAGGAATTTACCCGGTTTGAATTTTACGGTCGTACGAGCGGGGATCATTACCGGAGTACCTGTTTTAGGATTTCTGGCAAGACGCTGTGTTTGCGGTCTTGGGATCAGTGTTCCAAATCCGACAAGTACGATTTCCTCATTTTCAGACATACGCTCAGTTACGATCTCGATGTAAGCATCCAATACTTTCTTTGCTTCTTGCTTTTGTAACCCGGTCTTGTCTGCTAAAGCCTCTATAAGTTCTGCTTTGTTCATAAATGCAAATTTTTTAAATTGTTAAACACTACAAATGTACACTTTGAAGCTGGTTTTATAGTTACGTTTTGCAAAGATACATTTGCATTTGAGTTTCTTATTAAACAAGGCCTACAGATGTTTGTTACATTTTTAAGAACAAAAAATGTTAATAATGTGTCTGTTTGCGAATTTCGAAACATTTATTGAATCTTGATATACCCGATTCGTGTGTACTTGATAGTACGGGATTCTATATGTTTTAAGACTTTAGCGGAAGTCAAAGTCAATTTTTCCCCTACTTGGAAAGCATGAGCGCCCGGTGGCAACGTTTGCGTGGTAAGACTACGATCTTTCGCTTTTATCCTCAATAAGAAGTAATTTCCGGCGATGTCCACGGCCGTGAGCAATTGATCTACATAGAAATATTCGGTACCACGGATAATCTGTGTCTTGTAAGAATCGTCTTCAATGCGGACTTTTGTGATTGTTAACTTTAAATCGCTCAATTTTTCTCCCGGTGTTCCTACAAAGCGGCTTACAGGCATTTTATATTTTTTACGGGTCTGTAGGTCGAGATAGATTTTACTGTAGGTCACCGCTAACTCTTTAAAACGCATCTCGCTTTTTACGTGAGGTTCATATTTATCGGCTATCCAAACGACGTATCGGGGATCGATCGTATAGATGTCATGCAAATGGTATCCTCTGTATTTACCGAAAGAAATAATATCGTCTCCATTATCGGGAGAGTCTTTGATATCTGTCGTTATAAATAAAGGTAGAAAGGAGTTGCTTACCATCTTAATCGCCTTATTCACCGAGCTGATGGCATTCAAGTCGAGATTCGCCAAATAGACCGTCGGATGATAAGTGGCCGAAGGCGTAAAGAACCAAAGCGTATAATATAAGGTCTTTGAGGTAGGCAAAAGAATGTAGTACCGCCCTTTGTCTGACGTTTTTCCTCGATTGAACGTGTTTAACTTGTCGAGGATCATCTTCTGTATTTCACCGGATATGCCGGACGTGTTCTCATCCATACGATCAACTCTATATACAAATCTACTGAAAAAATCCGGAACTACATAATTTGCGGATGAGTTATTTATGACTACTTTTGCCCTAAAAATAAAATAGACGATGAGAATAGAGCAGAATTATTCGTTGGAGAAACACAATACGTTCCATCTCCCAGTAAAGACACGTTGGTTCATGGAGTATGAGACGGAGGAGGAGTTGCAACGAATCTTACATGATGAATACTTTCAGGAATGTTTATCCTTGCATATAGGAGGCGGGAGCAATCTATTGTTCATCAACGATTATAATGGCATTATCATCCATTCCCGAATCAAGGGGATTTCTATCTCGGCGGAAACGGACGAGTATGTATCGCTTCGTGTCGGGGCTGCGGAGATCTGGGATGATGTCGTGGCATACGCCGTATCGAAAGGTTGGGGAGGTATAGAGAATCTTTCTTTAATACCCGGTGAGGCGGGCGCTGCCGCTATCCAGAACATCGGGGCTTATGGCATGGAGATCAAGGATGTGATCGAGAGCGTGGAGGCTTATAACCAGTTGACATTCGAGAAACGGACTTTTACGAATTCGGATTGTGAATATGGATATCGTAATAGTTATTTCAAGAATGAACATCATGACCCCCACATCATAACTTATATCACGCTTCGACTATCCAAGAACCCTGGTTTTTCAGTTAATTATGGGAACTTAAAGGAGGAGTTGACGAAATATCCGGAAGTTACTTTGGAAACGATCCGTGAGGCTGTCATAACAATTCGCAGGCAGAAGCTTCCCGATCCTGAAGTATTAGGCAACGCAGGCAGTTTCTTTATGAACCCGATAATTACGGCAGAGCATTTTGAGAAATTGAAAAAGCAATTCCCGGAAATCCCGTCTTATCCCGCTTCGGAAGGAAAGATCAAGGTTCCGGCCGGTTGGTTGATCGAGCAATGTGGGTTTAAGGGTAAAAACCATGGGTCGGTAGGTGTTTACGAGAAACAAGCGTTGGTATTAGTGAATTTAGGAGATGCCCGGGGGGATGAGATCGCGTTGGTCGCGGAGAGCATTCGTACCGCCGTAAAAGATCGTTTCGGTATAGAGCTTATGCCTGAGGTTAAATATGTCGGATAATGAAAATCGTTTTTTTAGGAACAGGAACGTCTACGGGCAATCCTGAGATAGGTTGCCAATGGTATGTACTAGTAAAGACCCCCGTGATTGGCGTCTACGGGCCTCGATCTTGGTAGAGACGGAAGGGAAACGGATATTGATCGATTGTGGTCCGGACTTCCGTTGGCAAATGATAACCAATAAGATTTACCATTTTGACGCCGTTTTAGTAACCCATGAGCACTACGATCATGTAGGTGGCTTAGATGATCTACGCCCTTTTGGTCGGTATAAAGATGTGGATATTTATGCGGAAGACAATGTCGTGGAGGCGATAAAAACTCGCATTCCTTATGTGTTCCGGGAGCATAAATATCCGGGAGTGCCTAATTTGGTATTGCATACGATCGGGACGAAACCGTTTGAGGCCGCCGGTGTCATGATCACTCCCATTCGTGTAATGCACGCTAAGCTGCCGATCTTAGGTTTCCGTATCGGCAATATGGCTTACTTGACCGACCTTAAATATCTTCCGGAAGAGGAGTACGCTAAGTTGGAAAACCTTGATGTATTGGTTATTGATGCTCTTCGGAAAGGAGAGCATCAATCGCATGAGAGTCTGGAGGAAGCCTTAGCGAATATATCCCGTATCCAGCCCAAGGAGGCCTATTTAATCCATATGAGTCATCGCATAGGGTTGCATGCGGTCGTTGAAAAAGAGTTGCCTCCGCATGTACATTACTCATATGATGGATTAACGGTGACTTTTTAAGCCATATATTAAAAAGATTCTTTATCTTTGCCAGCTGAAAATCTAGAGAATAGCTGCTTTTTTTAAGTTAGTCGCTTATAGCAGGGGTGGTATATAATAAAAAACAATAATAGACTGTATGAATTTATCGTTTAAGAACGTACTATGCGTATGTTGCTTATTGCTGTCGGGATCTGTGTATGCGCAGGTTCCGCAAGACTTGATTGACAAGGCGAAAGCCGCTGGAATGTCGGATACGCAGATACAGCAGGAATTAGCCAAGCGTATGAAACAAGAAGGGGGATCTGTCGGATCTCAAGCTACCGCTACCGATGCGAAGGTTAGCGACCGGGTAATGCCGGTAATCGATGAAGGACAATCCTTAGAAGCCCAACGTAGAAATAATCTTCCTGCTTCAGCCATGGAGAATACCGTATTCGGGCATGAAATCTTCTCAAACAAGAACTTATCTTTTGCCCCAGATTTAAACATCCCTACACCTAAGGATTATGTGCTTTCCGCTGGTGATGAGTTATTGATTAATGTATGGGGAGATTCCGAGCTAAACTTGAAATTAAAGATCTCTCCGGACGGTACGATCCTTGTACCAAATTTAGGTCCGGTGTCGGTCAGTGGATTGACGATCGCTGGCGCTGAGACTCGTCTGCGTCAGGAGTTGAGCCAGATTATGTCTACGCTGTCTGGTTCGGGAGAGGGGAATACCTTTGTTTCCGTCAGTTTGAGCCAGATTCGTAGCATGAAGGTGAATATTGTCGGCGAGGTAGTCGCTCCCGGTACGTATACATTACCTTCATTCGCCACATTATTTAATGCGTTGTATGCCGCCGGTGGTGTGAATAAGATTGGTTCTTTGCGTAGCATCAAGGTATATCGTAATAGCAAGGAAATCGCTAATCTCGACGTATATGATTATTTATTGAACGGAAAGTACACAACGAATGTCCGTTTGGAAGAGAACGATATGATTATGGTAGGCCCGTACGACCAGTTAGCGGTGGTTCGAGGTAAGGTGAAACGTAATCGTATTTTCGAGTTGCGCAAGGGCGAGACCTTGAAGCAATTGCTGGATATGGCCGGCGGATTTACCGGCGACGCTTATACGAAGGACGTACAAGTGAAGCGTAAATCAGATAGTCGTTACCAGATCTCTACGGTTTCGGAGGATAAGTTCGCTTCTTTCGTGATGCAGGATGGCGATTCTTTGCAGGTAGATTCCGTTATTCCTTTTTATGAGAATCGTTTGGTCGTGACGGGAGCTGTATGGCGTCCGGGAGAATATGAGTTAAGTCCGTCGGTTCGTACGGTAAAGCAATTGGTAAAACAGGCCGCAGGTCTTAAAGGAGACGAGTTCGCCGGCCGTGCCTTGATTACCCGTTTGAATCCGGATTTCACGACTACGATGATCGCCGTGGATATTCGTGGTATCTTGAACGGTACCGCTCCAGATGTGGAGTTGCAAGCGGAAGACCAATTAAGCATTCCTTCCCTATTCGATTTGCGCGAACCTTATACGATCAAGGTTGGCGGAGCCGTGAATTATCCGGATACGGTGCTTCCGTATCGTCATAATTTGACAATAGAAGACGCTATCATGATGGCAGGTGGTTTAAGAGAGTCCGCTTCTTCTATTAATGTAGAGGTAGCCCGTCGTGTGAAGGATCCTAGTTCCAATCAGAATGTCAACCGGATCGCCGATGTATATAACTTCTCGTTGAGTGAGGACTTCAAGTTGAATGCGGGAGATACGATCTTCACATTGGAGCCGTTCGATGAGGTTTATGTTCGTTTCTCCCCGGGGTATCATGAGCAACAGGTCGTGAAGGTGAACGGCGAGATCACTTTTGCCGGTAGCTATGTATTGGCTACGAAGAACGCTCGCTTGAGTGATATTATCGCGAAAGCGGGAGGAGTTACCCCAGAGTCTTATGTAAAAGGTGCTAGCTTGAAACGTCAGTTGACAGAAGATGAATTGAAACGCATGGAGACCCTTCTGGCTTTAAGTGAGGCGAATAAGCAAAGCCGGGATTCCATCGGTGTAGCGTTGATGAATGTGAAGGACTATTCCGTAGGTATTGATTTAGAGAAAGCGTTGGCAAATCCGGGTAGTATCGATGACGTTGTGCTTCGTGACGGCGATGAGCTTTATATCCCGCAGATGCAAAGTACGGTGAAGATGAGCGGAGCCGTGACTTATCCGAACAGCGTAACTTACACGAAAGGTATGTCGGTTATGGATTGCTTGTCTCAAGCCGGTGGTTATAATGATATCGCACGTAAGTATCCGATCGTAATATATATGAATGGTAAGGTCGCTACGACGAAGCGTACCGCTATCTTTTTCAAGCGTTATCCGAAAGTGGAGCCGGGCTGTGAGATCGTAGTTCCGACGAAAACGCAACGTGAGCGCCGAAGCTTGGCTGAGATCATGAGTATCAGTAGCTCCGCTACCTCTATGGCTGCGATGATTACCTCTATTGTTAACATGATTAAAAACTAATCAGGCATGGATACGATAAACGAGATAAAAAGACAAGAGTTACCTGAGGAGCAGGAGATCGATTTAATCGAACTGGCGCAAAAACTGTGGAAAGAGCGTAAGTTCTTATTGAAAGGCTGTGGTATTGCGGTGGTAGTAGGTTTGATTGTAGCTTTCAGTATTCCCAAGGAATATACAACTACGGTGAAATTGGCACCAGAGACACAGGATGCGGCAAAAAAATCTAGTCTTGGCGGTTTGGCTGCTATGGCTGGGATTAATCTGAATGCCGCTGCCGGTGCGGACGCGATCTCTCCGGATTTGTATCCGGATGTGGTGCAGAGTACCCCGTTTCTGTTGGAATTGTTTCCGGTAGAGGTTACCGATAAGGAAAAGGAGTTAAGCACTACATTGTATGATTATATGAGTGAACATCAACGTAAGGCTTGGTGGGGATATATTGTCTCCGCTCCATTCAAGGCGTTGGGTGCGGTAATGAGTTTAATCTCCGGTGACGAGGAAGAGTCTGAGGGCTTGAATCCTTACCATTTGACAAAGGATCAAGAAGAGGTGGTGAAGGCCTTGCAGGAGCGGGTTTCTGTTTCCGTGGACAAGAAGACCTTGGTTATCACGGCTTCCGTACAGATGCAGGACCCGGTTATTTCCGCTCAGATGACAAAGGTCGTTTTGGAAAACCTCCAGAATTATATTACGAATTATCGTACGCAGAAAGTAAAGCAAGATTTGGAATTTACCCAGAAGGTATTTGGCGAGTCACGTGACGCTTATTATAAAGCGCAACGTGCGTACGCTGCTTTCGAGGATGCCAACCGTAATATTATCTCTTCCAGCTACCGTACGGAGCAGGAACGTTTGAAGAATGAGATGACCCTTACGTTTAATGTTTACAATACGTTGGCGCAGAAGTTGGAGCAAGATAAATTGCGTGTACAGGAAGAAACTCCGGTGTATACCGTAATCGAGCCGGCTACCGTACCTTTGAAAGCATCTTCTCCTAAGAAGGCACTTATCTTGGTCGGTTTTGTCTTCCTCGCTTTATTCGGATGTATCGGATATTTATTCGTAAAAGATATGTTTGTGGCAGCTTTCAAGAAAGAAGAGACTGGAGCTTAATTCCCGCAAACCGTAAAATATGCCACGGCCTCGTCATGACTGACTTGTGTCGTGGTTTTTATTTGCGGGAATAGCCGATTGATCCGGGGGGTTATCGTATCGCATAAATTGGGGTAAAAGTTCTCCAAGGCTTTCTCATAGGGTTGCTCGTTGAAGCAGCAAAGGCTTCCTTCATTATAGAATAAATCCATTGCCAACCATTGATTTTTCATTCTCCACTCCGTCGAGTCATTCATTTGTACCCGTAAATATAAAGGGGCGCTTTTGATGAAGAGATTCATTGCGCCACGCTTGCCTTTTTTACGAATCAGATCTGTTAGTTCCGGAATGACATGTGCGGGGTATGTCTGTTGCCTTTCCACCGTCTCTACCAATAATCTTCGGTTGTAGGACGCTACGAATATACCCTCGTGGTAGTAACAACCTAGAAAATGCTTATCAACATCAGGATAATATCTAACAGGAACGGAGGTTTCCTCTCGTTGCTGGGCCGGAAAAGTGAAAGAGACGTCCAGTTGCTTGAAAATACGCTCTGCCGTATGACTATCCATAGGGGCGTACAAGACATCCCCTTGTGGATAATAAGCGATTAGGAAAGACGATAATTCCAGATTTTGCCGTATTAAAGAAAGGAAAATAGCGGGGGTATGATCTGAGAACGCCTTGCGTATATTCTCCATGGGTAGTATCATCTTCTCGAATACAGGAGGACGATTGATGGCAAAAATTGCCGTGGGGCTTGGAACGACCAAACTATAGGGATCTACCGTAGCGACAAATTGCTCGTCGTTCATATGCTTGTAAAAGTACCTCACGCATACGATCGTACCCAGAAACAAGACAAAAAATGCCGTTATGTCTTTCTTGCTGATCCTCATGTTTGCTTTAGGAAGTGTTTACACCAAGGCTTTAATCCGCATTCCTCACATTTCGGTTTCCGGGCGAGGCAAACATATCTTCCATGCAATATCAACCAGTGATGGGCGATGGGGATCAATTCTTCCGGAATGTTCTTCACCAACTCCTTTTCCGTTTCCAAAGGTGTCTTGCTATTATTGGTCAAGCCGATCCGGTTGGAGACACGGAATACGTGCGTATCCACCGCCATGGCCGGCTTGTCATATACTACGGATGCGATTACGTTCGCTGTTTTTCTTCCTACGCCCGGCAGTTTTTGTAGCTCATCAATATCGGAGGGAACCACGCCTTTGAAATCCTCTATCAGCATTTTCGCCATACCTACCAGATGTTTAGCCTTATTGTTCGGGTAAGATACGCTTCGTATGTATTCAAAGACAACTTCCGGTGTGCTAGCCGCCATTACCTCAGGAGTCGGGAAAGCCTCGAACAGGGCAGGTGTGATCATATTCACTCGCTTATCCGTGCATTGTGCGGATAGGATTACCGCTATCAATAGTTGATAGGGGTCGTCATAATGTAGTTCAGTCTCGGCTACCGGTACGTTTTCCTTAAACCAGTTTAATACGCCTTTATACCTTTCTTCTTTTCGCATTGCTTTTTCGGTTTCTGTTTTTCGCATCCTAAAGGTATAACTTTTAATAGGAATATACAAGCGGAGATGTGCCAAAAATAAGATACACCCGAATTGTACGAATAAATAAAAAAGTACCGATCTCCTTCTTCCATCTAAGAGAGAAAGAAATCGGTACTTTTTTATTTATTATTCCCTAACGATCTGGTGGATATGTATAGATTCTTTTCCTATTGTGGTGATTTCTAAAGAAGAGAAATCCTCGAACATGGTTTTATTTAATTTGATGTAGCCTACGTTTCCTTGATAGACGATGTTTTTCTCGCCATCTTGGGAGAGGCCGGTGATGGATACCAGATTCTCGTTACTTCCGGAGAGGAAGAAAGATACGGCGTTGATATCATCACATTTTATATGAATCATTTCTCCCGGGTTCAAGTTCTTATACGTATCTAGGTTCATATCGTACATCATAAGAGCCTCATTGATTTGCGGGTCTTGTTTGGTTGTCGCCGTGAATCCTAGTACGTATAGCTCCATTTGCTGATCCGAGTTATTTCGCATACGGATATAACGGGCTTTCGGGTCGATGGTGCGGATCGTATCTTTAGCGTTTTCCGTGGAGACATGAGGGATTAGGCTCCAGCTCTTTCCGTCGGCGGACCACTCGAATACCCGTCCGGGTTGGTTGCTTTTCGGAAGATTGAAACAGAAGGATTCCGCTTCTTTCTGGATTTCCCAGCCGATACCCAGATATTGGTTAGGTTTTACCTTGCCAAATACTCTGCCGAATGAGCCGTGAAATGAAGTCTGTCATTTAACAATTCCGC
>OGZC01001930.1_pt1 | contig 10634 bp, 6 predicted proteins | sample 1576751 | NCBI WGS metagenome assembly OGZC01 (sample SAMEA3541486, study PRJEB24748) | human gut metagenome | biome: human gut; feature: human-associated habitat; material: faeces | place: China | collected 2012
TTTTGAGAATTTAATTTATACAAAACCAATCTTTCTTTGGTTTCGTGTCTCATTAATTCAAGAACACTCATCCACTCCATGGGATTTTTATTACCATTCTCGTCTGCAATATATATTTTACCTTCACCGATTATGCGAAGTGCTGCATACGGTTCACTCCACTCACCCTTGTTTGCCATAGTCCAAAACCTCCTTTATACATTTTGCTATTGCTTCTATTACATTTACTGTCACACTGTTTCCGAGTTGTTTGTATAAATGTGTATCTGCCAACGGTAAAGTAAAACTATCCGGATATCCCTGTAATCTTGCCCACTCACGAGGAGTCATTTTTCTTATTCCGTAAGGATTGATTTCACCTTTTATATTCGTTGTAGGGATAAGGTGCTTTTGGCGATTATCTACAACAAGATTTCTCTCTCTTCCCATACCTCCGCAAACAATTGCACCTGCAATTTCACCCCAATCTCGAATTTCATAACCGAATCCGTTTCCTTTTGATTCGTGACGTTTCTTATGTGCAATAAGTGTATTCATGTATGTTGTGCTTAAATAATATTTAGCCGGAACAGCATCTTCTTCCCTTATATCCCATAAAATTTTCGAACTGTCTGTTGCTTCGGGAAAAATAAATTTCTTAGGTGCAATATCTTTTCGGAACGCAACGATATAAATTCTTTCTCTGTTTTGCGGCACTCCAAAATCTTTGCTGTTAAGTATCTTATCAAAAACGACATATCCTAATTCTTCAAAAGTTTTCTTTATTACTTTATAAGTATTTCCTCTGTTATGTATAGTCAACCCTTTAACATTTTCACAAAAAATCACTTTTGGTTTATGATAATCACAAATTCTGGCTACATCAAGAAACAATGTACCGCCATTGGCTTCTTGAAAATACCCAACATGGGTAGAATCTGCTCCTGTGAATGCACCTTTGATGTGTCCGAAGAATGCGGACAGTGCCAATGTCGGGGACAACGAACCACAGTCCACCGCCACGAAAGGCTTATCCGCACGTTTGCTCTGTGCGTGGATGTGTTGGGCAATATGTTCTTTGCCCGTACCGTTCTCACCTAATATCAATACACTCATACGGGTGGGTGCAACCAACCGGACACGCCGCTTGATTCCTTGATATGCCGTACCTTGCCGGACAAATATCGGGACTTGTTTGTTCCTTTTCTGTTCCTGTGCTTTGTGTATGGAGCGGATGAGAGGAACAAGCCTGTCCTCTACCAATTGCTTGGGAATATAGTCGGCGGAGCCGAGTTTCATACTTTCCACTGCCGTATGCACCTCGGCGTAATCGGTCATGATGATGAACGGCTGCGGCTTCCCTTCCTTGCGCATCCAACGCAACAGGTCGACACCCTCACCATCAGGTAGACGCAAGTCGGCAAGCACAGTATTATCTTCCTCTGCCTTTGCCAGCAATTTCTTGGCGGTAGAAAGCCGATACGCCTGCATGGTGTCGAAGCCGCCTTTCTTCAAGAAGTTGCAGACATAATCGTTATAAACGGGATTGTCCTCTACTACAATTACCTTCATAATCCGTCTTCCTTTCGTTTTTTAGCCTGTTCCACAATCTTGTCACCCATTGCCAATACTGCATTCACGGTGTGTTGAATCTCGTTATCGGAACATTCCGTGTCTGAATGCAGAAGTCTGTGCAGTTCCCATAGTGGTTTGTCCGCACGGATTACTGCCCACGAACTGCGTAAACGGTGTACCTGCATATCCAATTCTTTGCGGTCACACCGCTCTCCGGCATCGCTAATGGCTTGCATGTCCTTTTCCGTTTCGGTTTTCAGTTTGTCAAGCATAGTCACCTTGTCACCATACGCCAATAAAGAAGAAAGGTCAGGTTGTTTCTCTTTGTTATTTTTGACAGAAGATACTGAAAGGCATTTGCCCGACACCGCCAGCAGTTCCGACAGGCCGAACGGCTTGAACAGGCAGGCGGAAAAGCCATGAGCCAGCAGTTCTTCTTCGGTGCAGCTTCCCGAAGCAGTGGCGACAATCACAGGGATGGTCTTCGAGTTGCCGACGTGGGACGAGCGCAGCAGTTCCAATACCTCAAAGCCATTTATTTCCGGCATCTTCAAGTCTGTAATCAGCAGGTCGTAGTCCTTTGTCCGCATGGCTTCCATGAGGTCGCTTGTATTAGTGCACACATCACAACGGATACCGTAATGGGCATACATATCCATTGCCATCGAAAGAAGAATGTCGTTGTCATCCAACATAATGACCGAATAGGCACGTTCAGAATAAGGATATTGTTCTTGCACTTCTTTCTTTTCGATGACAGCAATATCAGCGGTTTGCATGGGTATTTCTATCGTGAAACGACTGCCCCGACCTTTCTTGCTTTCCAATCGGACAGTACCGCCTAACATATCCACGATGCGTTTCACGATGGATAATCCTAATCCGAAACCGTCCTGCGTGGCGGCGTTGGAGAGCCGTTCAAATGCTCCGAACACCCGTTGCTGTTCTTCTTCGCTCATACCGCTGCCTGTATCTTCCACCACAATGGAAAGGTTATTGCCGTTGTAGTCCATGCGGAGCGATACGCTTCCGGCTTGCGTGAACTTGATGGCATTGGATAACAGGTTTGCGGAAACCTGCATAATGCGCTCCTTGTCGCCCATGAGGATAACATCGGTATTGCATTCCACCGTCAAACACAAGTCCTTTGTCTCTGCCAATGGAGCAAATTCCGCCGATAAAGCGTCTGCCATGCCCTGCAAACGGAACGGGGAAGTATTCGCACTCTCCTTTCCACTATCCAACCGAAAGAAGTCAAGCAGCGTGTTCAACATGGCAATCATTCGTTGCGATGCCTGCCGGATATTGCCCGAATAGCGTTCCGTCTGCGTTGCATTTTCTCCGTTGGCTATCAGTTCCGCATAGCCGTGTATGGCGGTCAGCGGTGTACGCAGTTCATGAGTAATGGTGTGCATGGCTCTCTTGCGTGAGGAAATCAGTTCCCTGTTTCTCATATCCGATTCATGGAGTTGCCTTATCAGATTAACGGTCTTTGCCTTATACCGCTTTATGCGGCGTATGTCCCTGTGGATGATGATGTATGACACAACCAAAAGAAGAAAAAGAAATCCTGTCAGCCCTCCGATTTGAAAGAACGAGCGTTCACGCATGGCGGTTATCTCTGCCTCACGCTTTTGCAGGTCACGTTCTACTTTCCTGTCCATCTGCCCGATAAGCGATTGCAGTTGTCGATTCAATTCGCTGTTGCGCATGGCGAGGCTGTCGGCATGTTCCGACAAGCGGCGGCTTTGCGCCTGTTGTTGTGTAATCTCCTTGCGGTTCAGTGCATGGAGCATGGAGGTTGTGGCGGTCGGTTTCGACTTTTCTTTCTTGCCGAACAAGCCTAAGAAACCTTTGCGCTTCGTTTTCTTAGGCTGTTCCTGTGTGCTTTTTGCCGCAATGAAGGGTACACGCTTAGCAATTTCCCGATTCAAATTTTCCTGTTTATTCAATACTTCCACAATGCTACAAAGCAAATTTTCCTTGCTTTCTAACAAATGACGCACACTGTCTATCCGCTCTGCCGGATAAACGGTTTTGAAACGGCACAGCAGACTATCCACCGCCATGCGCCGGATATGGTAATGCTCCAAATCCTCGTCTTCCCACTCCAACACACTTTCGCCCAAAAGGGAAAGCCCCGTCATTTCCCCATAAACAAGATGCACTTCCTGACGAAAAGCATTTATACGTCGGTTCTCCGTTTCCAATGCTTCAATCTCTTTCCATTCATAAAACCACAGGTACATGATGCCGACTGCCAGCAGGCACATCAATAAATAACCTGCGGCAATCAGCGTGCGGAGAAATTTTGTTCCTATGGTACTTCTCATTTGATTATTCCTTTTTAATCATGCAGCCCGTAGTCCATCTAAAACCACAGGCTGCATACATTATAGCAATCTTTGTCAGCAATGACATTATCCCAAAGGATTGTCACCATCTTCGCCATTACCGGAACCGTCTGTGCTTCCGCCACCCTGCGCCGGGTCATCGTCCTTCGCATCGGCAGAAAGTTCAATCCATTCCAAATCATCGCTGTCCACAAGGGCACGGGTGTAGGTCTTGTTCGACAGCCGCTCCCGTTCGGGTGTGAACTGCACGCGCACCGCCTGCACCTGCTTGTCGAAGTCCGCCAAATCCTTCACGCCCTTCGTGTCGAGCGTGTAGCGGAAATAGCCCAGCCCCTTGATGTGGACGCTCTTGCCCTGCGCCATGCGCGTGTGCATCACGCCTGCGATGTCGCCCAACACGGCTTGCACGTCACTGTTACTTACTGTGAAGATTTTCGTCAAATCCTTTGCTATGGTCTCCGTTTCCACGGGCTTGCCCTGCACTACGGCTTGGGGATAGTAAACGCCCTGTTGCTTCTGAAACGCTTTTTCCCCAAAAGGCATAGTCTTACGTTTTTAATTGGTTGATGAATAATGTTTATTGTCTCACTCGGATGCCTTTGCAAGCATCCGTTTTGCTGTTGCCTGAACTAACCTCCACTCTTGATTTTCCGAAGTGCCACTTCGACCACCACAAAGTGGCACCTTGTGCGCCTCGAAGTGCCACTTTGTCTTTCACCAGCTTCCACCTCCCAACGCATGATACAGATTTATCATCCCCTGTATTTTGTCGAAATGATCGTTTGCTTCCGTCAGTTCAGCGGAGAGCAGGGATTGCTGAGCGGTAAGCACTTCCAAATAGGTGGTGCTACTGCTGTGTTCCATCAGCTGGCGGGTACTTTCCACGGTGCGGCGCAGAGCGGCTATCTGCTTGCCATCAAGTTGCAAACGGCGGTCGGCTGTCTGCCATTGTGCAAGAGCATCGTTCACCTCGCTACCCGCTTTCAGCAGACTTTGCTGGAAAGAGAGTAACGCTTCCTGTTGCTGTGCCTTGGCGATGCGCAGGTTGGCGATGTTACGCCCACGGTTGAAGAGGGGGTGTGTCAATGAGCCGACTGCACTCAGTAGCCAGCGTCCGGGATTGATAATGGCGGCACCGGTACTGTTTGTCCAACCTGCAGACCCGCCCAGCGTAATGCTGGGATAAAAGGCGGAGCGGGCGGCACCGGTGGCATAGAACGCCTGTGCCAGCGATGCTTCTGCCTGACGGATGTCGGGACGGCGGGCAAGCAACTGCAGGGGTACACCTACGGAGAGTGTATCGGGAAATTGCTGTTCTGTCAACGTACCGCGTTCGATATGGGAAGGCACATCGCCTAAGAGCAAGGAGATGGCATTTTCCTGTTTCTTGACTTGCTGTTCCAGAGTAAGCACATTCGTTTCCACGGTAAGCAGGTTGGCACGTGCCTGCTGCACGGCAGCTTCGGTGGTGTTGCCGAACTGCTTTTGCAGTTCCAACGTGCGCAACGACTCGCTCCAACTCTCGGCGGTGCAGCGGTTGATGTCGAGTTGTACATCCAACATCAGCAAGTTGTAATAACTGTTGGCAATTGTGGCGATGAGTTGTGTCTGCACTGCCTGCCGGTAAGCGCGGCTCTGCTCTAAGGCGGCACGGGCACCACGTTTGGCATTGGTCAGCTTGCCGAACAAGTCCAGCTCCCACTCGGCGGAAGCAGCAAGGGTGTAGGTCTTGGTCGTCTTGCTACCATCGAAGCTACTCAACGTACCTTGCGGGGCAAGCGACACTGAGGGCAGGTAGGCAAGGCGCGAAGACATCAGCGTGGCTTCTGCCTCCACCACTTTCAGACGTGCGACGTTAAGGTCGTTGTTATTCTCCAGTCCTCGCCGGATGAGGGATTGCAAGCGTGTGTCGGTGAACAGTTCGCTCCAATGCAAGGAGGCGATGGAGGCTGTGTCTTCCGCTTGTATGTCGGTGCCATACAGCCCATCGGTTTTCACTTCCTCCGGACGGGAGTAAGGTTTATAGACTCCGCACGAGGCAAGCAGCAGTGCGGTAACTGTTGTCAGTAATATATTTCTCATGATTCCTTTTCCTTTTTATGTTTCTTCAAATCTTCCATTTCACCTTGTATCGACCATTCGCCGGAGGAAACAGCCTGCATGGGACGTACCTTCTCTTGCAACCACTGGAAAGCAATGAACAGTGCCGGAACCACAAATAGCAAGGCAAGTGTACCGACCAGCATACCACCCACCGCACCGGAACCCAACGTGCGGTTACCGTTGGCTCCTACTCCCGTTGATACCATCAGCGGTAGCAGTCCGAACACCATTGTAAGGGCTGTCATTAGGATGGGGCGCAATCGCACCTTGGCGGCTCCAACGGCAGCTTGTATCAGCGACATGCCCGCCTGTCGGCGTTTGACGGCATATTCCGTTATCAGGATGGCGGTCTTTGCCAGCAATCCGATGAGCATAATCAAACCGGTCTGCATATAGATGTTATTCTCCAATCCCATCAGCTTGGCAAACAGGAAACTGCCCAGCAAGCCGAAAGGAAGGGCGAGCACCACGGCAAACGGGATGAGGAAACTTTCATAAAGTGCGCTCAGGATGAGATAGACCAGCACAAAGCAAATGGCGAAGATAATCACCGTGTTGCTGCTCGACTGACTTTCCTCGCGGGTGATGCCGCCAAACTCGTAGGTATAGCCTTTGGGCAATGCCGTGGACGCCGCTTCGCCGATGGCACGGATGGCGTCGCCGGAAGAATAGCCGTCGGCAGCCGAACCGTTGACCGCAATGGAGCCATAGAGGTTGAAGCGGTTGAGCGACTGTGGCCCGTAGGTCTTGGTAAGCCGGGCAAACTGGCTGATGGGAGCCATTTCACCGTTGCCGGTACGCACATAGAGGTGGTTCAGCGATTCCGGTGTGACCCGTGTGTCCGGCTCCGCCTGTATCATGACACGGTAGAGCTTGGAGAAACGGTTAAAATTGGAGACATACTGCCCGCCATAGTAACCGGACACCGTGGAAAGCACCTCTGCCGGAGAAAGCCCCGAACGTTCGCAACGGGCGGCATCAATGTCCAGCGTATATTGCGGATAGTCTGCTGAAAAAGCGGTATAGGCAGTCCCGATTTCCGGGCATTGGCTCAGGGAGGCAATGAATCCCTTGGTGGCATCGTCCAACTCACTGACAGGTTTGCCCGTCTTGTCCTGCACGTGCAGTTCAAAACCGTTCACCATGCCGTAGCCGTTAATCATGGGCGGGGCGGCGGCAAATAACTGCGCATCCGGTATTTTCTGTGAAAGGGTGTTGATGCGTCCGATGATAGAGTTTACATCATCTTCCTTGCCGTCACGTTCCGACCAGTCGCGCAGGGAGATGATAATCAGTCCCGCACTGGCTCCCGAACCGCTGAGCGAATATCCGCTGACGGTGGCATAATGCTTCACCTGCGGCATTTGTTGGATTTCCTTTTCCAACTGCGCCAATACTTGGGTGGTGCGGAAGAGCGAAGTGCCCGGCTTGGTATTGACGCTCACCATGACCGTACCCGTATCTTCATCGGGCACAAGTCCGGTCTTGGTAGTGCGCATCAGCACCACCACCAGCGCCACCGTAGCCACCAGCAGTCCCCATGTCACCACCCGATGGCGGCAGAAGTAGATGACACCCCGAACGTACCGCTTCACCAAGACCTCGAAAGCCGCATTGAACGCCTTGCGGAAGCGTGCCGAAAAACCGCTTTTCTCTTTGCCGTCCGCATCTATATAAGGTTCAAGCAGTAAGGCACACAGAGTCGGTGAAAGTGTCAAGGCATTGACTGCCGACAGTCCGACCGCCACCGCCATCGTGATGCCGAACTGCGTATAGAATACGCCGGACGTGCCGCCCATCATGGAAACCGGGATGAATACCGCCATGAACACCAGCGTAGAGGTAACGATGGCAGCCGTAATGCCCGACATGGCTTCGTTCGTCGCCATATACGATGAGTAGTAACCGGCATCGAACTTCGCCTGTACTGCCTCGACTACCACAATGGCATTGTCCACCACCGTACCGATGGCAAGCACCAGTGCGAACAGCGTCAGCAAGTTGATGGAAAAGCCCGCCACCGCCATGAAAGCGAACGTGCCGACCAAAGAGACGATAATGGATATGGTGGGAATCAGTGTCGAACGGATGTCCTGCAAAAACACATAAACCACCAGTACAACGAGAATGATAGCCTCTATCAGCGTCCAAAGCACATTCTCGATGGAGGCAAAGAGAAAGTCGTTCACGCTCAACAAGCTGGCAAACTTCAATCCTTCAGGCAAGTCTTCGGATATTTCATCTATCAGCGCATCAATCTCCTGTACCACCTCCGTAGCATTGGAACCGGCACTCTGGTAAGCCTCGGTGATACATCCCGCATGACCGTCCGTCATGGCACGATAGGTATAGGCTTCATCACCCAACTCGATGCGGGCAATATCTTTCAGACGCAAGATTTCTCCGTTGGAAAGCGAACGGATAACAATATCACCAAACTCTTCGGGCGTGGAGAAGCGTCCCCTATATTTGATGGTATATTCGTAGGCATTCTCGTGGTTCTCGCCGAAAGCACCCGTAGCCGATTCCAAATTCTGCTTTTCGAGGGCATTGGTCACGTCTGACGGTATCAGTTTGTACTGCGCCATCACGTCCGGTTTCAGCCAAATGCGCATGGAATAGTTGGATGCCAATACATTGAACTCACCCACACCGGCAATACGCTTGACGCGCGGCTCCACATTTATCTTCATGTAGTTGTTGATAAACTGCATATCGTATGAATCGTCCGGGCTGTAGAGGGCGACCACCTTCAATAGCGACTTCTGTTGTTTCTGCGTCTGCACCCCGATTTTGGTTACTTCGGCAGGAAGCAATCCCTGTGCCTTCGATACGCGGTTTTGCACATTGACTGCCGCCATGTCGGCATCAGTTCCCTGACGGAAATAGACATTCACTGTAACATCTCCCGTATTGGAGGCTTCCGAATGGATGTAGCTCATGTTCTCCACACCGTTGATGGCTTCCTCCAACGGGACAATGACCGACTTCTGCACCGTTTCGGCATTGGCACCGGGATAAGAAGTCGTTACTTGCACCGTGGGCGGCGCAATGTCTGGATATTGCTCCACAGGCAGCCCCGTCAGGGATATGATGCCCAACAAAACAATAATTACGGAAATAACGATGGAAAAGACCGGGCGGTCTATAAAGAATCGTAAATTCATAACTTCTTCCTCCTCTTATTACGGTTTTAAGGTTACGGCATCGCCGTTATTGAGCAAGCCTACGCCTGTAGTCACAATCACATCGCCAACATCCAATCCGGAAGTGACGGTATAGCGGATGCCGTCATGCACCGGATTGACTTCAATACGGGTAGCCACCGCCTTGCCATTCACTACCCGATAGACAAACAGCTTGTCCTGCAATTCGTAGGTGGCTTCTTGCGGAATGGGAATAGCATCCTGCAAGGTCTGCGGGATAAGTATATTTCCCGTGCTTCCGCTCAGCAGCACCCGTTCGGCGTTGGGGAATACGGCACGCAAGGAGCCACTTCCGGTCTGTCGGTCAAGTACGCCGCTGATGCTCTCAATACGCCCTTCCTTTTCATAGATAGTTCCATCACCCAGTTGCAGACGGACGGCAGGCATCTCTTCCAAGGTTCGGTTGATGGAGCCGTAACAGCGTATCAATGACTGCAATCGCTGCCCCGACATGGAGAAATAGACATACATCTCCGAATTATCCGATACGGAAGTAAGCGGTTGTGCCGAACCGGAACTGACCAATGTGCCCACGCGGTAAGGGATGGTGCCTATTACTCCGTTTGCGGGACTCTTTACTTCTGTATAAGAAAGGTCGTTGTGGGCATTCACCTCCTGCGCTTTGGCTTGTTCCAACGCGGCTTCGGCCACGAGAAGCGCATTGCGGGCTGTGGAGAGGTCATATTCCGAAATGACCTTTTCACGATGAAGTGCCTGCTTGCTTTCGTAGGTCAGCCGGGCGGTCTGTACCTGTGCTTCGGCAGAATGGACATTGGCAATAGCTGTCCGCAGGGCTGCTTGGTAAGGAACTTGGTCTATAATAAACAACCGTTCACCCCGACGTACCTCTTGCCCTTCTTTCACGCATACCTGTTGTATCGTCCCGGACACCTGCGGATAGATTTCAATGTCCTGCCTTCCCTGTACGGATGCGGAATAAGATTCGGTCAGCGTCACTTCTCCTTTTCCTACGGTCATGACCGAATAATTGACTTCTTCCTGCTCCGGTTCCGTTTGGTGACAGGCAGTAAATGATGTTGAACAGAGTATCAACGTACTCAAGAAATACTTTTTCATAAGTTCGATATGTTTTTGTTGTTTCTGTTTAGCAGATAATAAACTAAAATAAGGATTTGTGTCATTATTTCCGATAGGGGAACTGACAGCCAAAGTCCCGGAACGCCGATGACACGCGGTAACACAAGAAAAGCCGGAACTACGAAAACAAGACCTCGCAATAGCATGAGCAAGATGGCGGTCTTGAAACATCCAAGGCTTTGATAGTACCCCACACATACCAAATTGAGAGCGAAGAACAGAAATGCGACAGAGAAATAGGGAAGTCCCTCTTGTGCGATATTAGCGGCGGCATTTGATAGACGTTCAAACGCACCGAACGCTTGTTTCTGTTCCTCTT
>OGZC01001931.1_pt1 | contig 10633 bp, 9 predicted proteins | sample 1576751 | NCBI WGS metagenome assembly OGZC01 (sample SAMEA3541486, study PRJEB24748) | human gut metagenome | biome: human gut; feature: human-associated habitat; material: faeces | place: China | collected 2012
ACAACATATCCTTAAAAGATACTTTATTAAAGAAAAAACGTCCAACACATGCACATAAAAAAGTACACCTAATATTAGGATTTATGCCATAAATATATTCTTGATATTCTGAAATACGAGAAGAATCATAAATTTCAACATATATTTTATAATATTCAGCACTATCTTTTTTTAGCAAATAATTTAACAGAACGAGAACATTATCTGACGAATAATTTATAATATCATATTTATCTGTTCTACAATTAGGATGAGGAATAAAATACAATGATCTACTATCAACTGGCACACAATGGTTAATTATCTTTACTATTACTTGAAAAATCTTTTTTAATATTTTCATCTATGTTTTTAGTTTTAATGATCAATGTTAAAATACAAAAAAAAGAATCTAGCTTAAAAAGAAAAGAAAGTAAAATATAGAAGGACATCCCAGTAATACATCCAATCACAATTTTTACTATATCAGTTTCAAAGAAAGAAATACATATAAAAACGATCCCCCCCATTATGAAAGAGAGTATTAAACTTGGAAATACATCTTTAACTTGCAACTTTAAGGTCAAATCAATAAGAGAATTAGTATAATATGTATTCAAATATGTCGCTATCAGAGAGTAAATAACTCTACCCCAACACATCACCTCAAGCCCAAATGGAATTGACACAAAAAGAATGAATATAGCAATCGTCTTTTTTATTATTTCAAGACGTAACGACAGATCAGATCTTCCTTTAACCCATAATAAATTCAAATTAATTTGGCTCAAATGATCAAACATCCAATCCAAACATAATATCTGTAAAAGAATAACAACCCCAGACCATTTATCTGTTAACAATAGACTAATAATAGGATTAGCCAAAACAAGTAAACCTACCATTAAAGGAAAAATTATATATGAGGATAATCTGATATAATTTCGATATGCGTTTGTTAAACATTTATCATCATCTTGAATGGAACTTAAAATAGGATACGCTACTCTAGAAACTAAAGCATTTAAATTATTGGAAGGAAAAATAGCAAATTGTTCTGCTCTTGTATAGTAACCAAGCTCTACAACAGAAAACTTTTTTCCTATTACAATGGTATACAGATTACGATATACTGTATTGATAAGACTTGAGATCAATAATTTAGATCCGAAATTGAATAATCTTTCAAAAGAACTTTTGGAGAAAGTATGTAAAGGTTTCCAATGAACTAAACAGTAAAACAAAATTGTCAAAATTATACTATTTAAGAGAGTTTGCCAAACTAAAGCCCAAACCCCGCAACCGACATAAGCCATCCATATTCCAATCACGCCTGATATAAAAGCTGCACCTAATGAAATTTTAGATTGAGTTTTAAAGTTTACAGAAATAATTAATTTCGTTCTGTGAATAGCCGATAAAGCATTTATTATCAACGACAATGCTATAAAACGAATTACAAGAACTAAAGTCGGCATATTATAAAAGTCTGCAATCAAAGAAGCCGAAAAAAACAATATACCATAGAATAATACTGCGACAAGAATATTAAAATAAAAGACAGTGGCAAAATCCTCTTCAGTTCTATCTTTTTTCTGGATTAAAGCATTTGTAAAACCGCTATCTATAAATACTTGAGCGACTTGAAGAAAAATAGCTAACATCCCGATCATACCATAATCCGATGGTAGTAACAAACGAGCTAATATTATTTGAATTATAAACTGTACTCCTTGTAAAGAGAAACGTTCTATAGCGCTCCACATTATTCCTGATACAGTTTTCTGCTTTAGATTTTCCATTACTTAAATACAGTATAAAAACAACTACATTTACCGATATCAATTATATTTTTCCAATATTCTCACTAATTGGTTATTATCTTCTTCGCCCCTTACCGCAATTCTAATATGGTCTCTCCCACTAAAAGCAAATTACCCTACACAAACATTATCTCCTATAACTACCGATGCCTTTTTATAAGAATAAAGAACTCCTAATGCATCACCTCAAATTAATATTGCCATATTTGCCTACTAAGCGAAAGCTACGAATAGGCACTCCAGAAATAACACTTTCCGGATGGAAGTGTATACCACGAAGGGAAAAATAAAAATGACGAATCTTCAATAATATTTCTGCAATCATGACATCGGTAATGTGACGTTATAATGATTTAATGCAGCTTTTAGTACTTTAAAGAAGTTCTCAATATCATCTACTTCTATCTCTCCTAAAGCACAGATTCTAAAAGTATCCTCAGTTGATATCTTACCTGGATAAATCGTAAATCCACGCTCATAACAATAATCATGTATTTTCTCAAAATCCCAGTTGGGATCTTCTGGGTATTGAACTGAGACAACCAGTCCTGACTGCCATTCACGCTTTATTACACTTTTAAGACCAATTTCATTTATACCTGAATGAATAGCCTCAAAAACTCTTTTGTGACGGGCAAACTTAGCTTCTTCACCCACTTCAAAATATTCATTTAATGCCTGACGAGTGGCGTAAATAGTTTGTACCGGTGGAGTAAAATGCATTTCACCTGTTCTCTCAAAATTCTCATACTGCAAATAAAGATTACAATAGTAAGAACGCTTGGGATATTTTTTTGAAAACTTAATCTGTTCCTCATTGCCTATAATAAAAGAAAGACCTGTCATCGCTTGAAGTCCTTTTTGAGCAGATGCCATACAAAAATCCACATTATCTTTCTCTATATCAAAAGGAATCATGCCCAAAGAAGAAGTAGTATCGACGACAAATTTAGCCTGATATTTATGAGCTATAGCGCCCATCTCGCGAATAGGGTTCAGAATTCCTGTACCCGTCTCGTGATGAGTAGTATAAACCATAGCTATATCAGGATTTTCTTGCAACACATTTTCCACCACCGATAAATCAGGACGTTCGTAAACGGAAAATTCCAAATTAATATGAGGCAAACCATAATATTGACACACTTCTACAGCACGGGTACTATATGCCCCATTATTCACTATAAGCACCCTTTTGTCTTCAGGAAGAAGAGAATTTAGACATATATCAATATTGATGGTTCCTGAGCCACAAAATAATACAGCGGTATGTTTTTCCAAATTCCCATGAGCAACTCTGACCAAATCGTCCCGAAGTTGTTTCATCATACCTGCGAATTCTTTCTCGCGAGGACAAATATCCGGAACAACTTGTGCCATTTTTACACTGTCAGTAGTAGTGGCAGGCCCAGGATTTAATAATATTTTTCTTTCTATTTTCATCGAATATATTTATTTTAAAAAATCCATAAAATGCTCCTTATTCTCTATAGGAGTAGTCGTGGGACGTCCCAAATTCTCCCGAGAATCTATTTTAACCTTTATTTCCAACAAAACAGGACCACATAACTTTGGAAGCTGCTTCATTGCTTCTTCAATTTCAACTTTTGTACAAACAGTATAAGTATGCTTATATCCGCTCCCCCGGACAATAGCCGGAATATCTAAACTAAATCCTAAAGTAGGCTGTCCTCCTACAGACTCGTGAGCACCATTGTTAAACAAAATATGATAATAGTTTTTAGGAGATAAATCGCCAATGTTACTAATTGCCCCTAAATGCATAATAAATGCTCCATCACCATCCAAGCAATAAACAGGTCTATCTTGCTTTGCTATAGCAATACCCAAAGAGATTGATGAACTATGTCCCATAGAGCCTACCGTGAGAAAATCATGTTCATGACCTTGCTCTTTCATTTCTCGATATTCAAATAACTCACGAGAAAGCTTGCCAGTAGTAGAAACGACCACTGAATTTTCAGGCAGATAATCCACAACTATTTGCAAAGCATCCTCACGAGATAAAGGATAATTACATCCGAACTCTTTTTGAAGTTTATATTTGCCAAAAACATCTTTCCGAATAATTATTGCATGAGGAATATTCTTAGTTTTTGCTGATTGTATGATATCATGGAGCTGAATAAATGCATCATTCTCATTTGAATCAAGAATTATATAAGGAATCCGCATTGCTTTCAACAAATCTAAAGTTACCTCACCCTGTTTTTTATGCTGAGGTTCATCTTTTGTTCCCGGTTCACCACGCCAGCCAATCATCAAAAGCATTGGAAAACTGTATACTTGTTCATCTGCAAGAGACAGCAGAGGATTAACAGTATTACCCAAGCCGGAATTTTGCATATAAACCACAGGAACCTTACCTGATGCCATATAATAACCTGAAGCAATTCCTACAGCCGCACCTTCATTAGCAGCTATGATATGTTTCTCACGTGAAGTATGGTCTGTGATATAGGCACAAATATTTTTTAGTAATGAGTCTGGAACTCCTGTAAAAAAATCAACGTCATGACTCAGAAACGTTTCATAAACTTTTTCTACGCTTAACATAATGATATTCCTCTTTTTATTTAGTACCTGGAATCAGTTCCAATATTTCTTTTATGGGCATACACAGTTCGCGCACCTCTAAAGCACGTTCATTCTCTAATATTATCTTTGCGACATTCATCATAGCAGGATAAGCGGCACGAAGCATATGATTAGCATAAATAATTATATTCACACCCCAATCACACAATTCAGACTCATAAATATGATCATATGTAGTAGGCACAACCACGATAGGTACATGAGCATACTGTTTTCGAAACGCCAAACAAAATTCTTTTATATCTTCACCCGACTTATTTTTGCTATGTATCATAATACCGTCCGCTCCCGCTTGGACATATGCAAAAGCTCTCTCTAAAGCATCACTTACCGGCTTTCCCGCTATAAGGCTCTCAATACGAGCGATAATCATAAAATCATCAGTAATCTGAGATGCCTTTCCTGCTTTGATCTTATTACAGAAACCTTCGATTGTATCTTGAGTTTGAATAACATCTGTACCAAACAATGAATTCTTTTTTAATCCAACTTTATCTTCAATTATTATAGCTGAAATTCCATGACGTTCTAAAGTGCGTACTGTAAATACGAAATGTTCAATTTTACCACCTGTATCTCCATCAAAAATAATAGGTTTAGTAGTACACTCCAGAATATTATTCAAATCTTGCAATCGGGTAGTTAAATCAACCGCCTCAATATCAGGTTTACCTTTACTGGTTGAATCCGTAAGGCTACTAGACCACATTCCGTCAAATACTTCCCTCTTATCCCCTTTTAATATTTCCTGATTTTCAATTATCAAGCCACATAGTCCATCATGAGCTTCCAAAATACGAACTACGGGTTTGGCATTTATCAAACGACGAAGTGATTTTAAACGTACATCAGGGGTTGTACCTATAGCCTTAATATCTTTATCCAAAGAAGATGAATTAATTCCCAAAGTATATGGAATTTCGATAACCTTTCCTCCCTGTTCATTCATCACTTCAAATACGCGCACACGTTCTTCACGTAAAGGCCCGGTTTTCCAGTCGTCACCATGAATTATATAGTCAGGTTTAATGCGTTTGAGATTCTCAACATAGCTCCATTCTTCTTGAGGAACAACTTTACATACGCCTTTAATATTCTGAACTACCTCTTTTCGTTGTTCATAGGTCAGATAAGGAAGGCGTTTATGCTCCGCAATAGCTTTATCTGTAAGAAGACCAATTATAACATCACCGTATTTAGTAGCCTCATTAATAATGCGGATAAGTCCTGGATGCATAATATCCGCAGTCATCCCAATATAAACTGTCTTACTCATAATTTGATATATTATTTTAATTAACAATACGGAACAATATATTTCTCTGCATATTCCAAATCTGATATGTCATCGATTTCATACCATTTCAGCCCTTCTACTTTATGCACATAAACAGGAGATTGAGAACAAGATATTCGTAGTAATTCATACTCATATCCCAAATTGGGTTGTTCATCAACAATACTCGCATAATCAGCACACATTATTTTGTAAAAGGAACCGGATAGTTTATGGATGCCGACCAATTCGCCTTTAGCGTTTAGTTTATTCTTATTGACAGAACATGAAGAAAGGCGAAAATTATCATCATGTTCCACATAATACTGATCTTGAAACTTTGTCACTGGAGTTATTAGCATTGCATCTGCCGCAGGACACTCCAATAAGCTCATTATTGCTTGTTTCTCAAAAATCAAATCTGACTCTAACAATAAAAAATCATCATTGCCCAGAATCTCCCGCGTATTATATAAAGTATACATACTATTTGTTTCAGCATAACGAGGACTAAAACAGGTTTCAAGCATAGGATAGTCTGTCTTCAATTCTTCATAAACTTCTTGTTTATATCCTGTACCGATTACAATTCGCTCAATGTCACATGATAACAAAGTATCAATAGAACGAACTATCATTGGAATACCTCCCACTTTGACGAACCCTTTAGGTATCAATTCTGTATATTGGCCAAAACGGGTTCCCATGCCCGCAGCCATTATCATAGCTGTACGTATCATTCGTTTAATAATATAGTAAGTGAATTTAATTGATGTAAGAATGTTGTAAACGACGTTTTAGCATCATTTATCCTGTTCTATCTCCTTATTTTTCAGTTCTTTTCTCAAGCTAGCCAGCAGACTTTTGCCAAAAAACACCCACACGAGAGTACCAGATACGGACAGGAACACAAATAATAAAATATAAATTTTGAGTCCCATACCTGAAGGTTTCAAAGGTACAACGGCAGGCTCAACTACTGCAAAGACTGGCTTTTCCTCCTGTACTTTGGCTCTGGATACCTGCAACTGATTAGCAACCTGACTATATATCTGATAAGCCAAACTCATGTCGTTCTGTAAACGCTCCTGCTCAGCACGTACACTTTGAAGAACCACATTATCATGGGCGTCTACATAATCCGCATATTTTCTTTGAGCAGCATAATATTCCTGCTGACGTTCTTTAAACAACCGTTCCAAATACGCACAGTCTTCTTTTACTTTTGAAGTTCGATACCCAATAATATATTCCTGTAATTTATGAACGACAGAATCTGCTATAACCGCAGTGATCTGCGGATTTTGTAAGGTGACCGTAATGCTCGTTATGGCGGTTTTCTTATCAATGGATGCACTAATCTTCTTTTTAAGAAAATTAATCTTCTCATTTACTTCTTTCGTCAATTCGATAGTTCCTTGCCGCCCTCCACTGGCAGGAACCGTATCTTCTCCGAATAATGATTTAACTCCTCCTATTACTATGCCCGGAAAACCTATAAGATAATCCCACCAAGGAGATGACTCTTCATCGAGATAAGACCCCAAAGTCATTTTATCATCCTTTTTAGAAACGGAGACTTCCATTTCTAAAAGTTCCAATAAAAAAGGAGTTGAAGAAACAATATCTGCTGAAAGAGAAGCGTTCAAGGCATCTGTGCTTTCCCCTATTAGAGCCCCATCTCCCAAAAACGAGGCAGCAAGTCCGGCTAAACCATTACTTCCCTTCGCATTACCCATTTCAGGAGAAAGGGTAACCTTTACTGTATATTGCTTGGGAATGCTCAATGCCACCACTATAGCAATTATTACTCCCACTCCAGCAGCTTTGCATAGTACTCCACGAACAGTAATAATCTTATAAAAAATAGCCATCAAGTCTATTTCCATTTCATCATCTTTCCTTTTATCCACTTCAGAAAACGGTTCTTGATAAGATTGCTTTTCAATCATAATAGGTCATTTATTTCTTTATCAAATTAGCAATAGAAGCAATCATCATTCCCAAAGAACTGAAGGAAGTAGCATAACCTAAAATATTAGCTATGTTCCCTTTCTTCTTAGCCTTACCAGGCACAATAATCTCACACCCCGGCTCAATCTGTTTCTTACCACTACCCTTAACCTTCGTCACCTGACCATTCATGTAAACAATGAACTTCTTACTCTTCCTTGCATTATCAGAACAGCCACCGGCCTGATTCAAATAGTAATCCACATTCTTTCCCTTCATATAAGAAACCGTATTCGGAACCATGACAGCACCATTGATAGTTACAGTATTAGTATTCTTAGGTATGGAGATCACATCACCTTCACGTAAGACAAGATCGGCATTACTTTTAGGATTGCTCAAGGCTTTTTCCAAATCTATTCCAACCGTAAAAGTATCTTCAACACGAATACCCAAAGAGTCAATCATGGCTTCGCCCAATTGCCTGCTCATAAGGCGAATTACATCACCCATACGTTTCTTTTCACTAGCGTTAGCCACACGGGTCAGTTTCGCACCACGCAGATAGGCATAATTGGTCGGACCGCCGGCTTTATTCACTAAATCGGAAAGACGTTCCTCACGGCTGGTCATGGCGTAATTTCCTCCGAAAAGGATTTCACCTTCAATGGCTACATTCTGTTGTGCCTGATAGCCCGGACTGCGACGGACATAAACTTCGTCATAAGGCTGAAGGATAAAACCGGGCTGACCGTCGATGACAAAACCATCCTTTAAAGAGAAGGTATACATCTGACCGATAGTATCATTATCCGCGATACTACGGGGATTCTTGATTCGTCTCGACACATCAATGCGGACAGTAGAGGCGGCTTCTTTCAAGCCACCGGCCTGGATGATCAGATCCTCAAGTGTCATGTTATCAGCATAAGGATAGGAATCCGGTTGGGCAACCTCACCGTGAACTGTGACATTGCCACGATCTTCCAGATCGTGAATGCTCGGAATGTAAAGGATGTCATTCTTCATCAGGGCAAGGTTCGGGGAAGTACCGTCCATGATAGACTTGATGTCTATCTGAACAACTTCACTGGTCAAATCCTCACGCTGGCGATAAAGGACGGCACGATTCAGGAAAGCGTCACCGGTCAGACCCTGAGCTTCATGGACAAGTTCGCGGATCGTATTCAGTTTACCGCTGAGCTGGTAGATACCGGGACGATAGACAGCGCCACGGATTTCCAGTTTGTTTGTGAAGCGGTTAAGGATGGCTTCGGCTGTTACAACGTCACCGTTACGCATTGTGTAGATGCTGTAGTCCATATCCTTGACCGTGTTGACCTCATATTCCTCACCATTCTGACGGACAACACGCAATGAACGGGTGTAGGCATCGGCTTCAAAGCCGCCGGCATATTTGATTAAAGTGGCAAGGTTCTCGTCTTTCTTCATTTCGAAACGCATAGGACGTTTTACCTTGCCGCTGATCTTTACCAAGACATCGTAAGCGGGGACGATAACCACGTCACCTTCCTGAAGGCGGATGTCATCCTGTGTGTTGCCTTTCATGATAAATTCGTAGACGTCGATGGTGGCGATATTCTTTCCGTTGCGTACCAACTGAACGTTTCGGAGGCTGCCGATATCACTCACGCCGCCTGCACGGTAAAGCGCGTGGAAGACGGTAGAGAAGGAAGAAAGGGCGTAGGTACCCGGCTGCACGACTTCTCCCATCACATTGATCTGGATAGTACGGATATTACCCAAAGTCAGACGGATGTCGGAAGTAGGGTCGGTAGTATTGTTCAGACCGTTATAGATCTTATTCAGGGCGCCCTTCAGATAGTCGTTGGCGGCGGAGACTGTCATACCGCTAAGGTTGACAGGCCCGATCTTCTGAATATTGATGGTGCCTTCAGGAGAGATCTGCTGGCGGATCGTGTTCTGGCTCGCACCCCAGATATCAATGATGACTTCATCACCGGGACCAAGACGGTAATTGGTAGGAGTGGCCAGATTAACACTGGGTTCAAATGTCAGGTTACGGGTATTGAAGATGTTGCGCCCGAAGACCTGATCGCCACGGGCAAGGTCCTGAGTAGTCGGATGATCCTCCAGCATATCGGAAGTATTCTTCTTAGTCTCTTCACGCAGGCGGGATTCGTTGATGTCCGTGCCCGTTGATTTCGAGGTGTTTACATTGTTCTGCTGCTCGTATAGCTGCTTCACACGCATTGCCTGTTCTTTGGTTACCCCCTTACGGGCTAGTTCGGAAGCAAGCTGCTTCTGTTCCTTGCCTTGGCGGATACCGTCCTTTACATATTCCAGTACTTGTGAATCACTCATGGACTGAGCCATAAGCGAGCCACTTCCCAGCATCAAACAAAATAGTAGAATGCTAAAAAGTCGTTGTATTTTCATTGACAAATAAAAAAGTTAGTTGGTTTCACACAGTTCCTGCATACCGTGACAGACCGCAGACAACTGTTGTTTAAGAAGAGAAGGGGGAAGAACATCGAGAAGAGACAGAGAACGGGTCAAAACAGCCTGTTTTCTTTCTTCGTCTTCCGGATTGGCGTACATCGACACATTATATCCCTGAAGGATGGCCAAACACAGGGTAGCATCCTGTTCCGGTGTCTTCCCCCGTTGTGAATATAAATCATTTATCTTTTCGTGGATGGATTGTTGTAATGCAGAAAGGTTATCGGCGTATACATACCCATTTTTATCACCGATGTGAAGTAAATGATCTGCCAGATGTTGCAGTTCATCAATATTTTCTTGTAGTAAAAAACTCACCATACCCCTTTTATTCACTTAATGCTTGTTTCACTTATATTTAAACCCTTATTTCTCCAGAGGCTCTACACACCCTACTGGTATATCTACAAAAGCACATCCCAACATAGTTAGCCGGACTGCTACTTTCGATTTTCCATTTACTGTAACCAATTCTCCTTGAAGTCCGGATAATGGCCCT
>OGZC01001939.1_pt1 | contig 10617 bp, 8 predicted proteins | sample 1576751 | NCBI WGS metagenome assembly OGZC01 (sample SAMEA3541486, study PRJEB24748) | human gut metagenome | biome: human gut; feature: human-associated habitat; material: faeces | place: China | collected 2012
CCATCTGCCGCCGATTCTGGATCGCTTCCGCGCGGAACACCCGTCGGTGGAGATCAAACTCACCACTGGTGATGCGGCAGATGCAATGGAAAAAGTGGTCACGGGAGAAGCGGATCTGGCGATTGCCGGGAAACCGGAGACGCTACCCGGCGCTGTGGCGTTTTCGATGCTGGAGAATCTGGCAGTAGTGCTGATTGCGCCCGCGCTGCCCTGCCCGGTGCGTAACCAGGTTTCGGCAGAGAAGCCGGACTGGTCTACAGTGCCGTTTATCATGGCCGATCAGGGACCGGTGCGTCGCCGCATTGAACTGTGGTTTCGACGCAATAAAATCAGCAACCCGATGATTTACGCCACGGTTGGCGGGCATGAAGCGATGGTATCGATGGTGGCGCTCGGCTGTGGTGTGGCGCTGTTGCCGGAAGTAGTGCTGGAAAACAGCCCCGAACCGGTGCGTAACCGCGTGATGATTTTAGAGCGCAGCGATGAAAAAACGCCGTTTGAACTGGGCGTGTGTGCACAAAAAAAGCGGCTGCATGAGCCGCTGATTGAGGCGTTCTGGAGGATTTTGCCGAACCACAAATGACGTTGTCGCGCGGGTAGGCCTGATAAGCGAAGCGCTATCAGGCATTTTTCCCTAACCCGCCAAAAAGAACCTGAACGCCGGGTTATTGGTTTCGTCGTGGCAATCGTAGCCCAGCTCATTCAGCCGGGTTTCGAAATCCGGTTCATGGTCGCCAAGTTCGAACGCCGCCAGTACGCGCCCGTAGTCGGTGCCATGGCTGCGATAGTGGAACAAAGAAATGTTCCAGTGCGTACCCAGCGTGTTGAGGAAGCGCAGCAGCGCGCCCGGTGATTCCGGGAATTCGAAGCTGTAGAGGCGTTCCTGCAACGGATGTGACGGACGCCCGCCGACCATATAGCGCACATGCAACTTCGCCATTTCGTCGTCGGAGAGATCCACCACGCTGTAGCCGCCGTCGTTGAGCATCTGCAAAATTTCTTTGCGCTCTTCGAGGCCGCGGCTCAGGCGCACGCCGACAAAGATGCAGGCGTTTTTGGCATCGGCAAAACGGTAGTTGAACTCGGTGACCGATCGCCCGCCAAGCAGTTGGCAGAATTTGAGGAAGCTGCCTTTTTCTTCCGGAATGGTCACCGCCAACAACGCTTCACGCTGTTCGCCCAGTTCGCAGCGTTCCGAGACGTAGCGCAGGCCGTGGAAGTTCACGTTGGCACCGGAAAGAATATGCGCCAGCCGTTCGCCGCGAATGTTGTGCTGGGCGATATATTTTTTCATTCCCGCCAGCGCCAGCGCGCCAGAGGGTTCCGCCACCGCGCGCACATCTTCGAATAAATCCTTCATCGCCGCACAGATCGCATCACTATCGACGGTGATGATGTCGTCGAGATACTCCTGGCATAAACGGAAGGTTTCGTCACCGATGCGTTTTACCGCTACGCCTTCAGCAAATAGCCCTACGCGCGGCAGATCAACCGGATGACCCGCATCCAGCGCTGCTTTCAGGCAGGCGGAGTCTTCCGCTTCTACGGCGATCACTTTGATTTGTGGCATCAGTTGTTTGATCAGCACCGCAACGCCCGCCGCCAGACCGCCGCCGCCGACTGGCACAAATACGCGGTCGAGATGGGCGTCCTGCTGGAGCAGTTCCAGCGCCAGCGTGCCTTGCCCGGCAATCACCATCGGATGGTCGAACGGCGGCACCCAGGTGAACCCCTGCTGCTGTGACAGTTCGATCGCTTTAGCTTTCGCTTCGTCAAAGTTCGCGCCATGAAGCAGCACTTCGCCGCCGAATCCACGTACCGCATCGACTTTGATGTCGGCGGTGGCGGTTGGCATAACGATCAGGGCCTTCACGCCTAACCGCGCAGAAGAAAACGCGACGCCCTGCGCGTGGTTACCCGCAGAAGCAGTGATCACGCCGTGCGCTTTTTGTTCTTCCGTCAGGCCCGCCATCATGGCGTATGCGCCGCGCAGCTTAAAGCTGTGCACTGGCTGGCGATCTTCGCGCTTCACCAGAATGACGTTATCAAGACGCGACGACAGTTTTTCCATTTTTTGTAGCGGCGTAACCTGCGCCGCCTCGTAAACCGGCGCGCGCAGCACTGCTCTTAAATATTCGGCACCTTCCGGAGCACCGGACAGGGGTTGCGAGTCAGCCATTATTAACCCCCCAGTTTCGATTTATCGCGCACCGCACCTTTGTCGGCGCTGGTTGCCAGGCTGGCGTAGGCGCGCAGGGCAAAGGAAACCTGACGTTCACGGTTTTTCGGCGTCCAGGCTTTGTCACCTCGAGCGTCCTGCGCTTCACGACGCGCCGCCAGTTCGGCATCGCTTACCTGTAACTGAATGCCACGGTTCGGGATGTCTATAGCGATCAGGTCACCATCTTCAATCAGGCCAATGCTGCCGCCGCTTGCCGCTTCCGGTGAGACGTGGCCGATGGAAAGACCAGAGGTGCCGCCAGAGAAACGACCGTCGGTGATCAGCGCACAGGCTTTACCGAGACCCATTGATTTCAGGAAGCTGGTTGGGTAGAGCATTTCCTGCATGCCAGGGCCGCCTTTCGGGCCTTCATAGCGGATCACCACCACATCGCCCGCGACAACTTTGCCACCGAGGATCGCTTCTACCGCGTCGTCCTGGCTTTCGTACACTTTCGCCGGGCCGGTGAATTTGAGGATGCTGTCATCGACGCCCGCGGTTTTAACGATGCAGCCGTTTTCTGCGAAATTACCGTAGAGCACCGCCAGGCCGCCGTCTTTGCTGTAGGCGTGTTCCAGCGAGCGGATACAGCCATTGGCGCGATCGTCATCGAGAGAATCCCAACGGCAATCCTGCGAGAATGCCTGTGTGGTACGAATGCCTGCAGGACCTGCGCGGAACATATTTTTTACCGCGTCATCCTGGGTCAGCATAACGTCGTATTGTTCCAGCGTTTGCGGCAACGTCAGGCCAAGTACGTTTTTCACATCACGGTTCAGTAACCCCGCGCGATCCAGTTCGCCGAGAATACCGATAACACCACCAGCACGGTGAACATCTTCCATATGGTATTTCTGGGTGCTCGGCGCAACTTTACACAGCTGTGGAACCTTGCGGGAAAGCTTATCGATATCACTCATGGTGAAGTCGATTTCCGCTTCCTGCGCCGCCGCCAGCAGGTGAAGTACGGTGTTAGTCGATCCACCCATCGCGATATCCAGCGTCATGGCGTTTTCAAACGCCGCTTTGCTAGCAATATTGCGCGGCAGTGCACTTTCGTCGTTTTGCTCGTAGTAACGTTTGGTCAATTCAACAATGCGTTTACCGGCATTGAGGAACAACTGCTTACGGTCCGCGTGGGTTGCCAGCAGCGAGCCGTTGCCCGGCTGCGACAGGCCCAGCGCTTCGGTCAGGCAGTTCATTGAGTTAGCGGTAAACATCCCGGAGCAGGAGCCGCAGGTCGGACACGCGGAACGTTCAACCTGATCGCTCTGGGAGTCAGAAACTTTCGGGTCTGCGCCCTGGATCATCGCATCAACCAGATCGAGTTTGATTATCTGATCGGACAGTTTGGTTTTCCCGGCCTCCATCGGGCCGCCGGAAACAAAGATCACCGGAATATTCAGGCGCAGGGAAGCCATCAGCATCCCCGGGGTGATTTTGTCGCAGTTAGAGATGCAGACCATGGCGTCGGCGCAGTGGGCGTTGACCATATACTCAACGGAATCAGCGATCAGTTCGCGAGATGGCAGTGAATAAAGCATCCCCCCGTGGCCCATGGCAATCCCATCATCCACCGCAATGGTGTTGAACTCTTTGGCAACGCCGCCAGCCGCTTCAATTTGTTCGGCGACCAGTTTACCGAGATCGCGCAGATGGACGTGACCCGGTACAAATTGGGTGAACGAGTTCACAACCGCGATAATCGGCTTGCCAAAATCGGCGTCGGTCATTCCGGTGGCGCGCCACAGCGCACGAGCACCCGCCATATTACGACCATGAGTGGTGGTGGCGGAACGGTACTTAGGCATACTTTATTTACTCCCAGTGTCTGTCTCGTAAATGGGACGGTGCGTGCCGTCCCATTTTTTGTATTTATTGATTAACTTGATCTAACCAGCCCCATTTATCTTCGGTTTCGCCAGTGAAGAGGCCGAAGAAGGCTTGCTGAATGCGTTTGGTAACCGGGCCACAACGGCCTTCGCCAACCTGAATACCGTCTACGCTGCGCACTGGCGTGATTTCTGCCGCAGTACCGGACATAAACACTTCATCCGCCAGGTACAGGGATTCGCGCGACAGAACCTGCTCACGCACTTCAATTCCCAGCTCTTTCGCCAGTTTGATGATGGCATCACGGGTAATACCCGGCAGCGCGGAGGAGGTGAACGGTGGGGTGAACAGCACACCATCTTTCACTTCAAACAGGTTTTCGCCTGCGCCTTCAGAGATATAACCGTTCACATCCAGCGCGATACCTTCCTGATAACCGTGGCGGCGCGCTTCGCTACCCACCAGCAGGGAAGAGAGATAGTTACCACCGGCTTTTGCCGCGGTTGGGATGGTGTTTGGTGCTGCGCGGTTCCAGGAGGAAACCATCGCATCGATCCCCTGCTCCAGCGCTTCTGCGCCCAGATACGCTCCCCACGGGAAAGCGGCGATAATCACATCGGTTGAGTATCCCGCTGGCGGGTTTACACCCATGCCAACATCACCAACGAAGATCAGCGGACGGATATAGGCGCTGGTGAGATTGTTTTTGCGGATCACGTCACGACAAGCTTCCATCAGCTCATCAATGCTCTGCGAAACCGGGAAGCGATAGATTTTGGCGGAGTCATGCAGACGCTGCATATGCTCACGATGGCGGAATACAACCGGTCCTTTGTGCGAGTCGTAGCAACGGATGCCTTCAAAAACCGAGGTGCCATAGTGCAGCGCGTGCGACATCACATGCACCTTCGCGTCTTCCCAGCGAACCATCTCCCCATTGAACCAAATGTAATCAGCTTTCTTCGTGGTCATTTTTATATTCCTTTTGCGCTCAGGCGCGGATTTGTTGTGATGTGGTTGTGCTCTGGCAGATGGCAACGTGTGCGACGTCCACCAGTTTATTTAACTGACTAAACAGTAAGTCGACCGACCGTGGGCTGGCAACGGTCAATTCGATATTTATATTTTGTGCATCGCTGGCGGCGGCCATATTCATTGAGCAGACGTGGAAACCACGATGACGCACCACGCGTAAAACACGTTCTAAGGTTTCTGGATTGAAGCGAGCCGATACATTGACCTGATGTTGCATCATGATAATTTCTCCAACATTTCTGAATTACTGGCGCCAGGCGGCACCAGCGGCCAGACGTTCTCAAGTTCGTCGATTGAGACATGAAGCAGGTATGGCCCATCACTGTTCAGCATGGTGTCGAGTGCCGCTTCAACCTGGTCTTTACGGGTGATGTGTTGGCCAGGGATGCCGAAGGCGCTGGCTAACATGAGGAAATCGGGGTTATCAGTAAGGGTGGTTTCGCTGTATCGTTCCTGAAAAAACAGTTGCTGCCATTGTCGAACCATCCCTAACCGTTGGTTATCGAGTAAGACGATTTTCAACGGTAACTGCTTGCGTTTTACGGTGCCCAGCTCTTGCACATTCATCATGAAAGAGCCGTCACCGGAGATACAGACAACGGTATCGTTCGGTCGCGCGACTTGTGCGCCAACCGCCGCCGGTAAACCAAAACCCATGGTACCTAAACCGCTGGAGGTGATGAAATTTTCCGGGCGAGTGTGGGCGATGTGCTGCGCAGCCCACATCTGGTGCTGCCCCACATCTGTGGTCACGACGCAATCCGCAGGTTTACGATCCGACAGTTGTTTTAACAACAACGGCGCGTAGATAGCGTCACCGGGATGGTCGTAACGCCAGGAATGTTCATCACGCAGCTGCGCGCAGTGTTGCTGCCAGTCATTGATATTTAACGGCTGCTGTAATGCTGGTAACAGAGCATTTAAATCACCTTGTAATGCCACATGTGCCTGACGCAGCTTGTTCATTTCTGCCGGGTCGATATCCATATGGATAACACTGGCGTGTGGTGCGAAGGTGTTCAGTTTGCCGGTCACCCGGTCATCAAAACGTGCACCCACGGCGATCAGCAGGTCACACTCCTGCACCGCGAAGTTCGCCGCTTTGGTGCCATGCATTCCCAGCATGCCCAGGTAGTACGGATAATCTGCTTCAACTGCGCCCAGCCCTTTCAGCGTGCAGGTGGCAGGCATTTTTGTGGTAGCGAGAAATTCTCGTAAAGCAGGAACTGCCTGCGCCATACCCACGCCACCACCAACGTACAGCATCGGTTTTTGCGCTTTTGCCAGCATCTGGCGCGCTTGCTCAACTTCGGCATGGGGGAAAGTCACTTCGTTTTCAACGGTGGTGAACCACGGTTCCAGATCGCCGCTGACTAACTGGATATCTTTTGGGATATCGACCAGAACCGGACCAGGACGACCTGAGCTGGCAACGTCGAATGCTTCAGCCATGATGCGCGGCAACTCTTCCAGCGACTGCACCAGAAAGCTGTGCTTGGTACAGGCTAACGACAATCCCAGGACATCCACTTCCTGAAATGCGTCGGTGCCGATAAACGGTGCGGACACCTGACCAGTGATGGCAACGACAGGGATGGAATCTAACAGTGCGTCCGCAAGCCCGGTTATCAGGTTGGTTGCGCCCGGACCAGACGTGGCGATACATACGCCAGTTTTACCGGTAGCACGGGCATAACCGATAGCCGCCATTGCCGCACCCTGCTCATGTCGGCACAGCAAGTGCTCCACGCCGCCGTCATACAATGCATCGTAAACCGGCATAATTGCGCCACCCGGATAACCGAAAACGGTGTTCACACCCTGTGCCCGCAACGCATGTACCACCCACTGTGCGCCATTCATAGTTAGTTCCCCGTCCTGAATCTTGAGAAACAGAATTTTGTGCTGTTATTCATTGTCTGCTCCTCGGTTATGTTTTTAAGGTCAAAAAAAACCCCCGGACCTTTCGGTGCGGGGGTCTTAGTTCGTTAAGGCTTGATCTCTAAGCCTTTCCTCGTCCAAGTGCAGCCCCGCACGGTGGGATAATAATCACCACCACGCTAATCACGACCAGGCTAATCACTCGTAGAAGGGCTGTCATTTTGTCTTTTCTTGCATCTTGTTCGAAGGAATGCCTAAAGAGTTACCATAGGTTTTGTAAATAGTACAAGATATTTTTTGGCCGATTTTTATGATGCGTTTAATAATTTCAATATAAATTGTTGTTTTTTAAAAATAAAATAGTGAGTGAAAAAAATTCAATTTCAGTATGAATGTTGTTCCCTTCCTCGTAGTTCATCCTTTGTCCGCTGCATTTTTGCGAGCATCATTCCACCGCCAGAACAACTCAACTTCACTTGCACAAATAAACAGGAATCAGCCACTAAAATTCACGAATTAGCGGGCTACAGCAGCGATATCTTATGCACATAATGGTGACTCAAGGAGGGCTTATGTCACTGTCAATTGTTCATACCCGCGCAGCCCTGGGAGTAAATGCGCCCCCGATCACTGTTGAGGTACATATCAGTAAAGGTCTACCCGGCTTAACGATGGTGGGCTTACCAGAAACAACGGTAAAAGAAGCTCGCGATCGCGTGCGCAGCGCCATTATCAATAGCGGATATGAATATCCGGCGAAAAAAATCACCATCAACCTGGCTCCAGCCGATCTGCCAAAAGAAGGGGGACGATATGATTTACCTATCGCCATTGCGTTGCTGGCGGCCTCAGAACAGCTTACAGCCAATAAGTTAGATGAATATGAATTAGTCGGAGAACTGGCTCTTACAGGCGCTCTGCGTGGCGTTCCCGGTGCAATCTCCAGTGCAACTGAAGCTATTAAGTCGGGCAGAAAAATTATCGTCGCGAAAGATAACGAAGATGAAGTGGGGCTAATTAACGGTGAAGGATGCCTGATAGCCGATCATCTGCAAGCTGTCTGTGCGTTTCTGGAAGGTAAGCACGCTCTCGAACGCCCGAAACCAACTGATGCAGTATCCCGGGCGCTACAACATGATCTCAGTGATGTTGTCGGTCAGGAACAAGGAAAGCGAGGACTGGAAATTACCGCCGCTGGCGGGCACAACCTTTTACTGATTGGGCCGCCGGGAACAGGTAAAACAATGCTCGCCAGCCGTATTAATGGCCTGTTGCCAGATTTAAGCAATGAAGAGGCACTGGAGAGCGCTGCGATATTAAGTCTGGTAAATGCTGAATCAGTACAAAAACAATGGCGGCAGCGCCCGTTCCGCTCACCTCATCACAGTGCGTCGTTAACTGCGATGGTGGGCGGTGGTGCAATTCCAGGGCCAGGTGAAATTTCGTTGGCGCATAACGGCGTGCTTTTTCTTGATGAGCTACCTGAATTTGAACGGCGTACACTGGATGCCTTGCGAGAGCCGATTGAATCCGGGCAGATCCATCTTTCACGCACACGAGCAAAAATAACCTATCCAGCCCGTTTCCAGCTTGTTGCGGCGATGAATCCCAGCCCTACCGGACATTATCAGGGAAACCATAACCGCTGCACGCCAGAACAGACATTACGTTATCTCAACCGGCTCTCGGGGCCCTTTCTCGACCGCTTCGATCTCTCACTGGAGATCCCATTACCACCCCCCGGCATTTTGAGTAAAACGGTAGTGCCGGGAGAAAGCAGCGCCACCGTTAAACAACGCGTAATGGCCGCCAGAGAGCGCCAATTTAAGCGGCAGAATAAACTGAATGCCTGGCTGGATAGTCCGGAAATACGCCAATTCTGCAAACTTGAGAGCGAAGATGCGATGTGGTTGGAAGGAACACTGATCCATCTGGGGTTATCGATTCGTGCCTGGCAGCGGTTATTGAAAGTTGCACGAACCATTGCTGATATTGATCAGTCTGACATTATCACACGTCAGCATTTGCAGGAGGCAGTTAGCTATCGTGCGATTGACCGTTTGCTCATCCATCTGCAAAAACTACTGACATAAAAAAAGGGCATTTCGCCCTTTTTATTAATCATCAGAATCGGTGTAGTCTTCAGCACCTTCAACCTGCGGTTTACCGCCGGAAAGGGTGTGAAAACGTTTTGGACGCTTAATACGCGTCATATACTTGGACCACACGCGTTCTGCTTCTGTCACTGGCTCACGTTCGCCACGGCATACTGCTACGAAGAGTTTCTCTTCCTCGGTAACCGGCTCGCGTTTGCCAAGATCCAACTCATTGAAGGCATAACCATGACGCTCAAGCAGTTGTGCCTCTTTGATGGTGAAATCACCATGACGAGAGAATCCACGTGGATAATGTTTATTGTCGAAATATCGATTAGTCGTCGTAAAGCTTTCCGCCATCCTGCACGCTCCTAATTCTTTGACCGAGCTAGTTATGGCGCGGAGTATTAGTTACGCTTGACAGAGTGTAAAACAAAACATTTAAATCATAACGACAAATAATTTTGCGGAGAGCACTGTGGATACGGAATTGTTAAAAACTTTCCTGGAAGTTAGCCGAACGCGTCACTTTGGTCGAGCGGCTGAATCGCTCTATCTGACCCAGTCAGCAGTGAGCTTTCGAATCAGACAACTGGAAAATCAACTGGGTGTGAACCTTTTCACCCGCCACAGAAACAATATCCGTTTAACCGCTGCCGGTGAAAAACTACTGCCTTATGCAGAAACGCTCATGAGCACCTGGCAGGCCGCCCGTAAGGAGGTGGCGCATACCTCACGACATAACGAGTTTTCTATCGGTGCCAGCGCCTCGTTGTGGGAATGTATGCTTAATCAGTGGCTGGGACGCTTGTATCAAAATCAGGATGCCCATACAGGCTTACAGTTCGAAGCGCGAATTGCCCAACGGCAGTCTCTGGTAAAACAGCTGCATGAACGCCAGCTTGATCTTCTTATTACCACTGAAGCGCCCAAAATGGACGAATTTAGTAGTCAGTTGCTGGGATATTTCACTTTAGCGCTTTATACCAGTGCCCCTTCAAAACTAAAGGGAGATCTTAATTATCTGCGACTTGAGTGGGGGCCAGATTTTCAACAGCATGAGGCAGGTTTGATCGGTGCTGACGAAGTGCCCATTCTGACAACCAGTTCTGCTGAACTGGCACAGCAACAGATTGCGATGCTTAATGGTTGCACCTGGCTACCCGTCAGCTGGGCGCGTAAAAAAGGCGGCCTGCATACCGTTGTCGATAGCACAACACTTTCACGGCCGCTTTATGCCATATGGCTGCAAAATAGCGATAAAAATACGTTGATTCGCGATCTTTTGAAAATTAACGTGCTGGATGAAGTGTATTAATATGAATGGCTGGCAAGGATGCCGGTAGAAGGATTTACTTCGGAGAGGGTTATTTCAGATAAAAAAAATCCTTAGCTTTCGCTAAGGATGATTTCTGGCAGGGGCGGAGAGACTCGAACTCCCAACACCCGGTTTTGGAGACCGGTGCTCTACCAATTGAACTACGCCCCTAATTAGGGTGGCGGAACGGACGGGACTCGAACCCGCGACCCCCTGCGTGACAGGCAGGTATT
>OGZC01001948.1_pt1 | contig 10584 bp, 7 predicted proteins | sample 1576751 | NCBI WGS metagenome assembly OGZC01 (sample SAMEA3541486, study PRJEB24748) | human gut metagenome | biome: human gut; feature: human-associated habitat; material: faeces | place: China | collected 2012
AGCAGATTGAGGAGCTGGCGAGCCTTGCCGCGGCGGTTGCCGCCGAGCGGCCTTTAAAAACATAGTTGATCTCAAAGCAGTCATGTAGATGGATAAAACTATATGACCGCCAAAATTGATGGAAAACAGCTATGTGTGAAGTAGGCGGAACAACGTCAAATGAATCGAGATCGGAAAGGATCGTATACGGGAAACGGAAGTAAAGTTTCCGAATTTCTGATAAGAAAGAATCATCATCAAGTCGTGCAAGCGCGCCAATGTCCGGCAGAACAGGTTCATAGTCAAGATATTTTTTATTTTCATATAGAATATGCAGAATTTCAGGAAATTTTGATGATGTATGATGATCGTTCCAATAAGTATGGATCGTGTCTTTAATATCGCCGATCGTTACATAAAAATCCATGTTATATCCTCCGTTTTTATTTGATTTTTAATGAAATTTAATGAGGTTATTATAGTGGATTGATAAGAGAAATGTAAAGGCAAAAAATAAAAAACATACAAAAGTGTTAATGATGAAGTATACATAAAGGGAAAATGGATAAATAAATCATAAAAAATGTAGGAAAATAGATGCATTAGCATATTTTTTTACAGGGTAAAATGCACCGGTACATGTTAGAATGAAGACACTTCGAAGACAGAGGAATGTTTTAAAGTAAGGTTTAAGAAAAGAGGAGTTAGTCAAATGAATGGAAAAAATGTACAGGGAAGCAGATTAAGCTGGAAAGAGACATTATCATTTTCCAGCGGAGAAATGGGGACAAACTTATTGTTTGCGGTGACGAGTGCATATTTACTGGTTTATTATACAAACTATGCGCAAATCAATCCGGCAATCGTCGGAACGATCATGTTGAGCTCAAAAATATTTGATGCAGTTTCAGACGTGGCGATGGGGTATATAGAAGAACGGTTTGCAAAACCACATGCAAAAGCGCGTCCGTGGATCAAACGAATGGTAGTTCCATATGCGGCATCAGCATTACTTTTATTTGCGGTCCCGGAATTTAATAGTACAGCGTTGCAGGCATTATATGTATTTCTTACCTATAATTTGTTCTGCACGATTTATACGATGATCGTGATCCCGTACAATTCTTTACAGGCATTGATCACACAAAATGAAAAAGACAGAGAAATGACCGGAGTTCTGCGTTCTGTATTTTCGACGATCGCATCAACAATTGTGAACTCATTTACAATGACATTTGTGGAAGCGGCAGGAAATACAAAACAAAGCTGGCTGATTGTGATCGGAGCATATGCGGTAATTGCTCTTGCAGTATATGTATTGTGTTATAAAAATACAACAGAAAGGGTTGTAGAGACAAAATCAGCAGAGGGTAAGGAAGAAAAACTTGGATTGAAACAAAGTTTGCAGTATGTATTGGAAAATAAGTATTGGTGGATTTTAACAATCAATGGAATTGTTTCCAGCGCGGTTATTGCATTGAATATGGGATCGATGTTTTATTATCTGGCATATGTTTGTCAGAAGCCGCAATCGGTTGCTGTTGTCGGAATGATCTTGTCAATGCCGATGTTGTTTTTGATTCCGTTGTCGAAACCGATCGTTGCAAAAATCGGAATGAAAAACGGACTTGTTGCCGGTGTATTGATCATGGCATTGGGACGTGTTGTAGTAGGGATTGGCGGTAGTGCATCGTTAAGTGCAATTTATCTTGGATCCATTTTATTTGTAGTGGGATGCAGTACACAGTGGTGCTCTTATCCGCTTCTTTGTAATACTGTTGAGTATGGGGAGTGGAAAAACGGTCACCGTCAAGAAGGAATGATCATGTCTGCCAACAGTTTTGGATCGAAATGCGGTACTGCTGTCGGTACTGCTTTATGTGGTTGGATTTTACAATTTTCAGGGTATGATGGAGCAGCGCAGGTTCAGTCTGCATCTGCGTTGACCGGAATTACGGTTGTGTATGTTGTTTTGCCGATCGTGCTGAATTTATTTAGCGCAGTGATCTTGAGTTTCTATAAATTAGAAAAAGAATACCCAACAATCATTAAGGAATTGCAGGAAAGAAAACAAGGAGAATGATCAGATGAAAAATGAAAAAAGACAGGCATTTTATCCGGGAAAAGTGTGGCTTGATACAGAAGGAAAGCGGATTCAGGCACATGGCGGATCGGTTATGTATATAGACGGCGTTTATTATTGGTATGGCGAAAATAAAGAAAAGACGGATGGTGTAAACGGAATCTGGCACTGGGGTGTACGGTGTTATAAATCTACGAATCTGTATAATTGGGAAGATTGCGGAATCATCATACCGCCGGAGCCGGAAAATCCGAAGTCTTCGCTGCATCCGACAAAATGTATGGATCGACCGCATATTATTTATAATGAAAGAACAAAAAAATATGTATGCTGGCTGAAAGTGATGGATACATTTGATATTCAGAGCCAGACGATTTTAACGGCAGATCATATTTTAGGTCCTTATACAAAAGTCAGAGAAGGACTTCGTCCACTTGAAATGAATGGCGGAGATTTCGATCTGGCAGTTGCGCCGGATGGAAAGGCATATTATTATTTTGAACGAGTACATACGGAAACAATCTGTGCAGATCTGACGGACGATTATACCGATGTAACCGGATATTACACGACACATTTTCCTCGCGTGCAGCCTCCATATGTGAGAGAAGCAACCGCACATTTTTACCGGAAAGGGAAGCATTATCTGTTGACGTCGGGAACGACAGGATATTTACCGAATCCGTCGGAAGTTGCAGTTGCGGATACATGGCACGGACCATATCGTGTATTGGGAAATCCACATATTGATGATGAAAGTCAGACATCTTTTCATAGTCAGATTTCCAGTGTATTTAAGGTGGCAGGGAAGAAAGATCTCTATATTGCCTGTGCGGATCGTTGGCTTCCGAAGAATATGGATAAAGAATATCCGATTTACAAAGAAATGTTTGAATGTCTTTATGGGGAAGAAAAGAAGGAATTTGATTTCAGCAGGATGGGAGAAGAGGTCGTTCAAAATACGTCCATTGCTGATTATGTATGGCTTCCATTGAGATTTGACGGCGAGATGGTATATATCGACTGGAAAGATTCATGGAGTCTGGATGAATATGAAGATATTGTGAGATAATTAAGAAGAAAAGCATCTGTGATACTTGATTTTGTGCGTATCACAGATGCTTTTCTTTATGTTAATGAAAGATAAAATATACTTTTTACAACTGATTCATCTCATCGATCATGTTCTGTAATTCCTCTTTTGTACAAAGTCCGAAAGAAAGTACGCCTCGCATTGGCATGGAAAATGCAATGGCATCTCCCATAGCATCGCCAACCGCTTCGTCGGTTGTTTCTTCTGCGCCTTTCGAATTTTCATCGGATTCTGCGCCGCCGCCAAAGAAAGCATCCATTTTTTTCTTGAGTTTCAGACCATATTTTGCAGTTCGTTCATCGGATAAAAGTTCGCCTAAAGTCGTGTTCAGATGAGTTTGGATCGGTAATAATTTTTTCGTTATCAAATGAACGATTTCTGAAAGGCGAATATCTCGTGAGGATGCGCCGATCTGGATTTCATACTCTCCGCTTGCTGCATACCAGTCGTGAAGCGCTGTGTGATACCATGCGAAACTTCTGTAATCAAGCGTAAAGGAAACTGTTTTTGTTTCGCCCGGTTTTAAGGAGACTTTTTCATATCCTTTCAGTTCACGCAGCGGACGGCGTGCTGCGCCGGTTAAGTCGCTGACATAGAGCTGTACGATTTCTTTTCCTTTTACAGAGCCTGTATTTGTAACGTCAACCGTTACGGTTACGGTATCTTCATCGGCTACATTATTGCGGTCCAGAGTGAGATTACTGTAAGCAAATGTTGTATAGGACAATCCATATCCGAATGGGAATGCAACCGGCATTTCTTTTGCATCATAATAGCGATAACCGACAAAAACCCCTTCATTGTATGTCACATGGTCTCCATCGCCAAATGACAGATAAGACGGATTGTCAGATAATTTATACGGAATCGTCTCTGCAAGTTTTCCGGATGGATTGACATTGCCGAACAAAATATCTGCGACTGCTTCTCCGACTGCCTGACCGCCGAGATATGCTTCCAGAAGTCCTTTAACATCAGAAAGCCATGGCATTTCAACCGGAGAACCATTGTGAAGTACAACAATCGTTTCCGGCTGTACAGCAGTAATTTCATGGATCAAACGATTCTGACATTCCGGTAAATGCATATGGCTTCGGTCATAGCCTTCGGATTCGAAGCTGTCCGGAAGTCCGGCGCAGATCACGACTTTGTCTGCGGATTTTGCTGCGTTGAGCGCTTCCTGTGCGAGAGTTTCTTCATAACAATCTTCATCAGCAGAAAATCCCTTGATGTAAGTGACATTCTCATATTCCTTTAAGGCGTCCATCAGGCTGCTGATCTTGAAACTGTTGATATGAGAACTTCCGCCGCCCTGGAAACGTGGTTTCACGGCAAATTCACCGATCACTGCAATTTTCTCATTTTTATTCAGAGGAAGTACGTTGTCATTTTTCAAAAGAACCATAGATTCTTCTGCAATCTTTTTCGCAAGAGCGTGATCGGCTTCTAATGCAAATTCCTGCTCTTCGCGGTTATCCCAATATAAGAAGACGATACGGAGGATCCGTTCTACGGCTCTGTCCAATACCGCTTCATCTAAAGATCCGTCTTTGACTGCGGCAATGATCTCCCGGTCATTGATGCCGTTGGAAGTCGGCATTTCCAGTTCCAGTCCGGCTTTTAATCCTTCTACACGTTCATTGACAGCGCCCCAGTCCGACATCACATAGCCTTCGAATCCCCATTCATCTCGAAGGACATCTGTCAGAAGCCATGGATTTTCGGATGCAAATGTGCCGTTGATCTTGTTGTAAGAACACATAACGGTGTAAGGCTGTGCTTTTTTTACAGCAGTTTCAAATGCAGGAAGGTAGATTTCGCGGAGCGTGCGTTCATCTACATCGGAAGAACAGCTCATGCGGTTAAATTCCTGATTGTTTGCGGCAAAATGCTTGATGGACGTTCCAACATGGTGTGTCTGTACACCATCGATAAATGCAGCGGCAGTTTCGCCGGCAAGGTATGGATCTTCGGAATAGTATTCAAAATTCCGTCCGCAAAGCGGAGAACGCTTGATGTTGACTGCTGGTCCGAGAACAACCGAAAGATTCTGTGCCTGTGCTTCTTTTCCAATCGCGTCACCGAAGGTATGCATCAGTTCTCTGTCGAAAGAGCAGGCGCTTAAAACTGCCGGAGGGAAGCAGACAGCTTTGATGTTGTCGTTGATCCCGAGATGATCTCCCGACTCATCCTGCTTTCTGAGACCGTGCGGTCCGTCACTTACCATAACGCTCGGAATACCAAGACGTTCTACTCCTTTGAGATGCCAGAAATCAAGACCGGAGCACATGCCGGCTTTCTCTTCCAAAGTCATCTGAGCAACCAATTCTTTTAAATTTCGTTCCATTCTAACGAGACTCCCTTCTATTACTTTTTCTGATCCCGGCACATGCCGGATATGTATGATTTCAGTATATAGGAAATGTTTTAAAAAGAAAATGGGAATGAGAAAAGGTGAATAAAAAATGTCGGGTTTGTACGAAAAAAATCCGTGTTTCTTTTTCAGATTCTTTTTTACAATAGTATTAGCAAGAGCAGTGAGAAGAGAAAAACGGCAATGGAGGGAAAAATGAAATTAAAAAATTTACGGGTAAACAATATCGAACATCCGCTTGGATTTCAGATTATGCCACTTAGTTTTTCATGGACAGTGGAAGAAGCCGGAGAAGCAAAAGAACAGCAGTCAGCCAGAATCCGGATTTATGAAAATGTGGAAACAGAAGCGGATATGGAAGGAAAAAAGGCAGTATATGACAGCGGTGAAGTGACGGACGCAGACAGTTTGGATTACTCGGTAAATGTAGAATTGAAACCGAGAACACGGTATCAATGGTCGGTAGAAGTGACCGCGGATACAAAGGAGCAGGTATCTGCCGAAAGTTGGTTTGAGACAGGAAAAGCAGACGAAGCATGGGAAGGACAGTGGATCGCGCCGGAACAACAAACTTCCTCCGCGATTTTGAGAAAAGCATTTGTTTATGACGGTTCAGCCAAATCGGCAAGGCTGTATATGTGTGGGCTCGGCGTTTATGAATGCTATATCAACGGGGAAAAAGCAGGAGATGAATATCTTGCGCCGGGGTATCATTCCTATGACTTTCATTTACAGGCACAGACCTATGATGTGTCTGCTCTTTTGAAAGAAGGGGAGAATGAGATTGAAATCTGGCTTGGAGAAGGCTGGTTTAAAGGAAGGCTTGGTTTTGACGGCGGATTTACCGATATTTATGGAGACAAATTATATGCGATCGCAGAACTTTATGCAGGCGAGGAGTGCCTTGTAAAGACCGATACGACATGGGAAGTTTTAGAATCTCCAATCCGTTTTAATAATATTTATGACGGCGAAGTGTATGATGCCAGACAACAAAAATGTCGGATTGCCGGAGCAAAGCTTTTACAGGAAAGTCCGAAAGAATGCGGAGAAATTTTCGATCGATATAGCCTTCCGATCAAGGCGAAAGAAATCTTTTCCATAAAAGAGGTTCTTCATACGCCGTCGGGAGATACGGTTTTGGATTTCGGACAGAATCTGACCGGATGGGTGGAATTTGACTGCCGGATTTCGGCGGGAAAAGGGATACGCCTGACTGCATCGGAAATTATGCAGGATCAAGAGTTTTACCATGAAAATCTGCGGACTGCCAAAACGGAATTTCTGTATCTTTCGGATGGAAAAGAAGCCCATGTCAGACCACATTTTACCTTTTACGGATTTCGTTATATGAAGGCGGAAGTGGTTCAGGAAGTTCGCAATGGAGAAGACGTAACATTGCGTTGTGAAGAGTCGCTTTCCGATGAAGAGTGGAAGACGCAGTTTCAGGCAGTGCATCTTCGCAGTGATTTTGATCAGATCGGATGGATCGAAACGGGTGATCAGAAAGTCAACCAATTATTCTCCAATGCATTGTGGGGACAGAAAGGGAACTTCTTAGACGTTCCGACAGATTGTCCGCAGAGAGATGAGCGGCTTGGATGGACCGGAGATGCACAAGTATTTTCCGAGACAGCATGTTTCAATATGTACATGCCGGCATTCTATCGGAAATATATGTGGGATATGCGTGCCGAACAGAGTATTCTGGACGGTGCAGTGCCAAATGTAGTTCCGCGGAATTAAATTTGAAACTAACAATGCTTGGAACAGGGAATGCCCTAGTAACAAAGTGCTATAATACTTGTTATATTTTTGAAAATGAAAATGATTATTTTATGGTTGATGCTGGTGGGGGTAATACAGTTTTAAATCAACTTGAAAAAGTAGGAATCAATTGGAAAGATGTAAAACATATTTTTGTCACACATAAACATATTGATCATTTACTTGGAATGATTTGGATGATAAGACTGATTTGTCAAAATATGGCAGCTGGAAAATATGAGGGAGAAGCTTATATTTATGGTCATGAGGAAGTCATTGAGATGTTAGAGACAATTTGTAAGATGCTTTTACAAAGTAAACAAACAAAGTATATCAATGATCGTTTACATTTAGTTGCTGTAAATGATGGAGAAACAAAAGAAATCATTGGTAAAAAAGTCACTTTCTTTGATATTCATTCAACCAAAGCTAAACAATTTGGTTATATGATGGAATTAGATGAAAATAGAAAACCATTTGTTGACCACGATCACGCATCCCTTGCGGTTGCGGACGATCAGGTTGTGGATGTTCAGGTCCTGCGATTCGAGTCCCTGCCGGGCGTCGATCATCAGGATGCAGACGTCCGAATTTTCGATGGCGCGTATCGAGCGCATCACCGAGTAGAATTCGAGGTCCTCCATCGTCTTGCCCTTCTTGCGCATGCCGGCCGTGTCGACGAGGTAGAAATCCATGCCGAACTTGTTGTAGCGGGTGTGGATCGAGTCGCGGGTGGTCCCGGCGATGGAGGTCACGATGTTGCGCTCCTCTCCCAGCAGGGCGTTCGTGAGCGACGACTTGCCGACGTTGGGACGCCCCACGATGGTGATGTGGGGCAGGTCTTCGTCCTCCTCGGAGGTCGTTTCCACGGGCAGTGCGTCCAGAATGGCGTCCATCAGGTCGCCCGTGCCGCTTCCCGACATCGACGAGATGCAGTAGGGATCACCCAGCCCCAGGGCGTAGAACTCGTGCGAGGAGTAGATCTGGTCGTTGTTGTCGACCTTGTTGCAGACGAGGATCACCTTCTTCGAGGTGCGGCGCAGGATGTCGGCCATCAGCATGTCGAGGTCGGTGATGCCGGTGCGTACCTCCACGAGGAAGAGGATCACGTCGGCCTCGTCGATGGCCAGCAGGACCTGACGGCGGATTTCGTCCTCGAAAATATCCTCCGAATTGACGGTGTACCCGCCCGTGTCGATGATGGAAAACTCCTTGCCGTTCCAGTCGGTCTTGCCGTAATGGCGGTCGCGGGTGGTTCCGGCCGTCGCGTCGACGATGGCCTTCCGTTCGCCCACGAGGCGGTTGAAGAGGGTGCTTTTGCCGACGTTCGGACGGCCCACGATTGCTACAAGGCTCATATCTTATCTTTTTCTTATTCTGCTGTTTGCTCCGTTTTACAACTCCGACCGCCGTAGTCGCGGCCTATGGCCGCGTTTGCAAATTGGACCCACCCCTAAATCCCCGCCTTGGCGGGGACTTGTCGCATCGCGACCGGGATTCTGACCGGAATGCCGCTACCATGAATCACTTGCAAAGATAGCGCAAATCCGCGAAGGGAAAAACTTTTTCGGGTATTTTGTACTTCCGAACCGTCAGATATAGCGGCTTTCGGTGTCGCCCGCCTGTACGGGATAGAGCAGTACGGAGCTGTATCCGGAGAAGAAATGTTCGAGGTAGGCCGGGATACGGCTCATCACGGGGTTGTACGAGACGCGGTCGCGGCGGCTCATCACGAACCAGAGGCAGTCGTCGGCGCGGATGTCGTGTTCGAGCGACGGCAGGTCGTCCCATTGCGCGAAGGGCACGAAGTCGATGTTGGCCGGGTGCTTGCGGCCTTTGGGGCGGAGGTATTCCAGCGTGGCCTCCGGGGCGAACACGATGATTCTGGCCCCCGAGTTTTCGGCCAGGCGGCGGATGCGGCGCTGCCACATCTGGAATCCCGCCTCCTGCTCGGCCTTTTCGGGTACGACGATCAGGTGGCGCTTGATGGTGTTCAGCGGCTGCACGGGGTTGTAGATGAAGGTCGTGACGTTGCTCTGTGCCAGCACGTCGGCGGCCATTTTGCCGATGCCGGGACCCGACGCCCCGGGGATGCCCGTCAGTCCCGGCACGGCCGGGGAGGCGTGGTGCATGCCCATCACGATGTCGGTGATGTTCCGTTCGCGGACGACGCTGACGATGGCGTTCGAGATGTTCACGTCGTAACGCATCAGCTCCTGGAGGTAGATGTCGCCCGCCGCAGCCGCCGTCGCCGCCGCGTCGAGGATCTTCTGGGCGCGTTTCTCGACGTTCGGGTCCTCCACCTTGTTGTCGATGGCGTGCAGGGCGTATAGTCCGTTCGGCTCCTTGGCGCGCTTGAGCATCGAACTCAACCATACCAGTTCGTCGGCCGTGCGTTCGTCGGCCACGGGGATCAGGATGTGGTCCTCCTGCCGCGGCTGCCTGTCTCCGGTGTCCTGGGCACTGCGCATGGCGATGTTGTGGGCGCCGCGCTGCGTGGCGAAGGTCGACACGGTGCAGGTGGCCAGAATCATCAGGATCGTGCCGTTGAGCACGCTCTCGCTCAAGAGGCGGATCGGCTCGCCGTCGGGCGTGTGGCCCAGGATGATGTTGTAGCCGACCATCACGGCGGCCAACGTCGCGGCCACGTGGGCCGAGCTTAAGCCGAAGATGACGGTCCGCTGGTCGGGCGAGAGTCGGAAGGTCTTCTGCGTGAACCATGCGGCGACGAATTTCGCCGCCGTGATCAGCACGATCATAATGGCCGCCACTTCGAGGCTCTCCCAGTCGCGGAAGAAGGCGCGGTAGTCGATCAGCATGCCCACGCCGATCAAGAAGAAGGGGATGAAGATGGCGTTGCCGACGAACTCGATGCGGTTCATCAGCGGCGAGGTGCGGGGGATCAGGCGGTTGAGCGCGAGTCCCGAGAGGAACGCGCCGATGATCGGTTCCAGCCCGGCCATGTGGGCGAGGTAGGCCCCGAGGAAGACCATCGCCAGTACGAAAATGTACTGCGAGACGTTGTCGCTGACCTGCTTGAAGAACCAGTGGGCCAGCAGCGGGAAGAGGAAGACGATGATGGCGATGCAGAGCGAGACGGAGCCTGCGAGCCGCCACCAGAACATGTCGTCGACGTTGCCCGTGGCCATGCCGACGATCACGGTGAGCAGCAGCAGGGCCAGCGTGTCGGTGATGACCGTGCCGCCGACGGCGATCGTGACGGCCTTGTCGCGCGAGATGCCGAGCTTGCTGACGATGGGATAGGCTATAAGGGTCTGGGAAGCGAAG
>OGZC01001953.1_pt1 | contig 10572 bp, 10 predicted proteins | sample 1576751 | NCBI WGS metagenome assembly OGZC01 (sample SAMEA3541486, study PRJEB24748) | human gut metagenome | biome: human gut; feature: human-associated habitat; material: faeces | place: China | collected 2012
TACACTCCCGGCAGGACTTGGTTTATACTGGGTAGCCAGCGCGGCTGTACGAAGCGTTCAGCAGCTTGCGGTAAATAAATATTTGTCGAAAAAGAGTATTGATGATATTATAAAAGAAAATCAGGAAAAAGCGAAAAAGAAACGCGAGAAAAAAGGTACTTCGGCAGAAGAAATCAATAAGATGGCAACAACAAGTACCCGGAACGTAGGAACATCTTCTTCTAAGGCAAAGGGAAGAGCAATCGATGCCGAAAAAGAAGAAAAGATCAGAAAAGCACAGGAACTTGCGAAAAATGCAAAACCCGGAAGTCTTACATCAAAGGCAAATCTTGTAAATAAATATAACAGCGGTGTAAAAACAGAAGAAGTGATTCCGGAGAAGCAGGATAATAAAAAGAAGAAGTAAACTGTTTGCGGGAAAGGAATGAATGGTATGAAAGGTAGTATCAGAGTATCTGCGAAAACTTTGGACGATGCGATTACAGAAGCGTTGATTCAATTAGGTGTTACAAGCGACAGACTTGAATATAATGTCATTGAAAAAGGAAGCGCAGGTTTTCTTGGAATCGGTATGAAACAGGCTGTGATCGAAGCGTGGAAAAAAGAAGATAAAGAAGAAGAAGAGTTTCTGAAAGCTGTCGAAGAAACAATAAGAGAGAATCCCGTAAAAGAGTATTTTGCAAAAGAAGACAATGTAAAAGAAGATGATGTAAAAGAACATCAGGCAGAAGAAGCAGCGAAAAAGGAAGAAGCTGTGCGGGAAGAAAAGACAGAAAAAGAAGAAGCTTCAGCAAATGCAAAAGAAGAAAAGTCAGAGCCGGTATCTGTAAAAGAAAAAGAGCTTCTTGCAAAAGTAGAAGATGAGACGATCAGATATGTAGAGCAGTTTGTAAAAGACACATTAAAAGCGATGGATATGGATGTTGAGATCACATCGTCAATCGACAAAGACGGAGCTCTTTATGTTGATATGAAAGGTGAGAATATGGGAATTCTTATCGGTAAGAGAGGACAAACTCTTGATTCCCTTCAATATCTTGCAAACCGCGTTGCAAACAAACATCAGTCAGGTTATGTAAGAGTGAAACTCGATACAGAAAATTATCGTGCAAGAAGAGAAGAGACATTAAAACATCTTGCGAAAAATATTGCACATAAGGTAAAAAGGAACAGAAGACCTGTTATACTTGAGCCGATGAACCCGTATGAAAGAAGGATTATTCATTCCACACTGCAGTCAGATCCATATGTAACGACACACAGTGAAGGTGAAGAGCCGTACAGAAAAGTTGTAGTTACATTAAAAAGATAATTAAATAAAATAAAAGACGTCTGATAGTTTGCGGATATCGTGAAACGTCAGGCGTTTTTTTGTGAATAAATAAGTGGATAAATAAGCTGACGTTTACGGAAATGTTTTAAGTTGACGAATGGGAACTTTCAATCTAAAATAAAATGTAATGCTTTATTTTTAGTTTGCGGGAAGTTAAGTATTAAATTAAGAAATCGGGAGAACGGGATAAAATGAGAAAAGAAACGATCGCAGCCATATCGACCGGAATGACAAACTCGGGAATAGGAATTGTGAGAATCAGCGGAGAGGAAGCTGTTTTAGTTGCAGACCGTATTTACAGAGGTAAGAAAAAGCTTTGTGAAGTAAAAAGCCATACGATAAATTATGGATATATTGTAGACAGAGAAATATCTTCGGCAGAAAAGAAATCGGAAGAAGTAATAGACGAGGTTCTTGTAACTGTGATGAAAGCTCCCGGAACATTTACAGGAGAAGATACCGTGGAGATAAATTGTCACGGCGGAACATTTGTTGTAAAAAAAGTGTTGGAACTCGTGTTAAAAAACGGGGCAAGTCCTGCCGAACCGGGAGAATTTACAAAGAGGGCATTTTTAAACGGAAAGATGGATCTTTCACAGGCTGAAGCGGTTATAGATGTAATCAATTCCGAAAACGAATATGCACTTCAAAGTTCTGTCAGCCAGCTAAAAGGAAGCGTAAAAAAGAAGATTAATGATATAAGAGAAAAAATTATTTATCATACGGCATTTATAGAGACAGCGCTTGATGATCCGGAGCATATCAGCGTAGATGGATATTCCGATACTTTGCGCAGTTCGGCGGAAGAGATTATTCAGGAATTGGAACGACTGATTCATTCGGCAGATGACGGTCGCGTGATAAAAGAAGGAATCAAAACGGTGATTGTCGGAAAACCGAACGCAGGAAAATCGTCACTTTTGAATGTTCTTGCAGGACATGAGAGAGCAATCGTAACAGATATAGAAGGAACAACGAGAGATGTATTAGAAGAGACGATCAAATTAGGCGTACTCAACTTAAATGTTGTCGATACGGCAGGAATCCGCCAGACAGAAGATCTGATTGAAAAAATCGGCGTAGATAAAGCGTTAGAATATGCAGAGACAGCAGATCTGATCATTTATGTAGTCGATGCATCGAGAAGTCTGGATGAAAATGATGAGAAGATCATTAATATGATCAGTGACAAAAAGTCGATTGTTTTATTAAATAAATCAGATATCGACACTGTGATTTCGGCAGAACATATAAAAGAAAAAGTTTCAAATATTCCGATCATCTCAATATCTGCAAAAGAAGAAAGAGGAATCAAAGACCTGGAAGATAAAGTGAAAGAGATGTTTTTAAAAGGCGACATTTCATTTAATGATCAAGTGTATATATCAAATGTTCGTCAGAAAAACGCTCTGTTGGAAGCTCTCGAAAGTATGAAAAAGGTAATAAGAAGTATCGATGATAATATGCCGGAAGATTTTTATTCGATCGATTTGATGGATGCGTATGAAAGTCTCGGGTATATTACGGGAAATTCAGTAGGAGAAGACTTGATAAATGAAATATTCAGCAAATTCTGTATGGGAAAATAAAGATCAATATGATATTGCGGTTGTAGGAGCGGGACACGCAGGATGTGAAGCAGCGCTGGCGTGCGCCCGGTTAGGATTTAAAACGGTAATGTTTACGGTAAGTGTAGACAGTATTGCATTGATGCCGTGTAATCCGAATATAGGGGGAAGTTCAAAAGGACATCTTGTAAAAGAAATCGATGCCCTCGGCGGAGAAATGGGAAAGGTGATCGACAAGACATTTATACAGTCGAAAATGTTAAATCAGTCAAAAGGTCCGGCAGTTCACTCTCTTCGTGCACAGGCAGATAAATCCGACTATAGCAAAGAGATGCGGAGGGTTTTGGAAGAACAGGACAATCTTGATATCCGTCAGATGGAAGTGACGGATATTATAGCAGACGATCCGAATGAATCTGGAATTCGGAAAATAAAAGGGGTTCAGACATATTCGGGGGCTATATATCCGTGTAAAGCCGTTATTTTGTGTACAGGCACATATTTAAAAGCCCGCTGCATTTACGGAGAAATAAGTACGCAGACAGGTCCTAACGGGCTGCAGAGCGCAAATTATCTTACCGACAGTTTGAAATCACTTGGAATTAAGATGTATAGATTTAAAACGGGAACTCCTGCAAGAATTGATAAAAACTCAATCGATTTTACAAAGATGGAAGAACAAAAAGGTGATGAAAGAGTCGTGCCTTTTTCTTTTACGACAGATCCGGAAGACGTTCAGATCGATCAAGTGTCATGCTGGCTTACATATACAAACGAAACGACGCACGAAATCATTCGGGAAAATCTGGACAGATCGCCGCTGTTTTCCGGTGCGATTGAAGGAACAGGACCGAGATATTGTCCGTCGATAGAAGATAAAGTAGTAAAATTCCCAGATAAAAACAGACATCAGGTCTTTATTGAGCCGGAAGGAATCCATACAAATGAAATGTATGTCGGCGGAATGTCGAGTTCATTACCGGAAGACGTTCAGTATGCAATGTATAGAAGTGTTCCGGGTTTGGAACATGCAAAGATCGTAAGAAATGCATATGCGATCGAGTATGATTGTATAGATGCAAGGCAGTTAAAAAGTACGTTGGAATTTAAAAATATAGAAGGATTATTCAGCGGCGGGCAGTTTAACGGAAGTTCGGGATATGAAGAAGCTGCGGCACAGGGAATCGTAGCCGGAATTAATGCGGCAAGAAAATTGCAGGGAAGAGAAGGAATTGTCATTGACAGATCACAGGGGTATATAGGTGTTTTAATCGATGATCTCGTTACAAAAGAGAGTCGCGAGCCATATCGGATGATGACGTCAAGAGCAGAGTACAGACTTTTGCTCAGACAGGATAATGCAGACCAAAGATTAACAAAATTAGGATATGAGATAGGCCTTATCAGCGAAGAAAGATACGAGAAACTGCTTGAAAAAGAACGGTTGATCGAAGAAGAAATACATCGGGTGGAACGGGTAAATATCGGAACGTCGGAAGAAGTTCAGAATCTGTTAAAAACATATGAAAGCACCCCGTTAACATCAGGAACAACTCTTGCGGAACTGATCAGAAGACCTGAATTATCGTATGAAAAACTTGCTCCGATAGACAAAAACAGAAAAAATCTTCCCGGAGACGTGGCACAGCAGGTTGATATTAACATTAAATACGACGGGTATATAAAACGTCAGATGCGTCAAGTGGAACAATTTAAAAAATTGGAAAATAAAAAGATACCGGAAGATATAAATTATGATGAAATAAAAAGTCTCCGTATAGAAGCAAAACAGAAATTAAAGCAGATCCGTCCTGCATCGATAGGACAGGCATCCAGAATATCAGGAGTATCTCCGGCAGATGTATCGGTTCTTCTTGTTTATTTAGGAAGCAGATGAGAAGTATTTAGAATGTAGATAGAGAATAAAATATAAAATAGATTTTATATTTGTATGAAGTATTATCATTAAAAGCTCTGTTCTATTATAAATAGAACAGAGCTGAAAAGTGGAACAGTTAAAAGAGGAAAAGATGATGGCAGAAAAAAGTAAGTTTGAAGAAGAACTTGAAAAATTGAATATTAATCTTACAGAACATCAGAAAGAGCAGTTTGATCGCTATTATGAAATGCTCGTAGAATGGAATAATGTAATGAATCTGACAGGAATTACCGATTATGACGAGGTAAATCTGAAACATTTTACAGATAGTCTGACGCTTGTAAGAAATATAGATATGAATAAGATAGATGCGGTAATAGATATAGGAACAGGAGCAGGTTTTCCCGGACTTCCGATAAAGATAGCGTTTCCGCATATTCACGTTGTTTTGCTTGATTCATTAAATAAAAGAATAAAATTCTTAAATGCAGTTATAGAAGAATTAGATCTTGCAGACGTCGAAACACTTCACGGAAGAGCGGAAGATTATGCGAAAAGAAAGGAATACAGAGAACAGTTTGATCTTTGCGTATCGAGAGCTGTTGCAAATTTATCAACTTTGAGTGAGTATTGTATTCCTTTTGTAAAAAGAAACGGATATTTTGTTTCATATAAAAGCGGCTCATCTGATGAAGAAATTCAACAGGCAGAAAAGGCAGTGAATATACTTGGCGGAAAAATCGAAAAAACAGACAAATTTTTATTACCGGAAACAGATATGGGAAGGGCGCTTGTAAATATTAAAAAGATTAAAATTACACCGGCAAAATATCCGAGGAAGGCCGGAATGCCTTCAAGAGAGCCGTTATAACATGTCGGCATATAAAGGTTGCGCATAAAAATATTATAAAAACGGAAATACAAGAAAAAGAGAGAATATATAACTAAAAGTGAGCATATATAACTAAAAAATGTGAATAAGTATAATTGAGGAATAAATAAAAACGCCGGAATACGGCGTTTTTATTTATTAAAATTTAAATTTTAAAAAGTATTCTATAAAATGAATTTAAAAAGATAAATTTATGAATGTCATATATTGATAAGCTATTTCTCTAAGAGCGGTTTTACTATTTCAATAAATTCATCCGATTTTTCCACATGAGGAAGCATTTTAGCATGATCTATTCCGATGATTTCTATCTCCGGAATTTGATTTTGATATTGGTTTGCGGAAAGAATATTTTCAGGATTATCATTTCCTATAATAATTGTAATTTTATTTTTTAATTTGCCCAGACAAAAAGAAATATTTGCATTTGTATAACCCAATTTCTGACAGGCGTATACATATTTTGAATGAGATTTATTTCTGTGCGATGATTCAAAACATCCTAATATATCTTTTTCATTTACTTTGTTTTGATTGTAGAAATATGCGGAAGTAAATCTCTCGTATATAATGGATTTTCTTGTTTTTATGTTATATATAAAAGTACCTATAACAGGCATATATAGTATGTTTTTTAATAATTTGCTCTGTTTAGAAGGAACTTTTGCAAGTGAAACTAAGCTTTGAGGATTTATCATTATAATACGATCGATTAAGGTGTCGTCATTTGCACATGTCATTAAAACAAAAGGAGAGGAGTCCCGCGAAACAATGACGTCTGTTTTTTCACCTATTACATTTTTGATAAAATCGGTAAGCAGCTGCACATATAAAAAGTTAGTATATGTTAAGATCGGACGTTCAGAACAACCACATCCAAGCAAATCAATAGAATATACAGTGTTTGTTGCTGAAAAGTGATCTATGATCTTATTCCATTCATGAGAAGATGAGAAAACATTAAAATTGTGTATAAGAAGAAGAGGCGTTCCTGCCCCTTTCTTTTTATAAGAAATTTTTCCGTATTTCCAATCATAGACGTTATAATCATCTGCACCAAGAAGATTATCAGCAGTAGCAATATATGTAGAGATTCTGTTAAAAACATGCATTGCCGTTAAAGAAACACCTGTAAAAACAGCAATTCTCTTTAATAACTTATTCTTATCCATAGGATTTCACCATCTTTCAATACTTTATTTAATTATTATACTACACTGAATTTATCAATTCAAGAATGAAAGAAATAATAAGAATATTTTAAGAGATAATAGAAATGATTTATAAAATGTTTCACGTGAAACATTTTATTGTAATAAAAAGCAGAAGTAGAAATAAAAAAATCAAAAATAAAAAATGATTTTTTGTTAGTAATGGTAGATATAAAAGGTTATTTTAAAAGATAAAAACGTGAAAAGTTAATAAAATGTTTCACGTGAAACATTCAAAAGTTATAGATTAATAATTTAAAAAGTGGTATAATATAAAATACGCAAACATAAAGAATTTAGATTGTGAAAACATCAGTGTTCTTATTGCGAGCGTCTTGGAATATGAAGCAATATTATATAAAATATGTTAAAAGAACGCATATGAGGAGGCAAAAATGGGGAGAATAATAGCTATTGCCAACCAAAAAGGCGGGGTAGGTAAGACAACAACTTCTATAAATCTATCGGCTGCTCTTGCAAGTAAAGGGAAAAAAGTTCTTGCTCTTGATATGGATCCACAAGGAAATATGACAAGTGGTTTAGGTGTTGATAAAGACGAAGCTGAAAAAACAGTTTATGATCTGATAATAGGAAATGCGGGAATTGAAGAGTGTATATGTAAAGATGCACTTGAAAATCTTGACGTTCTTCCTTCTAATATAAACCTTTCGGCGGCAGAGATTGAATTGATCGGTGTTGAAAATAAGGAATATATATTAAAAACTGAAGTGAAAAAAGTAAAAGATGAATATGATTTTGTTGTAATTGATTGTCCGCCTGCATTGAGCATGCTTACAATAAATGCAATGACAACGGCTGATTCTATAATAGTGCCTATACAATGCGAATATTATGCATTGGAAGGACTGAGTCAGTTGATACATACGATTGAACTTGTACAGGAGAGATTGAATCCGAATCTTGAGATAGAAGGCGTCGTATTTACAATGTATGATGCAAGAACGAATCTTTCCCTACAAGTTGTGGAAAACGTTAAGGATAATTTGAATCAGAATATTTATAAGACAATTATTCCGAGAAATATTAGATTAGCGGAAGCTCCTAGTTATGGAATGCCGATCAATCTTTATGATCCGAAGTCAACAGGAGCTACGAGTTATATGCTGTTGGCAGAAGAAGTTATTCATAAAGGAGAAGAGTGATTATGGCAGGGAAAAGAAATGGTCTTGGAAAAGGATTGGATAGTCTTATCCCGAATAAGACTGTGAAGGAAGAATCAGCATCTCAGCAGAAAGTAAGTAAAGAAAAACAAGAAAAAAATGTTGGATCCGGGGAAATATTAGTAAAAATAAATGAAGTTGAACCGAACAGAGAACAGCCAAGAAAAGAATTTGATGAAGATTCGCTTATGGAATTGGCAGATTCTATCAGGCAATTTGGAATATTACAGCCGCTTCTTGTTCAAAAAAAGAAAGATTATTATGAAATCATAGCGGGTGAGAGAAGATGGAGAGCTGCAAAGCTTGCGGGAATTAAAGATGTTCCGATTATTGTGAAAAACTATACGGATCAGGAGATTGTTGAAATTTCTCTTATTGAAAATATTCAGAGGGAAAATTTGAATCCGATCGAGGAAGCAATGGCATATAAACGTCTGCTAGAGGAATTTGATTTAAAACAAGATGAAGTTGCAGAGCGGGTTTCAAAAAGCCGGACAGCGGTAACGAATTCCATGCGGCTGCTTAAACTAAGTGAGCGTGTACAGCAGATGATAGTTGATGATATGATCAGTACAGGACATGCAAGAGCTTTGTTGGCGCTTGACGATGAAGAACAGCAGTATATATTGGCAAACAAGATATTTGATGAAAAAATGGTATCCGGGGGAAGAGTGCAATCTGAAGAGAGAGGAAGATATTTTCCGGGCAGCAAGAAAACTGGGAGAGCTTCATCTGGGATTTCAGTGGTATGAGCCGGACTTGCAGGAGAAAGAAATATTTCAGAAATTCCAGAAAGAAGAGGTGCAGGAAATCCCACAGAATACACCGCAGTCAGTTTGTGAAGAAAAGAAAATTGACTGGACAAAGTTGTCACCATTGTTAAGTAAAAATCCATTGGAAGAAATGAAACGTCGTAACAGGGAAATGAAAAAAGTGCGGTCATTTATCAGAAAACGGGTTGCAAAAAATGAATTCGAATCCTATTATCTGAAGCATTATGAAGAAATTGCATGGCAGGCAGAAAAGGTGACAGAGCAGATAGAACGGTCTGGTTGTCGGAATCTATATGAAAGAAGTATACGGGAAAGGAAAATGCTTCATGGAGATTATAATTATCATAATGTCATGATCCTTCCGGAAAATGAGGTGATAACAAACTTTGAGCGGATGAGAATCGGAATACAAGTAGATGATCTATATTACCTTTTGAGAAAAGTAATGGAAAAATACCATTGGAAACAAAAAACAGGACAAAATATATTAGAAGCATATGAAAGCGTACGGCAATTAAAACCAGATGAAAGAGAGTATCTTTGCCTTCGACTGGCCTATCCGGAAAAGTTCTGGAAGACAGCAAGTGCTTATTCCAGATCAAATAAAGCATGGCTTCCGGAAAAGAGTGTAGAGAAGCTGCAGACAGCAGTAGAGCAGACGAAGGAGAAAGAAGTATTTTTGAGAGAGGTCTTCGAATAAAAAAAGCTCCGCAAACCGCGGAAAATGTGGATTTATCTTGACAAACAACAGGGAAACCGTTATAACAGTACATAAGGGTTTGAGGCAAGTTATCGTGCAGACTTGTAACCTGAATAAATAAAACTAGGAATAGAATTGTATTTGAGTACAATAAAGGAGGACATAATCCATGAACAAAACAGAATTTATTGCAGCAGTAGCTGAAAAGGCAGAGATTTCCAAGAAAGATTCCGAGAAAGCATTAAAGGCATTTGTTGATGTTGTAACAGAGCAGCTGAAAGCAGGAGATAAAGTACAGCTTGTTGGATTTGGTACATTTGAAGTCAGCGAGAGAGCAGCAAGAGAAGGAAGAAACCCACAGACAGGAAAAACTATGACAATTGCAGCTTGCAAGGCTCCTAAATTCAAAGCTGGAAAAGCATTAAAGGACGCTATCAACTAGTTCAGGGGATTTTGTAGAAGAATATATGAGACTGGATAAGTTTTTAAAAGTCTCCCGTCTGATCAAGCGAAGAACTGTAGCAAACGAAGCCTGTGATGCAGGACGTGTGCTGGTGAATGGAAAGACGGCGAAAGCATCTGTGAAGGTAAAGCCGGGAGATGTGATCGAGATTCAGTTTGGAACGAGAACCGTTAAGGTTGAGGTTCTTGAACTGCAGGAGACAACAAAAAAAGATCAAGCAAAATGGAAGAAGATACTGTTCCTTTCCATTTGTGATTTTGGTTATCAAGATGTTTTCCGTAGTTCAATTCCCACTGTCCGTGTCCGTTTGTGTTGATTTTAGGTCTGTCACCTTCTCCATACGCAGAAACTTCAATCGGTGCTTCCTTGCTTCCACTTCCTTTTAAGTGAAGCGCCTGATTTTCAAACACTGAACCTTTCTCAAGTAATACTTTGTCCCCCGGCTGAAGTTTAATCTCATTAATTTTATCCAGCGTTTTGAAAGCGTTGTTTTCAGACAAACCGTTATTGGTGTCTTTTCCATCTGTAGAACTTACATAATATGTTTTTCCTACTGCTTCGTCTTTTGCGTC
>OGZC01001955.1_pt1 | contig 10566 bp, 9 predicted proteins | sample 1576751 | NCBI WGS metagenome assembly OGZC01 (sample SAMEA3541486, study PRJEB24748) | human gut metagenome | biome: human gut; feature: human-associated habitat; material: faeces | place: China | collected 2012
CACAAAGGTGTAAACTACCAGCTGCATCAGCGGGTTGATAAACGTCCACAAAAAGCCCAGCACGGAACCTTTATACCGTTTAAAACATTTCCATCTTTTGATTTTCCATAATAAATTTTTTTATTTATTTTCCCCTCTTTATTTACACTATATATTTCCGGGAGCTGTAAACTCGTCAGATAAATACTATCTAGACTGTCAATATAATACCCTAAGAAAAAACCAACTCCATTATCTCCCTCTATATCAAGATCTATTTTGAAGGCCATTTCTTTTGTCTGTATATCATAAAAAACAATCTGATTTTTGAAACCATTTTGAAAACTAATATATTGATGTCCATCTTTATCTGTATAAGGAAATAGAGCTTTAATATATGGTTCTACATCATAATTCAAATCAAATGTCATATTACTATCCTTTTCCAAGTAATACATATAATTTATTTTTTCACAAGACAAAAGAGAAATTAAGCTTGATAATATTATTAGCAAATAATATCTTTTCATTTTATAAGTATTTGAGATAAGTTTCAATCGTAATAATTAGGTTCTACAACGAATTATATAGATCAAAACAAAGTTATTTTATTACATATTTCACTACAAAAACGTTATAGAACCATAAAATTAATCACATGGAGCACAACCGATAGACCCACTATTACAACAAGCTCTTGTATCTAAGTTCAACCAGCAACTCCAATGAGTAGTACATTCTTCACCCGCAAGAGCTTCTATATTGCTTAAAGCTAATCCAGACAAAGAAGGATCAATATTATTTTTTAGAATATTAATCATCACCAAACAGAAAACAATAACAATAAGAATAATTCTTAATTTCTTCATAACGCTCATAATATAATTATTTATAAGATCTTTATATTTTGCCTAATCTTCTTTAGTTAGAATAAGATATCCTCTGTATATTTTTTTACATTTAAATAAATTTTAGACTTTCACATCACCTCCTTTCTGATAATATTTTGGAGCGAAGAACTTGCTGTGATAGTTTCTAATATATCAGGCAAGTTTCCCTTTTATAATTTGACTTTATCAAATCGTATTTCCCCGTACATTGAGTTTAATTAATTGATTTGTATTACATTTTACTGTGATTGTCTCATCAAAGAGTCCCTTATTTTCAGGTGTCACTCCCACTTTAATATGAAGAGATTCACCGGGCTGAACTGGATGTTTATCAAACAAAGCTTGAGCACATCCACAAGTGGTAGTTACATCTATAATAACTAAAGGTTGGTCTCCTGTATTGACAAGCGTAAACAAAGTGTCTTTACTCTTCCCTAAAGGAATAGTTTCTAGTAAGAGTGATTCCTTTTCCACTTTTACGGTTGTCTGAATTGGTGCAACAGGTTGTTTCCTACCTATTTCTTCCAAATATAATTCTTTTACGTTCGGGTTATGGACAGGATTACCTATCACTACCACTTTATTATTCTTGTCTAATAAAAATACTTGAAACCGAATATCTTTTGGAAAATGATTGAGCTGATTTAGACTGTCTGATCGATCCAAGCAAATCGGCTTGTCAAAATTCTCTCTTATTAATAAAGAATGTATCTCCCACTGATCATCAAACTGAAAAAAAAATAAGAAAGGGATATTCTTCTGACTGATAGAATCTGTATATCGGATAAATTCTTTCCAACGGGATAATTGCAATTTACAACTCGTACAACCAATTGAGTCTACAAAAACCAAGACTTTGTAATCCGAAGTCGGGATTACGAAATTAGTTGTATCAGATGCAAATCTGGTAAAGACCATATTTTCCGGAAATAGAATCTGCTTACCCTGCCATTCTTTAACCAACAATGTTATTATTTCCTTTTGCTTATCTTGACAAGTTGATAGGAAAATTGTTAATAGTAATATGATTAGATCTAAAGGTTTCATTTTATGTAAATGTATATACGTTTGTTCATCATATAATATAATACGTATATCCGATAAAAACTATCTACCCCTACAAACCACAAGATATTTAATGCTTATTAACTATAAAAAGAGTGTTATAAGGCAAAGAAAGCCATCAGAAGAAAGTCGATCTCGCAAAAAACGCAAAGCCCTACTCAACTGTGTCTCCACAGTCTTTTCTGAGATAGAGAGGCGTTCCGCTATTTCTCTATATGATAAATGTTCATGACGGCTCAAACGGAATATCTCCCGACGTGATGGCGGTAATTCTTCTATCAAGCTATTAATATATTCCCGTAAAGACTCTGCGTCGATTCGTTCTTCCATAAGCGAATCGACATCTGATAGCTGTCGTTGTAGGCTTTCCGTCAGTTTTTCAGAGAGTAACCGGTTTTCTGTCTCTTTATAAACCAAGTTACGGGCTATGGTGAATAGATAGGCATCAAAGTTTTGTTCCGGATCTATAGTCTCATGCTTCTCCCAGATTTTAAGAAAAACGTTTTGGGTCAAATCCGCCGCCATAGATTTATCATATAGCAACGAATAAACAAAATGATATACATGCTGATTATATTCCCAAAATAGAGTTTCAAAAGCCTTTTCATCTCCATTCTTCAGATCTATAAGCAAATTTCCATCCATTTTCATATCACATATATATTATATATCCCCGCCATACCAACTTATCTCCATTCTGCTTATTCGCAGTTCATATACTTTAGTTCTGATGAAACTACGTTGATTTGAATAGAGGATAAAGGTGATAAGAGATAGAAAATCAGTGAGTAACTAAATGGTAGAATAACCAATAGCAGTATAGATCTAAATAAAAATAGATATAGATGATTGTTATTTAGGGACTTACATTAGATAAAAGACGTAGTTTCATCAGAACCTAGAACAAGGTTACAAGTGAAGATTCAAATATAAACAAACATCATTACATATCGCAAATATACAAAAAAATGTAAATACAGTATGAGTATCCTTGAAATCTAGTTAAATTCTACTTGAGGACAAAGAATGTCCTCACTAATTATCCGCTTCGCAAATGATATATTGATAAAGGTCGGAATGCCCGGTTTTATCGATTATCTTATGCTTTTCGAGTTGGAATTTCAGTTGGGCCAAACCAAGAGCGCCAAAGCCGGGAAGGTCTAATAAAGAGTCGAGTCCGTTTTTGAGGGCGTAACGTAGAATATCTTCTATGGTTTCTATTTTCAAGGTTGTAAGGCATTTACGGATATAGGGCGCTAAGGTGAGACGGGTAATGGGTTGGCATATCCGTTTCGCGGCATTTAAGGGAACGGGGGTAAGTGATCGGGGAGATTCGATACATAGACCGTTTTGGAGCGCCTTTTTATATAATCTTCTCAATTCGTATTCCATGTTCCTGTTCTCTATCCACAGACGTTCTATCTCAAGGTCTTGGTTCGTGATTGTTTTCTTGTATTCGGTCAGGAAGCCCATGTTTTCTTGCAAGCGGAGCGATATGACCTTATATCGGCGACAGATTCCGTCGTAGGATATACCACAACGTTTGGCTACGTCTTCTATCTTGGCTCCGGAAGTTATTTCCGTAAAGATAAGTCGGTCTTTCTTGTCGTGTATGAATGTTGATAGTTCGGCGATAATGAGTTTAAGTAGGGGAGAGATGTTTTTAAGGGATCGCAGGCAGAAAAGGTAATCATCGAATTGGGAGATGATCTCGTTTATCTCTTCTTCCTTGTCTTGGATGATAAGTTGCAGGTATAGCTTTTGTATTCCCATACGCTCGATATGGGAAATGAATTCACGCAAATTGGTCAGATCGACTAGGCGAACACCTTGCTTCACGACGTAAGATGCTATTTTTTTAGATATCGCCCATTGCTGGATTTCTTCAGATGGAAAGCCGGTGATACGAGCGGCTTCTTCAATAGTAATAAACTCAGGCATAACTATTTGATTAAAGTAAAACTTATACTATTTATCTTTAAAAAGGGCGTTATTTGGCGTTATATTGAAGAGCTGGCCTTTCATTATAAAATAAAGAAAGGGCGATTGGCTGAACATTACGTTGACAAAGGTTCCGCTAAAAACCCACATTAGAGTAAAGTCAGCCGCACGCCCCCTTTATCTATATACAATAATCTTATCCATACTTTAACAGCATAGATAACACGTATATTCGGTAAAGGGTTGCGGGGCCTTCTTTGCGCTTCTCTAAAGTTGAAAAATTTAGCGGATTCTGTCAACTCGCACAAATATCGCACGCAACACAAGGCTTCTAACTTAAAAGCCTTTTATTGTCGCAAATATACGTATTTAAAAATATTTTAGTCTATAATAATCCATACGTTTTCTATTTTATCATTGTTTTACTACCAACAAAGAAAGAATAAGTAGATAAAAACCTACGCTTTTACCTTTTGCTTTTCTGTCTTAATTACTAGCTAGGCAAATATATGATATATTCTTTAATTATAATTGATTATTAAGAAAAAAATCAAGATGGCAATCCATTAAACAGTACGAAGACTACTACCCTAAAGTCTACGGAATGACCTTACAAAACTCTTTTAACTCTTCCTTTATACTACTAAGCTCTCTTTCCATAGATTGTTTGCTGCTTTTCACCTCATCTTTTACAATGTTCAAGACACGCTTAAAACCATAATAAGGCATAAGAAACGGGAACAACAGACCGCTGATCAAGACAAACAAAATCACAGTGATTTTAAGCGCAACAAAATCCTCATAGGTAAAACAAACAGAAGATACATCATCTGATAGCGCACACCCACCGGTCGTTACCACAGCAAAAAGAAATGATATAAGAAACAATCCCCCAAAGTGTTTGAAAACATATTCATAAGTATAGAAGCCAAACTCATAATGGCTCTTAGCTTTTAACCATGCCATTACACATATAGGTATTCCTATAGTGAATGATATTAAACATTTAGCCCAGATAATAGGGATAAAAGTTGACAAGAACAAACAAGTCGCATAAAACATAGGAAATGCGAAACACATCCATTTCCACCTTATCCACCTAGAAACAAACACTTTCGTTTTTTGAGAAGAACCTTCTTCAGTCTCTATCCGTATATCTCTAAAGAAAATCTTCCACATCATCAACCAGAAAATACCCGAGAAAGCCACAAAGATAGTCAAAAAGGAAACAACAAAATCGCTCGTTCCCGCAACTCCCACAACAATCTCATCACAAATAAAAACTGTTAAGCAGAACAAAAGCGCATATAACGGAGCTATAACCTGTTCTTTTGACCTTTGAATTTTCTCTATCAAGTCATGAGCTGGCTTCAAGAATTTAGAGGAATATCCGGATTTAAGTTGATCGAACGTAGCTTGAAGTTTCATATCCATAGCCATAGCACTAATTAGCAACTGCTTGCATTCTGGTCTTGTTTTCGCCTCTACACGCAATTCATTTATATAGCGCTGCAATAGTTTATAATCAGAGTTTGCCGGCACATCGTTGATCACATCGAACCCCACTGCTTTATCCAAAGATTTGATCTCTTCATCAATACGTTTTCCTATCTCATCAAGAATACTATGTATAAAATTACTTTTGTCCAAAATGACACATAATACAATCAATGATGCCAATATACCAATAAATGTCTGGCTTCCTCCAAGAAACAGCATACCAACCTTCTACTAATTCAACTTGATCTCCTCACCTACCAACGACATCGACTTAAAAGTAGCTTTTACCTTGCTCAAAATCTCTTCAGGTGGATTTATCGCACATGTAGCTTCGTGCGTCTGCGGATTTCTTTCCATTCTAACAATGTTGGTATCCGTATATGAGACATGCGCCATATCGCTTTTCAAGAATAAATTATCTTCCAATTTAAAAAGACGTATCTTCTCGGAACTTACTCCATCACTAAAAACACGAAGATCGATTAAATCTCTCAAGAACTTACGATCAAACCTTTCAAAATAAATATTCAAGGATACATTGGGACGGTTTATGAACTCTCTCAAAGACTTAATAACCTTTTTCTTGATCTCATCTCCTAATGCAGTCTCTCCTTCCTTGAGATCATAATTACTATCTTGATTGATATGATTGTAGAATCCCTCACGGAAAACAGACATTTCGCCACAATACATATTAATCACATTTGATTTATTAAGCATAAAGCATTCAATAACAGCATTATGAGCACGGTCATGGTTCATAACAAAATCCATCTCTCCACGGTCAAAAGTATCGCAGAGATTATCATAATATTCATTTAGATCTTCTAATCTCATCAAAAAGCACAGTATTTAACTATATGGGAAACATAGTTTTATCCTTAAACATCTGGCAAAGATACTAAAAAACACAAACAAAATACTTTTATAGCGCAAAAAAGATTAGGTACATTGCCAAATGGCTTTTTTAGGTAGAAAGTTACCAGTTAACTAACATTTCAAATGTAAGTTAGCTTCAACGGCAAAGTAAGTTAACTTCATTGGCAAAGTAAGCTAACTTAAATGACCAAGTAAGTTAACTTCATAAATCCGGGTTGAAATCCGCAAACGACATACAACACGCGTCTACACTCCCAACACTATATAACCGCTATGGATATTTGAAGTATTGATAATAGGCGGTTTACTTCTGTTATCCGTAACTCCAACCTTATCAGTCAACAAGCCTTTCATTAAAAGATAAGCACATCATGATGGCACGACTGTGCCATCCCAATGGCACACCATTGCCATAAGGAAGGCACAGCTATGCCACGCTGATGGCACAGCCGTGCCACGATATGGAAAATGATTGGCACTGTGGAAGTCTGTTAACTAAACAGTTAAGGATGGATAAATAATTATTCCCCTAACTTATCAAGCAACTCATACGACGGAACGAAGAAAAGAGTTCCCGTTATCGGCGTGCTGAAGTCCAGCAGACGATCCGTATTGCCTACAGGATCACCGACGAACATATTCTCCAGCATTCGTCGGGTGGTGCTGAACGTGCTGGCATAGGCGATAAAATAGGTACCGTATTCACCTTTGGAGGTATGGGCGAATGGCATGTTAGCACGGACTATTTTCAGATCGTCTCCGATGTTCGTCACGGCGTTATGGGCGTTCTTCGGTTTTTCCTCATCTGATAGCTCGACATCGTTGAATTTACGGCGACCGATGACTTTCTCTTGCTCTTCCACTGGAAGCGCATTCCATGCCACCATATCATGAATGTATTTTTGCACAAATACATAACTTCCGCCCATAAACTCGGGGTCCTCATCGCCTATTACCGCGAAACGATAGGGGTCTTCATCCACGGCAGGATTCTCCGTACCGTCCACGAAACCGATAATCGCCTTACCGTCTCTATACCGAAAACCGTGGGTCTCATCGATCGATTCCACGACACCTCGCAGTTTCTGGTCTATAATGGAGGCGAACTCAAAGCACAGTCCCATCTGCTTACAGCGGATGTGGAATAGTAAATCCCCGGGGGTAGAAACAGCCGTAAGCTTAACTCCTTTGATCTCTTCAAACGGTTGCAATTCTTTGGGGTTTCCTTGCTCCGGAAAGAAACGTTTCCAAGCATCCGCCCCGAATCCTATCGTACAACTGAATTGCATATCAGGATAGCGATTGCGCATACTACGTATCAAAGCGGAGAAATTAGCGCACACGTCCTTTACCTTATCAATCGTGTCGGGGAGATCTTTTAGAGCATAGACAATGAAAACCGCATTCTCGCCCGGTTTTTGGGTAACATCTTGCGGATAGTTAGCGTTCAATGGATTTTGTAGAGAGTTCATAGCACATCTTTAATTATATTGTTATTATATGGATATAACTCTATAGATGCGCTCTTGTTCAAGGAAATGTAACGAAAAATGTCCTAGCGGTTATTTTTCAATATCTATTTGTAGAGACGGGGCACGCCCCGTCTCTACAACTGGGTAGTTATTTCACCTCCACGCTGATTCTCTGCGTGATATCTGAGGCGGAGGCTCCTAGTTGGAGGATGAACTCGCCGGGTTCTACGACGAATTGGCTTTGTGCCTCACTATAGAAAGCTAAAGAGGATACGGGGATGTCCAACGTGATTCGCCGACTCTCACCGGGTTTAAGGAATACCTTCTTGAAGCCTTTTAACTCCTTGACCGGACGCATCACGGAGCAAACCGGATCGCTTACATACAATTGGGCCACCTCAGCTCCTTCACGGTCTCCGGTATTGGTTAGGGTGAAAGTCGCTTGGATCGTGTCCGCTTGATCATACGTCTTTTTATCCGTATTCAGATTAGAATAGTTGAATGTCGTATAGGATAAGCCGTAACCAAACGGATAAACGACCGGAAGCCCCTTCGTATCGAACCAGCGGTAACCTACCAAGATATCTTCCTCATAATTCACTTTCAGATCCCTGCCGGGGAAGTTGCCCAACGCATGCGCCGGGGATTGATCCAAGCTCACGGGAGTGGTGAACGGCATCTTCCCGCTCGGATTCACCTTGCCGGATAATACGTCTACCAAGGCATTTCCTCCTTCCATGCCGTTGAACCAAGCCCAAACGATAGCAGGGGAACAAATATCCACGGCAGCCATGTTCAGCGGCGATCCGGCGATCATGATCACGATCGTACGAGGATTCGCCTTTACCACCTCTTGAATCAACTCAACCTGCCCGTATGGGATATCCATATTCAGACGGTCGAACGACTCGGTATCATAATCATGGTTCAAACCACAAACCAAAAGGGCCACGTCACTCGTGCGGGCAACCTCTACCGCCTCTTTCAATAATGCGTCGCTTTCCTGTGTCTTGGAAGAGAAAGTACCAGAGCTTTGCCCATTATTGCTTCCCTCCACGAAAGTAGATAGCTTCTCATAACCTTGGGCAAAACGGATATCCACCTTATCGCCCCATTTCGCACGAAGCGCCTCTAATGGAGTTACCTCGTAAACCGCCTTGATCTCGGAACTCAAGCCACCATTGGAATGTTTGCGGGTAGCGTTATCGCCAATTACCGCCAGACTCTTGATCGAGGAGAAATCCAACGGGAGAAGATTATTCTGGTTTTTCAATAGGACAATGGCTTCGGCAGCCGCGTCGTAAGTGGCTTGCTGATGCTCTTTCGTATTCATGGAGCCGGGACCGAAACGCTTTTTCGGGTCCAAGACATTCGTCTTGATCATCACACGTAAGACATCGCCCACCTTCTCGTCCACCAAGCTCATAGGAACCTTACCGGACTTAACAGCCTCGATCAAGGGGTTGGCATAATACCAATCCTCATATTTATCAATCAGCGTGCCCATCTCCAGATCCAAGCCGGCCTCCATAGAAGGAACCGTGCTATGAGCAGCTCCCCAATCAGTTACATATACGCCATCGAATCCCCATTCATTCCGAAGGATCTTGCGAACCAAGTAGTTATTCTCCGCGCAGAACTCCCCACGGAATTTATTATAAGCGGCCATTACCGTCAAGGCGCCTCCCTCCTGTACGGCCGCCTTGAAAGCGGGTAAATAAATCTCACGCAAGGCACGCTCGCTACATTCCACATCGATAGTCGTACGGTTTGTCTCTTGGTTATTCACGGCGAAATGCTTTACGCTGCAAGCCACGTCACGGCTCTGCAAACCCTTGATATAAGCGACCGCCAATACGGAGTTCATATAAGGGTCCTCGCTCATATACTCGAAGTTACGGCCACAAAGCGGGGAGCGAATGATATTCACGCCCGGGCCCAGCAACACATCCTTCTTACGCCAGCGAGCCTCCTCGCCCAGCACCTCGCCCCGACGGTAAGCCAACTCCGGATTCCAAGCGGCGGCGAAAGCCGTGCCGGTCGGGAAATAAGAGGCGGAATCATTTGTCCAACCCGCATATGCCCAGTCGTGGCGATTGATCTCCGCACGTACCCCGTGAGGCCCGTCGCTCAAGCTCCACTCGGGAATCCCCAGACGCTCTACTCCGGCAACATAGAATTTTGAGTTACCATGCAATAATCCGACCTTTTCCTCCAAGGTCATCTTCTTAATCAGTTTCTCGATACGTTTCTCCATTTGTACCTTCTCTTTATCCGTGACCTGCGAGCTCGCGGCAGCCGCGTTCAAGAATAGCCCGCAAGCGATCACGCCTATTATCTTTTTCATTTCCTCTTTATTTATAGGTTTATTATTGCGCTTGAATCGTTACCGTCGCCTCGGGTAAGCCCTCGGCTATGGCTTTTAAGTGGATGTCGCCTTGTCCGCCCTTGTTCCGGATCACGACCAAGGCTTTTCCGTAGTAAGCTTGCCGTTTCGGTTTACGGAGGCTGTTCGGATCGTTCGGATCTCCGTTATCCGTTCCGGCGATCTCACCCGGGCCCTCCACGGAGAAACGGATCAACGGGGTAGCGTCGGGAACCCGGTTACCATCGATATCGCATACATCTACGGTTACAAACGATAGGTCCGAGCCATCCGCTTGGATGACACTACGATCCGGGGTCAAGACCAAACGGGCCGGCTCTCCTGCCGTATGGATCTCTTTCACCAAGACCTCCTTACCCCCTAAGCGGGAGACGGCTCTCAAGGTTCCGGGCGTAAAAGTGATATTGATTTGGTATATATCGCCGCAGACTGGTTGCACCACTTCCCCATTGCC
>OGZC01001984.1_pt1 | contig 10453 bp, 8 predicted proteins | sample 1576751 | NCBI WGS metagenome assembly OGZC01 (sample SAMEA3541486, study PRJEB24748) | human gut metagenome | biome: human gut; feature: human-associated habitat; material: faeces | place: China | collected 2012
CTTGCTCTTCAGTCAGAGCCAGGTTTTCCAGAAGTTCAGGTCTTCTAAGCCAGGTGCGGCCCAGCGACTGCTTCAGACGCCAGCGACGTATCTCAGCATGGTTTCCCGACAGCAATACTGGCGGTACTTCCATCTCCTCTAACACTTCAGGACGGGTATAGTGGGGGCAATCCAGCAACCCATCAGCAAAGGAATCTTCCGTTGCCGATGCTTCATGGCCCAGTACTCCCGGAATGAACCGGGAAACGGAGTCAATCAGCGTCATTGCCGGTAACTCACCACCGCTGAGAACGTAATCGCCGATTGACCATTCTTCGTCAATTTCGGTTTGGATTACGCGCTCGTCTATCCCTTCGTAGCGACCGCACACCAGAATCAGTTTCTGATTCGTTGCCAGTTCGCTGACGCCCGCTTGATCAAGCTTGCGTCCCTGAGGTGACAGATAAATCACCTTCGCGCCTTCACCTGCCGCGGCTTTTGCTGCATGAATGGCATCCCGTAAGGGTTGCACCATCATTAGCATCCCCGGTCCGCCGCCGTAAGGACGATCGTCCACGGTACGGTGCCGGTCATGCGTGAAGTCGCGAGGACTCCAGCTCTGGATGCTCAGCAGGCCATTTTTAACTGCCCGGCCAGTTACCCCGTAATCGGTAATTGCGCGGAACATTTCAGGAAACAGGCTAATTATGCCAATCCACATAGCGCCGTCTTTTACCGTTTATCCGGAGAATTTAAAAACCAGGATCCCAATCTACTTCGATAGTACGCGTAGTGAGATCGACTTTCTTGATAACCTGCCCATCGAGGAACGGAACCAACCGCTCCTTGATACCAAATGCATCTTTCAGGTTTGCCTTGATGACGAGCACGTCATTCGACCCGGTTTCCATCATATCGATGACTTTACCGAGGCTATAGCCTTCCGTCGTAACTACCTGGCAGCCCATCAGGTCTTTCCAGTAGTAGTCACCCTCTTCCAGCTCCGGCAACTGCGATGAATCCACGATAATTTCGCAATTAGTCAGTAGATTCGCGGCATCACGATCGTCAACGCCTTTCAGCTTGATGATGATGTCCTGATTGTGGTGGCGCCAGCTTTCCAGCTCAACGACCTGCCACTGACCCGCCTTCTGGATTAACCAGGGCTGATAGTCAAAAATGCTTTCGGCGTCTTCGGTGGAGGAAAACACTCTGAGCCAACCACGGATACCGTAGGAAGAACCCATTTTCCCCAATACGATCGGATCAACAGGTGCTTGCGCGGTGTGTTGCTTGCTCATCATGACCACCGTGACAGATTAAGCTGCTTTGTTAGCGGCTTTGATCAGCGCGGCAACGCGATCGGAAACAGTAGCGCCCTGGCCAACCCAGTGAGCGATACGATCCAGATCCAGGCGAGTTTCTTCTTCCGCACCGTTAGCGATCGGGTTGAAGAAACCAACGCGCTCGATGAAGCGACCGTTGCGTGCATTACGGCTGTCAGCGACAACAACCTGGTAGAACGGACGCTTTTTAGCGCCGTGACGTGCTAAACGAATAGTTACCATAACATCCTCTTGTGTGAATAAAACAACCGGGCCCCATCGAGGAACGGAGCCCGGTGTCATATTAAAAGCCCGAAAATTTTACTGATTTCTGTGCAAAAATCAATTCAAAACTACATACGCTAAATAATTCGAGTTGCAGGAAGGCGGCAAGTGAGTAAATCCCCGGGAGCGTACACAAGTACGTGACCGGGGTGAACGAACGCAGCCAACGCACCTGCGGCTTGAATTATGACGCGTATTAGCGGCCCGGGAAACCAGGCGGCATCATCCCTTTCATCCCGCGCATCATCTTCATCATGCCGCCTTTCGACTTCATCTTCTTCATCATGCGCTGCATGTCGTCGAACTGCTTGAGCAGACGGTTCACATCCTGCACCTGCATGCCGCAGCCGGCGGCGATACGGCGCTTACGCGAACCTTTGATGATTTCCGGCTTAGCGCGCTCTTTCAGGGTCATCGAGTTGATGATCGCTTCCATACGCACCAGCACTTTGTCGTCCATCTGCGCTTTCACGTTGTCCGGGATCTGCCCCATGCCCGGCAGCTTGCCCATCAGGCTGGCCATGCCGCCCATGTTTTTCATCTGGCGCAGCTGCTCAAGGAAGTCGGTGAGGTCGAAACCGTCGCCTTTCTTCAGCTTGGAGGCCAGCTTCTCGGCCTGCGCGCGGTCAACCTTGCTCTCGATATCTTCGATCAGCGACAGCACGTCGCCCATGCCGAGGATACGGGAAGCGACGCGGTCCGGATGGAACGGCTCCAGCGCTTCGGTTTTCTCGCCGACGCCGAGGAATTTAATCGGCTTGCCGGTAATATGGCGAATCGACAGCGCCGCGCCGCCGCGGGCGTCGCCGTCCACTTTGGTCAGCACCACGCCGGTCAGCGGCAGCGCTTCGTTAAAGGCCTTCGCGGTATTCGCCGCATCCTGACCGGTCATCGCATCGACGACGAACAGGGTTTCAACCGGATTAATGGCGGCGTGGACGTGCTTGATTTCGTCCATCATCGCTTCGTCAACGTGCAGACGACCGGCGGTATCCACCAGCAGCACGTCGTAGAATTTGAGTTTCGCTTCTTTCAGCGCCGCGTTGACGATATCAACCGGCTTCTGCCCGACATCAGACGGGAAGAAATCGACGCCGACCTGCTCGGCCAGGGTTTCCAGCTGTTTGATCGCCGCCGGGCGGTAAACGTCCGCGGAAACGACCAGCACTTTCTTCTTGTGCTTCTCGCGCAGGAATTTCCCCAGCTTACCGACGCTGGTGGTTTTACCAGCACCTTGCAGGCCAGCCATCAGCACCACGGCCGGCGGCTGCGCGGCCAGGTCGAGCGTCTGGTTCTCTTCGCCCATCGCCGCCACCAGCTCGTTGCGGACGATTTTGACGAACTCCTGACCCGGGGTCAGGCTTTTATTGACTTCATGGCCGACCGCGCTCTCTTTGACGCGGCTGATGAAATCACGGACCACCGGAAGCGCAACGTCCGCTTCCAGCAGCGCCATGCGCACTTCGCGCAGGGTGTCTTTAATATTGTCTTCTGTAAGGCGTCCGCGGCCGCTAATGTTGCGCAGCGTACGCGACAAACGATCGGTTAAATTATCAAACATTGTCTCTCGCCTGAGGTGGAAACGGTCGGTCGCCGCAGCGACACACAAAACGAATGTGGCGGAGTATAACACGACATCAATCTGAATGTGCTGCAACGGTTGGAGCAGAGGCCTGCTAACGTTATACTGCTTCTCTTTCTTATTTAGCCAACAGCCGACACCTATGCCTGTTTTTGCTCTACTCGCCCTTGTCGCCTACTCCGTCAGCCTCGCGCTGATTATCCCCGGCTTGCTGCAAAAAAACAGCAGCTGGCGGCGAATGGCGATTTTATCTGCGACTATCGCCTTGATCTGCCATGCTTTTGCGCTGGAAGCACGGATATTCCCCGGCGGCGAGAGCGGGCAAAATCTCAGCTTACTGAACGTCGGGTCGCTGGTCAGCCTGATGATCTGTACGGTGATGACTATCGTGGCCTCGCGCAATCGCGGCTGGCTGCTGCTGCCTATCGTCTATGCCTTCGCGCTGATCAATCTGGCTTTCGCCACATTCGTGCCTAACGAATATATCACCCACCTGGAAACCACCCCGGGGATGCTGGTGCATATCGGCCTGTCGCTCTTCTCGTACGCCACGCTGATCATTGCCGCGCTGTATGCGTTGCAGCTGGCGTGGATCGACTACCAGCTCAAGAATAAAAAGCTGGCCTTCAGCAGCGAAATGCCGCCGCTGATGAGCATTGAGCGCAAAATGTTCCACATCACCCAGGTCGGCGTGGTGCTGCTGACCCTGACGCTGTGCAGCGGCCTGTTCTACATGCACAATCTGTTCAGCAGCGAAAATATCGATAAAGCGGTGCTGTCGATTATTGCGTGGTTCGTCTATATCGTCCTGCTGTGGGGGCACTATCATGAAGGGTGGCGCGGACGTCGTGTGGTCTGGTTCAGCGTCGCTGGCGCCGGTCTGCTGACGCTGGCCTATTTTGGTAGCCGCGTGCTGCAGCAGTTCGTGAGCTAAGTCTTTTAAGGAATCCTACGTGGAACATATCTCCACCACCACGCTGATCATAACGCTGATCGTCATGGTGATTATCTCTGCCTATTTCTCCGGTTCCGAAACCGGCATGATGACGCTGAACCGCTACCGGTTGCGCCACATGGCGAAACAAGGCAACCGCCCCGCCAAGCGCGTGGAGAAGCTGCTGCGCAAGCCGGACCGCCTGATTAGCCTTGTGCTGATCGGCAATAACCTTGTCAACATTCTCGCTTCGGCGCTGGGCACCATCGTCGGCATGCGCCTGTACGGCGACGCCGGCGTCGCGATCGCCACCGGCGTACTTACCTTTGTGGTGCTGGTATTTGCCGAAGTGCTGCCGAAGACCATCGCCGCCCTCTATCCGGAAAAGGTCGCCTACCCCAGCAGCTTCCTGTTGGCGCCCCTGCAGGTGCTGATGATGCCGCTGGTGTGGCTGCTGAATACCATCACCCGCATACTGATGCGCATGATGGGCATCCGCACCGATACCGTCATCAGCAGCGCCCTGAGCAAAGATGAACTGCGCACGATTGTGAATGAATCCCGTTCACAAATCTCACGACGCAATCAGGATATGCTGCTGTCGGTGCTGGACCTGGAGAAGGTCAGCGTTAACGACATCATGGTGCCGCGCAATGAGATTGTCGGCATCGACATCAATGATGACTGGAAATCTATCGTCCGCCAGCTGACCCACTCCCCGCATGGCCGCATCGTGCTCTACCGCGATTCGCTGGACGATGCCATCAGCATGCTGCGCGTTCGTGAAGCCTACCGTCTGATGACGGAGAAGAAAGAGTTCACAAAAGAGATCATGCTGCGGGCGGCAGATGAGATCTACTTTGTGCCGGAAGGCACGCCGCTCAGCACCCAGCTGGTGAAATTTCAGCGCAATAAAAAGAAAGTCGGTCTGGTGGTCGATGAATACGGCGATATTCAGGGGCTGGTCACCGTCGAAGATATTCTTGAAGAGATTGTCGGCGACTTCACCACCTCCATGTCACCCACCCTGGCGGAGGAAGTGACCCCGCTTAACGACGGCACGGTGATTATCGACGGCAGCGCCAACGTTCGCGAAATCAACAAAGCGTTTAACTGGCACCTGCCGGAAGATGAAGCCCGCACCGTCAACGGTATTATCCTCGAAGCGCTGGAAGAGATCCCGGTCCCGGGCACCCGCGTGCGCATTGAGCAGTACGATATAGATATCCTCGACGTGCAGGACAACATGATCAAACAGGTGAAAGTGATGCCGGTGAAATCATTACGCGAGAGCGTCGCGGAGTAGCGCGAGCGAAGGAATTAATATCACGGTGGGCTGCGGCCCGCCGTTTTTTTATCTCGCGTCAGCAGCGATGACACAAAAAACGGCCGCCCGCAGGCAGCCGTTGACCAAGGCAGCAAGCGTTATTTCGCTTTCGCTACCGTCACCATCGCGGCGCGAATAGTACGGCCGTTCAGGGTATAACCTTTCTGCATCACGGACAGCACGTTGCCCGCCGCCACATCTTCAGACTCGACCATCGCAATGGCCTGGTGGACGTTCGGATCCAGCGGAACGTTGGTGTCGGCGATCACTTCCACGCCGAACTTACGCACTACGTCCAGCATAGATTTCAGGGTCAGTTCGATCCCTTCCACCATCGGCGCCAGCTCCGGATTAGCCTTGTCGGCCACTTCCAGCGCGCGGTCCAGGCTGTCGATCACCGGCAGCAGTTCATTGACGAATTTTTCCAGCGCGAATTTGTGCGCTTTCTCGATATCCTGCTCGGTACGGCGACGCAGGTTATCTTCGTCGGCTTTGGCACGCAGCATCACTTCACGTTCACGTTTCTGCGCTTCAGCCAGCTGGGCTTCCAGATTCGCAATTTTTTCATCGCGCGGATCCACCTGCTCAGCCGAAACTTCAGGCTCTACCGCCTCAACGTCGTCGTGCTGCTCCGTGATAATTTCTTCCGGGGCTTGCCCCTCAGGCGTTTTCTGTTCTTTACTACTCATGAATTTCTCCGCGTTTTTTTCGCATTCATCTCGCTAACTTCGCTTATTATGGGGATCAGTTTCCGGGTTTCAAGGGAAGCGGACAGATTGTCACTATTTCATTTAACGCAAGGACATCCAGATCATGAAGAACCATTTCAAGTGTATCGGCATTGTGGGACATCCTCGTCACCCCACCGCCCTGACCACACATGAAATGCTCTGGCGCTGGCTGTGCAGCAAAGGGTATGAAGTGCTGGTTGAACAGCAGATCGCCCATGAACTTCAGCTCAGCAACGTGAAAACCGGCACGCTGGCGGAGATTGGCCAACAGGCCGATCTCGCGGTGGTGGTGGGCGGCGACGGCAATATGCTCGGCGCGGCGCGGACCCTGGCCCGTTACGACATTAACGTCATCGGCATTAACCGCGGCAACCTCGGCTTTCTCACCGACCTTGACCCGGACAACGCCCTGCAGCAGCTCGCCGACGTGCTGGAAGGCCACTACATCGCCGAGAAACGCTTTCTGCTGGAGGCCCAGGTGTGTCAGCAGGATTGCCAGAAACGTATCAGCACCGCCATCAACGAAGTGGTGCTGCACCCCGGCAAAGTGGCGCATATGATTGAGTTCGAAGTCTATATCGACGAAGTCTTTGCGTTCTCTCAGCGATCCGATGGCCTGATTATCTCCACTCCGACCGGCTCCACCGCCTATTCGCTGTCGGCCGGCGGCCCAATCCTTACGCCGTCGCTGGACGCCATCACCCTGGTGCCGATGTTCCCGCACACCCTTTCAGCGCGACCGCTGGTGATCAACGGCGACAGCACCATCCGCCTGCGCTTCTCTCACCGCTGCAGCGATCTGGAGATCAGCTGCGACAGCCAGATTGCCCTGCCGATCCAGGATGGCGAAGATGTCCTCATTCGCCGCTGTGATTATCACCTCAATCTGATTCACCCTAAAGATTACAGCTATTTCAATACATTAAGCACCAAGCTCGGCTGGTCGAAAAAATTGTTCTGATTTTCACGGCTGCCTCTTTACTGGATAAAAAACCAGTCTATACTGTACGAAAACACAGTATTGTTTTTTCATACAGGAAGGCAGCTATGTTGGCGCAACTCACCATCAGTAATTTTGCTATCGTTCGTGAACTGGAAATTGATTTCCACAGCGGCATGACCGCCATCACCGGGGAAACCGGCGCCGGGAAATCCATTGCCATCGACGCGCTGGGGCTGTGCCTCGGCGGCAGAGCGGAAGCCGACATGGTGCGTCGCGGCGCCACCCGTGCCGACCTGTGCGCGCGCTTCGCGCTGAAAGATACCCCTGCCGCCCAGCGCTGGCTGGAAGAGAATCAGCTGGAGAGCGGGCGTGAGTGTTTGCTTCGCCGGGTGATCAGCGCCGACGGCCGCTCGCGCGGCTTCATCAACGGCACCGCCGTCCCGCTCTCGCAGCTGCGCGAGCTGGGCCAGCTGCTGATCCAGATCCACGGCCAGCATGCCCACCAGCTGCTGACCAAACCCGAACACCAAAAAACGCTGCTCGACGGCTATACCGGTGAGTATGCGCTTACTCAGCGTATGTCCGAGCACTATCGCCAGTGGCACCAGAGCTGCCGCGAGTTGGCCCAGCATCAGCAGCAGAGCCAGGAGCGCGCCGCCCGCGCCGATCTGCTGCAGTATCAGCTTAAAGAGCTGAACGAATTTAACCCGCTGCCGGGAGAATTCGAGCAGATTGACGAAGAGTACAAGCGCCTGGCCAACAGCGGCCAGCTGCTCAGCACCTGCCAGCACGCCCTTACGGTACTGGCGGACGGCGAAGAGGCCAATCTGCAGAGCCAGCTTTATACCGCGAAGCAGCTGGTTAGCGAGCTGGTGGGCATGGACAGCAAGCTTTCCGGCGTCCTGGATATGCTGGAAGAGGCGGCCATTCAGCTCAGCGAGGCCAGCGACGAGTTGCGCCACTACCATGACCGTCTGGATCTCGATCCGAACCGTCTGTTTGAACTTGAGCAACGAATTTCCCGACAAATCGCGCTGGCGTGACCTGACCATATATGGTAAACGCGAGAAAGTCCTGGTGTTGCGTAACGAGAACGGCAAGCAGCGTGTCTATGGCATTAACCTTTGTTCCGCCGACCACCTCTATTCCTCGCCGGTCTATTACCTGCAACAGAATGACGTGGTGTATGTCGAACCTAACGACACCAAGGCACGCCAGTCCACGGTTAACGGCAATAACGTACGCAGCACCTCATTCTGGATTTCCTTGGCATCCCTGCTGACTACCATCAGCGTATTGATATTCAAATAATAAAATCATCATTATTGTTAGTTCCTCATTCAAGAAATGGTAACCCAACAAAGAAATACACCCGTACAAAGTCCGCAGGACTTCATCCGAATACAGGATTTATTTTACCTCTGCCTCGGAAAATGGCATTGGTTTGTGGTCTCATTAGCCGTCTGTCTCGGCATTGCTGTCTGGTACCTGCTCACTACACCGCCGGTATACACCCGTTCCGCCTCCATCCTCATCAAGGACGATTCCAAAGGGAAGTCCGCCTCCACCGATATGGAGACGTTCTCCGATTTCGGCCTGTTCACAAGTAATACCAATGTGAACAACGAGATGGGCACGTTGCAGTCACCCGACCTGATGCGGGAAGTGGTCTCACGCCTGCATTTGGACATGGATTATAAAGTATCCGGACGCTTCCACCGCCAGACGGTCTACGGACGGCAGCTCCCCATCAGCGTCAGCATCAGCGACCTGCCTGAGGACGAATCCGCTACGTTCACCTTGCAACTGTCGAAAGGTGGCAAGGTCACTTTATCCGACATTGAGCGGAATGGCGAGAGCGTCGGTGAGATGGAATTGAAAGGGAATCTGGGCGATACCATACCAAGTGGGATCGGGAAAATCGTCGTCATTTCGACCCCTTATTATACGGACGATACGGAGACCTTGTTATATGTGTCACGCCTGCCATTCGGAGAAGCCACCTCCACTTACAGTGCCGACTTGGTCGTGTCGCAGATCGACGAGAAATCCAACATCATCACCTTGTCATTCAAGGATGTCTCCACCCAACGTGCGGAGGACGTGCTGAACACCCTGATAGCTGTCTACAACGAGAACTGGGTGAGGGACAAGAACCAGATAGCCATTAGTACCTCGAAGTTCATCGACGGCCGTCTCGGTGTGATCGAGGGCGAATTGGGCAACGTGGACGATGACATCTCCTCCTACAAGAGCGAGCATCTGCTGCCCGACGTACAGGCCGCCGCCAACATGTACATGGCGCAGGCAAGCGAGGCGAAAGCAGCCATCAAGGAACTGGACAACCAGGTCTACATGGCACGCTATATACGTAACTATTTGACGAACAAGAGTAACAGTTCTCAGTTGCTTCCCGCCAATTCCGGCATAGACAATCCGGGCATCGCCACACAGATTAGCGAGTACAACAGCAAACTGTTGGAGCGCAACAGCCTCGTGTCGCACAGTAGCGAGAAGAACCCGTTAGTGGTGGAGATGGACGCTTCCCTCTCCGCCATGCGGAGCGCGTTGCTCACCTCCATCGACAACCTGCTGGTTACCCTAAATGCCCAGATAAAGAGCCAGCGGGGCTACAGCGGGCAGGCAACCTCGCAGATTGCCTCCAACCCGCAGCAGGCCAAGTACCTGCTATCGGTAGAACGGCAGCAGAAGGTGAAGGAGTCACTTTATCTTTACCTGTTGCAGAAACGTGAGGAGAACGAGCTCTCACAGGCGTTCACCGCCTACAATACCCGCATCATCACCATGCCGGGCGGAAGCATGATACCCACTGCACCGATAAAGAAAAATATCCTGCTCGTGGCGTTCGCCCTCGGACTGCTTGTCCCGATAGTCATCATCTTCATCCGCGAGAACATGAACACCGTTGTCCGTGGCCGTAAGGATCTGGAAAATATGACTGCTCCCTTCGTGGGAGAGATACCGCTTGCCTTCCAGAAGAGCAAATGGTACAGCCGCAAAGCGAAGACAAAAGAGGAGATATGCGCAATCGTGGTTAAAGAAAAGAGCCGCAATGTCATCAACGAGGCGTTTCGTGTGGTACGCACCAATCTGGAGTTTGTCGTAGGCAAGGAACGGGAGTCGAATGTCATCATGCTCACCTCGGCCAATCCGGGTAGTGGCAAGACCTTTATCACGTTCAACCTCGCCACCAGCCTCACTATCAAGGGCAAGCGAGTGATTGCCATCGACCTTGATTTGCGTAAAGGTTCGCTCAGCGGGTATGTGGGCAGACCGAAAGAAGGCATCTCCAATTCCCTTATCGGAGAAACAAAGACCTGGCAGGA
>OGZC01001991.1_pt1 | contig 10424 bp, 5 predicted proteins | sample 1576751 | NCBI WGS metagenome assembly OGZC01 (sample SAMEA3541486, study PRJEB24748) | human gut metagenome | biome: human gut; feature: human-associated habitat; material: faeces | place: China | collected 2012
TACCGTACTCCTTACAGTAATAATGCTTGTAGCCCAGCGAACGTTCGTGGAACAGCGTCTGCCTTCTCGAAAACATCCTCGCATAATCCACTCTCACGGGCCGCCACGGTAATCAGTTCCTTATCATAGTAACCGATACCCAACTCCTTCGCCAAACGTTGTCCGATCTCGCGGCCACCGCTTCCGAACTGGCGGCCTATCGTCAATATGATTTTATTATCCATAGATTTCAAGTTTAATTCAACCATCTACAAACGTACAAAATTATTTTTAAAGCCACGATAATAATATAATAAACACTAAAACAAAAAATAATCAAAGTTTATACTTACATTTGTTTTCGAATAAATTTAGTACACTCAATTTATCATGAATAACATTCATTCCAATACAACATTTCTTAATGAGGCTATAGACAAGAAGACCGATGTAGAAGATGAAAAGACCGACTTGATTTTGGCCAATATGATTGATTTGCGAAAAACGATGTCGGATGTATTGTCACTTCTTCTTGGAGCCAAAAAAAACTCGGTTATTGACCAAGCGCTATTCCGCATCTTACAATTTTTCGATGTGGATCGGGTGTATATCGGAACATTTGACGAACAAACTCATACTGTTGATTTTACGAATGAAGTTACTTGTGATGGCATTATCTCTATGCGAGAGGATTTACTGCGTCAACTCCCGCAAGACGAGATTCCTTGGTGGTACGACAGTATCAAAAAGGGCATGGATATCGTTATTCATGATGTCTCTAAAATGCCGGAAGAGGCGAAGAGTGAGCAGCATCTTCTGATTTTGCAAGAGGTTTCATCCTTATTAGTCATCCCTATTTTCAAGCAAGGCAAACCATCCGGATTTATCGGCTTTGATTCTGTAAAAAAGAAACGGAACTGGAGTGCCTTAGATATAGAGAACTTACATATGTTGGCTGATATCCTTTCCATAGCCATTGAAAGAGGGGAAGTTCAAGGATTAGTAGAACATACGGCTATGCAAGTCATGAAAAGCGAGACGAAGTTTAAGATCATTTTCGACAAGATGCCTTGGGGCGCCGAACTTTATGATGAGAATGGAGTGTTGGTAGATATCAACCAAGCGGATCTCGATATTTTTGGTGTTACCCGTGAGCAGGCCGTGGGACTGAATATGTTCGAGAATCCTAATATCCCGAAATATGTAAACCAAAGCCTCAAAAACGGAAAAGATATATTCTTTCCTCTTAATTATGATTTCAAGGTTGCTTCTCAAAACGGCTATTACGATAGTCATCATGATTCTAAAACAAAGCATCTGTTGGTAAAAGGAGTCACATTAAAAGACTCTCTTGATAATATATTCGGCTATATTTATATTGTATTCGACGATACCGAGAATCACATCAAGCGGGAACAAATCGAAAATAGCCTAGCCCGGCTAAAAGTATCAGTAGATACCGGGGATTCCATTCTTTGGGAATACGATGTAGAGAATGATAAATTGACCGTAGATTTTGGTCTCAATGAAGACATTAATAATAATGAGGGGCTAAAAGCGATTCATGATTACAACTTCAAGAATCAAGAAGACTATAAATCCTCAATCCATCCGGATGATTTTGACCGGGTATATAATAAACAGTTCAAACCTCTCCTGCAAGGGAAGATCAATAACTTCGTAGCGGCCTACAGGCGTATCCTCAATGGCAAAACATTCTGGTTCAACTCCAATGTACGCTCCTATAAATTCAACGATGACGGAACGCCTAACAGGATCGTAAGCTATACCTCCAACATAACCCAGCAACGGGAAAAGGAGATCGAGCTAATCAAGGTAAAGGAAGCTGATAAATTGAAGTCCGCATTCTTGGCGAATATGAGTCATGAGATACGCACGCCGCTGAACGCTATCGTCGGGTTCTCAAATATAATCGCCGAGATTGATGATGAGGTAGAGCGTCAATCTTATTTAGATATCATTCATAAAAACAATGATTTGCTACTGCAACTGATCGATGATATCCTTGATTTCTCTAAAATCGAGGCGGGAACCATGGATTATCATTTCGAGGAAGTGGACATCAAGGATATATGTGGCGAAATCGCATTGGCAGACTCTATAAAGATGCCTTCAGACGTGGTTCTTATCTTTGATCTCGGCTCCCCATCCGTAATCGTTAAAACCGATGAGCGGAGGGTTATGCAAGTGATATCTAATTTCGTGAATAACGCTATCAAATTTACCACAAAAGGAAGTATCACGATTTATTATGAGATAGAAGGGGATTTTATCCGAGTCTGCGTGAAAGATACAGGTATCGGTATCTCCGCGGAAAACCAAAGACGTATATTCGAGCGATTCATCAAGGTAGATACTTTCCAGCAAGGTACGGGATTGGGATTAACCATCAGCCGAACCATTATCGAGGCATTAGGAGGTAAAATCGGCGTAGACTCTGAAGAAGGGGTGGGTTCCACTTTTTGGTTCACTCTGCCTTTGGACACAAAACGGACTGATATTGAGCTTTCACCGGATATCCCCGTCCAATCCGAAGAAACGCCCCGTTCAGATAGGCATCATTCCATCTTAATCGCCGAGGACGTTTATGAGAATTATTTCCTTTTGGAAACCTTGTTTGGCAAGCAATACCAACTTTATCATGCGCTAAACGGGCAAGAGGCTATCGATATGTTCGAGACATATCATCCGGACCTAATCCTGATGGACATAAAAATGCCGGTTATGGACGGATTCGAAGCGACTCGCAGAATCCGCACCTTATCCAAGACCATTCCGATCATAGCGCTCACGGCATTCGCTTTCGAAAGGGAAAAGGAGATCGCCAAACAATGTGAATTCACGGATTATGTAGTGAAGCCCATTGATATAAAAGAACTAAAGAAATTAATCGTTAAGGTATTGGCATAAAAAAGCGTGTTGCGACAATCGCAACACGCTTTTTTTTACTTAGGCATCGGAGCGGCAGAAGGAGGAGGCGTTCCCAATCCCCATTCCTTATTCGCTTTCGGCCCCATCTCTAACTCTAACAAACCACCAGCGGCGATATCGCTATGATTGAACCAAGGCTGGTTCAAGGTTACGCCGTTCAACTTAGCGGATTGTACGTATTTATTCTCATCGGATGCGTTATTCGCACGGATCTCGAACGTATTGCCGTTACCCATATCCACTTTCACGTCGGTAAACATCGGGCTACCGATATTATAGGTAGGAGAACCCGGAGTCACCGGATAGAATCCCATCTGGCTGAAAACAACGAAAGCGGACATACCACCACCGTCCTCATCGCCCGGCACACCCATCAAATCATTGCGGAACCATTGATTCAATAAGGTACGAATACGTTTCTGGGTCATCCAAGGCTTACCCGCATAATTATACAAGTACGGGATATGCAAGCTCGGCTCATTCGCCATAGAGAACATACCTACGTTACCCGTATGATCCGGAAGCGTGGAATAGAATTGCCATTTAGACATACCCAGCGGCGTATTGAACATGGAATCCAAGGCAGAGGTAAACGCCTCATTGCCTCCGATCAAAGAGATCAAGTCACCGATATTATGCTGTACGTCCCAACGATAAATATATCCGTTATTCTCATCGTAATAATCACGGGCACCTAGACCGCCATCATAACGGTAATCCAATGGATAGATAAACTTGCTATCCTTATCTTTCGGATGGAAGAAACCTGTCTCCGGATTAAATACGTTCCGGTAATTGTAAGAGCGACGCAAATAATAATCCGCCTCGTCTTTCTTTCCCAATTCTTGAGCGATCTGGGACAAGCACCATTCATCATACGAAGTACCTAAAGTCACGGCGATCGGCTGACGTTTTTCCCAAATGGATACGTTAGGCACCGTCTCTTTCTCTCCCGGTCTCAATGCGGGAATATAGCCATGTTCCTTGTAGAAATCATCCAACCAACCGGCGGGAGCGGCAGACCACGGGATCAAGGTCTTTTCCTCGATACCTTTCTTACAAGCGATATAGGCTTTTTCCAGCTCAAACCCACGCAAGCCCTTGCGGTAAGCGTCGATCACGGTAGCGACAGCATGGTTTGAGTTCATACGGCGTGTATCTCCTGTCACCTCCGGGAAGGTAGGCATCCAATCGGTACCAATCTGCTCCGCAATCAGGAGATAAGAGTTGATGATATCGTTCTCACGCTCATTATCGATCAAGACACGCAGGGGATGTGTAGCACGGTAGGTATCCCAAATCCAGTCGTCCGTATAGAAAGACCGTCCGCCATCCTCATGGATCTTTCCGTCGAAAGCACTGTAATAATGTCCGTCCTCGCTCAAGTTTATCGGGCGTTCGTAGCAACGATATAAAGAGGTATAGAATACGGTCTTCTCATCCTTGGTACCGCCTTGTACTTGTATTTTACCTAAAGCGTCGTTCCAATCGTTGCGGGCGATCTTCGCTACCACATCCACGTCGTAAGCGGCGATCTCACGCTCCAGATTCTTCTTCGCCTGTTCCTCGCTGATAAAAGAGATACCGTAGCGAACGCCAAGTTTCTTCACGTCCTCCCCGAAGGAAAGGGCGATAGCGGCATTGATACCTTCCACGGAAGTCTCGTTATAGTTGACACTGCCGTTCGACAATACCCCCGCTTTCACAGGCTTCTGGTTCGTCTCGGCATATAAAAAGACTTTCGTTTTCTTATCTATATATTGATAACCGCTTACGGCGTTACCATTTACTTGTAGCTGTCCGTTACGGCTGTTAAATACCAGATAAGCCGGTCCCTCTTTCTCGAAAGTGAGCGAATATACGGCACTTTGATGGGACGGGGCGAAGTCCACGTCGATTTCCTCATTATCCAGATATACCTGATAACGGTACGGCAAAATCTTCTCCCGGTCATAGCTATAAGCGATCACGGGTCGCAAGCCGGATTCGTCACCTTGATAAGGGCATAAATTGAACGCAGAACGCTCACGATGGTTTGTCACGATAATAGGCAAACCGCCCAGACGGTCACCCGTGAAGTCCGCACGCTCCGGATATACACGTAGCATACTGTTCGGCAAATGCACGGTCGGGAAAGTAGGCACCAATAAATGGCTGATGTTTCCCATATAAGGATTCACGTAATCCACCGGGTCCATCGCAGAAGGAGAAGTCCCTCCGCCACCGGCACATGACACCCACAGGAAAACGGAAGCCAAAAGGGCCATCGAAGTTTTAAGCTTTGTCTTCATTTTGTCGATTATTAATTCGTTAATTATTCTTTGCTCCTCAGCCGGGTACTTTCCCGGCAATCCGTGAGACGTTGTCTCATGGGTAACAGAGCAAACCGCTCACTGGTAAGGGAGCTATTTACTCAGCCGTCTTCGGACGATTTTCCGGGGCAGCTCCGAACTCCTTATTCGGCGTGTTGCCCATCACAAAGGTAAGATTCCCTCCCTTCACGATATCATCATACAGAATATAAGAATTGTTATAAGGTTTACCATTTAGCAACACGGATTGGATATATACATTCTCCTTGCTGTTGTTCTGGGCTACGACCTCGAAAGTCTTACCCTCCGGCAAATGAACGGAAGCCTTATCAAATAACGGGCTACCGAACACGAACACGCCATTGGAAGGATTTACTTGGTAAAATCCCAAGGCAGACATGATATGCCAAGCGGACATCTGGCCACAATCCTCGTTTCCGATGATGCCCTCCGGCTGGTCGGTATAGAACACATCTTGGATGTAACGAACTTTCTCGGCTGTCTTCCATTGCTCGCCGGCGTATGGATAAAGGTAAGTGACATGATGGCTCGGCTCATTTCCATGGGCGTACATGCCGATCAAGCCACTGATATCCGGAGAGGCGTTCTCTCCTAACTCACCTTCCACCAAGAACAAAGAATCCAGTTTCGAGATAAACGGAGCGTCGCCACCCATCAACTCGATCAAGCCTTCCGGATGCTGGGGCACGAAGAATGTATAATGCCAACCATTTCCCTCACAGAAATCGCCTACGCTATGTATGGACTGGATCGGATCGTACGGCGTACGCCAGCTGCCATCATTCATTTTCGGACGGATAAAGTTGATATCCTTATCGAAATACTGCGTATAATATTTACCACGTTTCAAGTAATTCTGGTAATCCTCCGTCTTGCCCATTTTCTTCGCCATCAAGGCGATACCCCAATCATCGGCTGCGTATTCCATCGCGATAGAAGTAGCCTCACGTACCTTATCACAAGGGATATAGCCTTTTTCCAACACGTACGGCACCCCGTTTTGCTTCTCATAGACAGAGGAAGCAACCATATAACGATACGCACGGTCGGCGTCAAAGCCGGTAAAACCTTTCAGATAGGCATCCGCGATAATAGGCACAGCGCTATATCCCGGCATTTGATCCGTCTCACCACCAATCAACGGCCAGATCGGTAATTTCTCTTGCTGGTCGTAAATGCTTAACATAGAGTTCACCAAATCCGACACATATTGAGGCTTGATAATCGTGAACAACGGATGCAAGGTACGATACGTATCCCATAGAGAGAAAGTGGAATAGTTCTTCCAAGTATTGTTCGTATACACCTTATCATCATGGCCACGGAAATCGCCATTCGCGTCGCAATACAACGTCGGAGCGATAAACGCATGGTACATGGCGGTATAGAAAACCTTCTTGGCACGCTCATCTTTCGTATCGATGGAGATACAAGACAATTGGTCATTCCATTTATCGATAGCCTCGTTACGAACCTCGTCGAAATCCCAATGAGAAAGCTCCGTACGTAAGTTAGCCAAGGCATTCTCACAACTTACGGAAGAGATAGCGACCTTTACCAAGGCGGTCGGGGCATCTCCCTTAAAGGTAATCACTCCCTTTACGGACTCGCCTGTCAACTCATCATTACCCGCGGCCTCATCATCGTTGAATACAGCCAAAGACTCGATCGGCTGATCACATTTCAACGTAAAGAATACTTTGTGACGTGGGCTCCAACCTTTGGAAAAACGGTACCCCTCGATCGTGTACTCATCAATCTTCTTCAAATAAGTGTCATACGCTTTATCACCGATACCTTCCTTCAAGTTGATCAAGAGGCGATGCTCGCTTCCCGACGGATACGTATAACGATGTAAAGCTACACGCTCGGTTGCCGTCAACTCCGCTTTTACGCCATTATCCATCAGCAAAGAGTAATATCCCGGAGCTACGGCTTCGTTGGCATGTTTATAATAGGAAGAAGCGGCTCCCTCTATATTATCTTGCTCGCCACGGGCGGTACGTACCTCGCCCGTATAAGGCATCAGAAGGATATCCCCCAGATCAGAACATCCGGTTCCGCTCAAATGCGTATGACTAAATCCGATAATGATACTATCGGAGTAATGATAACCGGAACACCAGTCCCATCCCTTAAAAATATTCTGAGGACCTACTTGAACAGCTCCAAACGGAACGTTCGCCCCGACAAATACGTGTCCGTGCTCTCCCGATCCGATATAAGGATCTACATATGCGGTAAAGTCTGTCTTGTTTTCCGTTTTCTCCGGTGTAGCACAGGAGTATGCGAAAAATGTCAGGCATATCGCTATGCCTGACATTAATGGTTTATGAATGAAATTCATCTTAATTGCTTATTTCTTCTTTTTACTAGGTTTTACAGAAATAGGGGAAAGTTTATTGATCCCTTCCTCGTTTACGGAGAATGAGTAAGGCATATCCTCCGGATTAATACCACGATTCATATTCGGCTTGTCACCCATCTTGAAGTCGATCACGCCACCCTTAAACAAATCGTTATGATCCAGATAATTCTTAGTGTAGTTCTTGCCGTTGAACGTCATGGATTCGATATAGATATTCTTATCGCTGTTGTTCGGGGCATTGATCACCAAGTTGTTTCCATTCTCAAAATGGATCGTAGCCTTCTTGAACAGCGGAGCGCCCAACACATATTGGGTCGTACCCGGAGCTACCGGATAGAATCCTAACGCTGAGAATACATACCAAGCGGAAGTCTGGCCATTATCCTCATCACCGCAATAACCATCCGGACCCGGAGTATACATCTTATTCATTACTTGACGTAACCAATATTGAGCCTTCCAAGGTTGACCCGCATAGTTATATAAATAAATCATATGCTGGATCGGCTGGTTACCATGAGCGTAGTTACCCATATTCATCACGGTCATCTCACGGATCTCGTGGATCACACCACCGTAGTAGCTATCATCGAACAAAGGCGGTACAGCAAATACGGAGTCAAGCATCATCACAAATGAATCCTTACCGCCCATCAAGTCGATCAATCCCTGAGGATCGTGGAATACAGACCATGAATAATGCCAGCTATTACCTTCCGTGAAAGCGTCACCCCATTTCAGCGGAGAGAACGGAGCCATAAACTCGCCATTCTCATTCTTGCCACGCATCAACTTGGTTTCCTTGTCGTACAGGTTCTTATAGTTCAACGCACGACGGGCATATAATTCCAATTCCTTTTTCGGACGGCCTAGTTGTTTAGCGATCTGCCAGATACACCAGTCATTGTAAGCATATTCCAATGTACGGGCGGCGTTCTCGTTGATCTTCACGTCGTAAGGAACATATCCTAACTTATTATAATATTCATGACCCAGACGTCCTGTAGAAGAGACCTTCGGGTGAACGTTTTCCGTACCATGAATCAAACCTTTATATAAAGTCTCCAAATCGTCAACCTTCACACCCTTCATATAAGCGTCTACCAAGATAGACGCCGAGTTATTACCGACCATGCAACCACGGTGACCCGGACTTGCCCATTCCGGGAAGAAGCCGCTTTCCTTATATGTATTGATCAAGCCCTCTTGCATCTCCTTGTTTACCGACGGGAACATCAAGTTCAAGAATGGGAACAAACTACGGAACGTATCCCAGAATCCGGTATCGGTAAACATATAACCCGGTAATACCTCACCATTATACGGACTGTAGTGTACCACCTCGCCCTGAGCGTTGATCTCATAGAACTTACGAGGGAACAACAATGAACGATAGAAACAAGAATAGAACGTACGATATTGATCCAAATCTCCACCCTCAACCTCGATCTTGCTCAAATGCTCATTCCAAACATCCTTACCTTTCTGAACCAAGGTATCAAAGTTATCGTTACCTAATTCCTTCATGTTGATAGCGGCCTGATCGAAGCTAATAAAAGAGGAAGCCACCTTCGCATGAACGATTTCACCCTTCTTCGTCTTGAAACCGATTACGGCTCCTACATGGTCACTCGTTTGCTCCTTCGCACCCTCTTTCAAAGAAGCGTCGGCAAATGTAGCCTCGTATGTGAAAGGCTTATCAAACTCGATCACAAAATAATTCTTGAAATTATCGGGAACCCCACCGCTATTCTTCGTTGAATAACCGATGATCTTATTCTCCTCCGGAATCACCTTGATATAAGACCCCTTATCCAAGGCATCCACCACGATATAAGAATGCTCGTTTTCCGGGAAAGTGAAACGGAACATAGCGGCACGATCTGTCGGCGTTAATTCCGTTACCACGTCATGCTCCGCCAGATATACCTTATAGTAATAAGCCTTGGCGATCTCTCCTTTATGCGAGAACCAGCTCGCACGTTTATCTTGGTCGAATTCCGGTTTACCAACCACCGGCATGATTGCAAATTGTCCGTAATCATTGATCCACGGGCTTGGCTGATGGGTCTGTTTAAAGCCACGGATCTTGTTAGCCGTATATACATACTGCCATCCATCTCCCATCTTTCCTGTCTGAGGAGTCCAGAAATTCATACCCCACGGACGAGCGATCGCCGGATAGGTATTTCCTGTAGACAACTCAAAAGAAGATTGCGTACCCATTAGCGGGTTTACATACTCTACTGGATCAAAAGCCTCATTCACAGCCGCTACCGCAGGTTTTCCCACCCACATCAACATCGCCGCTAAAGCTAAAGCCCAAACGCTTTTTTTCTTCATGATATAGCTATTTAATTAATAATATAATTTATCCGTTTTTGTGTTTTATATTCATAGTTGGACTACAAATATCCATTTAATTAACATGAATAGAAAGTGATTCTCGTGTCATTTATTTAGAAATATCCCTTTCTTTCTTATGAATTTCTGGCATTATACGAATCTAGGTGCAAATCTAACAAAAAGAATTAGAAAAAAGAAATCCAATGAGCTAGATCATGCCCTATTCATCGCACTTTTATCATTCCCGAAAAAGATTAAATATCACATGCGAGTTCCGTACGAACTATGTCTATTCTACAATATAATATTACATATAAATGTAATCAATCTAAACTTAATTTAAAACAAGAGCAAAATGACAAAGAATGAATCTAAGCTATTATCCCTTCAAGGGATAGCTAAAGCCTCAGCGTTCTGTTTGCTGCTTTCTGCCTTCTCTGTAAACG
>OGZC01001998.1_pt1 | contig 10400 bp, 8 predicted proteins | sample 1576751 | NCBI WGS metagenome assembly OGZC01 (sample SAMEA3541486, study PRJEB24748) | human gut metagenome | biome: human gut; feature: human-associated habitat; material: faeces | place: China | collected 2012
CGTCCCCCGCGCGCATGACACGTCTATTTTAAAACGAATTCGTCGGCATCCCGCCTGATTCTGATATGCCGGAAAGCCGACGAACAACGGATCAAAGAATTTTCAACCCAACTTCGATAAACATTTTTCGTGATTTTTCGTTTAGAAAATAAAAACGCCTGCTGTATTACGCAGAGAAGATGACCAAGGACTTGGGTGGCTGCAAGATTTATCTGAAGCGTGAGGATTTGAACCACACCGGCGCCCACAAAATCAACAACGTTCTGGGACAGATTCTGCTGGCGCAGAAGATGGGTAAAAAGCGTGTTATTGCCGAAACAGGCGCAGGCCAGCACGGTGTTGCGACTGCTACCGCAGCGGCGCTGATGAACATGGAATGCGTTGTGTACATGGGCAAGGAGGACTGCGAGCGTCAGGCGCTCAACGTGTTCCGCATGGAGCTTTTAGGTGCGAAGGTTGTGCCTGTAAGCAGCGGCACCGGTACCCTGAAGGATGCCGTAAACGAAGCGCTGCGCGTATGGACGGAACGCGTTGAGGATACCTACTATGTATTGGGCAGCGTTATGGGCCCGCATCCGTATCCGGAAATTGTGCGCGACTTCCAGAAGATCATCGGCGAGGAAATCAAGGCGCAGATGCTGGAAAAGGAAGGACGCCTGCCTGATGTGCTGGTGGCCTGCGTAGGCGGTGGCTCCAATGCTATGGGTATGTTCTATGACTTTATCGAGGACAAGGACGTGCGCTTAATCGGCGTAGAGGCTGCAGGCCTGGGCGTAGACAATCCCAAGAACGCCGCAACCATGGCTAACGGCAAGCTGGGCATCTTCCACGGCATGAAGAGCTACTTCCTGCAGGATGAATACGGCCAGATTGCTCCGGTTTATTCCATCTCCGCCGGTCTTGATTACCCCGGCATCGGCCCCGAGCATGCTTATCTGCACGACATCGGCCGTGCGGAATACGTTCCTGCTACCGATAAGGAGGCGGTTGACGCTTTCAACTATCTTTCTAAAACAGAAGGCATTATCCCCGCAATCGAAAGTGCGCATGCCGTAGCCTACGCTATGAAGCTGGCACCCACTCTGCCGCAGGATAAGATTATGGTTATAAATATTTCCGGCCGCGGTGATAAGGATGTTGCCGCAATCGCACGTTATATGGGAGTTGATTTACATGAATAGAATACAAAAGGCATTTGACGAAAAGAAAAAGGTATTTATCGGCTTTGTGACCGCTGGCGATCCCAATCTTGCTACAACCAAGGAGCTGGTGAGAGCTATGATTAAGGGCGGTGCAGGCTTAATTGAGTTCGGCATTCCCTTCTCCGACCCCGTGGCTGAGGGCGAGGTTATCCAAAAAGCGGATATGCGTGCGTTGGCTGCAGGCACTACTACCGATAAAATTTTTGACCTCGTAGCGGAGCTTCGCGAGGAAACACAGGTACCGCTGGTATTTTTGACCTACGCTAACCCGATTTATGCCTACGGTGCGGAAAAATTCTTCACCCGCTGCGAAGAAACAGGTGTAGACGGCGTCATCATACCGGATATACCGTATGAGGAGCGCGAGGAAATGCGTCCGTTCAGCGAACCGCATCACGTTGCCCTGGTGCCGCTGATTGCGCCTACCTCCAAGGACCGCATCCAGAAAATCGCCGCTATTGCCCAAGGCTATGTATATGTAGTTTCTTCCTTAGGCGTTACCGGCGTGCGCAGCAACATCACTACCGATATCGACGGCATTGTGGCAGAGGTGCGCAAGGCTACCGATATTCCGGTGGCTGTAGGCTTCGGTATCGCTGCTCCCGAGCAGGCGTACAAGATGGCCAAGGCCAGTGACGGCGCTATTGTGGGCAGTGCGATTGAAAAAATCGTGGCTCAATACGGCGAGGCTTCTCCCGAGCACGTTTACGAATACGTCAAGAGTATGTCCGAAGCGGTTGCCAAGGCAGCTGCGGAGGCTTGATTACAAAAGTTTGGACACAAAAAAACTCCGTTCCTTACTGCACAGGCAGCAGGGAGCGGAGTTTTTCGGTTTAAATTATTGCAGCGGCATTGGCTCAGTGCCACCGTTTACTGCGTCCGGCTGTTCAAAAATGAAGGCAGGGGACGGATAGTAGAATTTGCAGTGCTGGAAGTTGATAACCTCGGTGGAGAAGCGTTTCAGCAGAGCATAGGAAGCACGCTCTTCGAAATCAATCAGGTTGTCCTTGTTGATGTCAGCGTCTTTAACGATTACCAGCAGATAAGCCGGTACTTCCGGTGCATCCTCAGGCACCTGGCTGCGGTCGAGAGGGATGTTCGGAATAATTTCCAGATCACCGATAGGCTGTTGGTTTTCATTGTACAGCATAGCATGATAAACATTTTCGTACAGGGTACGAGCGAGTCTTAAAGAATAAGCTCCGGAACTCATATTATTCACTCCTTAAAAAGATGTTTTTGATGACTCTCGCTTTATCTGAAAAAGCAATAAACATAACGCTATTATTGTAACATAGATTACGGAAATAAGCAAAATGAATCTATAATGAAATGATTCCACAGCGATTTATGCAGAAAAGCTGTATTAATAATCACAAAATAGCAAGAATTTTTCACAAAATCTGCATTTTTATGCCAATGTATTCTGTATACATGACGTTTTTATGAATTTTTTAGCAGGAATTTACACAATGTTGACGAATAAGAAGAATAACAATATGTTGCTGCGTGAATTTTGTTATCTTAGCACATATGTATATTAAAGGAGGGGAACTCTTATGAAAAAACTCTTGGCTTTTTTACTTGGTATCATGGTTATGGCTACTATGATTGCCGGCTGCGGCGGTGGAGACAAAAAAGATGATAAAAAACCTGCTGCACAAAAATTTATTAACATTGCTACCGGCGGTACTTCCGGTACCTACTTCCCGTTAGGCGGTGCTCTGGCTGATATCTTGAATAAAAATATTCCGGGTACCAATGCTTCCGCACAATCTACCGGCGCTTCCGTAGCAAACGTAAACCTGCTCAGCCAAGGCAAGGTTGAAATTGCTTTTATTCAAAATGATATTGCTTACTATGCTGCCAACGGCACTGAAATGTTCAAAGGCAAACAGGTTGCCGGCCTGCAAGGTCTTGCAACTCTGTATCCGGAAACCGTACAGATTGTTACCCTGAAAAAATCCGGTATCAAATCTGTTGCTGATTTCAAAGGCAAACGCATCGCTGTAGGTGCTGCAGGCTCCGGTACCGAAGCTAACGCTCGCCAGATTATGGAAGCATATGGTATTAAATATGATGATATTAAGGTTCAATACCTGTCCTTCGGTGAAGCTGCAAGTGCTCTGAAGGACGGCAACGTTGATGCTGCCTTCGTAACTGCAGGCCATCCGACCGCTGCTATTCAGGATATCGCAACTCAGAACGATGTTGTACTGGTTCCGGTAGATGCTGATAAGGCTGACGCTCTGATCAAACAATATCCGTTCTACACCAAGCTGGTTATCAAAGCAGGCACCTATCCGAAGCAAGATGCTGACGTTTCCGCAGTAGCAGTAAAATGCATGCTGGCAGTAACCGATAAGATGGACGAAAACATCGCTTATGCAATTGCTAAAGCTTTGTACGGCAACCTTGACCGTATGAAAGCTGCTCACTCTGCAGCAAATGCTATCAGCAAAGATACCGCTAAAGACGGCATGTCCATTAAGCTGAACCCGGGTGCTGAAAAATTCTTTAACGAAAAATAAGGATTTTAAATGATGCCGAACTTCAAAGACCGGAAACCGGCGTTTGCCGGTGGCCGGTCTTTTTTCCCAGTAAAGAATTTAGTAATTATTGTAAGCGTTGTGTTAATGCTTTTGGGGTGGTATAGTACGCGCCTCGTGGTGGCGATTATACCTGAGGGAGCTTCAGGAGCTGTTACTTTTGCCACAGCGGCAGGTGATGAATGGTATATCAGCCTGACGCATTCGGTGGAAAAAACTGCCTGGAATGATTATTTCAGGGTTAACGGCGCAAATAACATGACCATGACGCACACCCGCTTTTCCTCGCTGGGCTGGGGCTATCCTTATTCCGCTGCGGACGGCAAGCTGACGCAGACTGCCGACGGCAAGTTTGATATGGAGATGAACCGCCCCTATAAGGAGGTTGCCCTGCGTATATCCGAGCAGGCAATGCAGCATATTGTCCACGGCGGCGACAGCTATGACCTGATTGCTCTGTACGGACAGGGGACTGCGGTAACAGTGAAGGCCATGTATCGATATCAGTACTGGCTGGAACGGTACTTTTAGGTTTTATTATATTAAATGAGAGGAGCTGATACCCATGTCTGAAAAAGAAAAGAAAGTAAAAGAGCTTTCAGCAGAAGAGGTATTGCAAAAATTTGACAAGGAATCAGACAAGCGTGAGCTTACAGGTGTGTGGGGTAAAATTATTTCCGCAATCTGTATTCTGTTTGCACTTTTCCAATTATATACGGCCACCTTTGGTGTGCTGGACGCGCATCTGCAGCGCGCTATTCACTTAGCCTTCGGCTTTTTATTGATTTTCCTGCTGTATCCCAGCAGACATTCCTGGTCCCGCAGCAAGATGCATCCATTTGATGCCTTCCTGGCACTGCTCAGCGCAGGTACTGCCATGTATCTGGTTGTGAACTATGAGGAGCTGGTGCTGCGTGCCGGCATGAATACGGAAACCGACTTCATCGTCGGCCTTATCGGTACGATTATGGTTTTTGAAGCAGCGCGCCGCGTAGTAGGCTGGCCGATGATTATCGTTGCTTTCTGCTTCATGCTGTATGCCTTCTTCGGTCCTTATATTCCCGGTATTCTGGCGCATCGCGGCGTTGGCGTGCAGGAAATGTTTGACCATCTGTTCTTCACTACCGAGGGTATTTTCGGTACGCCTATGGGTGTATCTTCTACCTTCATTTATCTGTTCATTCTCTTCGGTGCTTACTTGGAAACCACCGGCCTGGGCAAATTCTTCATTGATATTGCCAATGCTATCGCAGGCTGGGCAGCAGGCGGACCGGCGAAGGTTGCCGTACTGTCCTCCGGCCTCATGGGTACTGTTTCCGGCAGCTCCGTTGGTAACGTTGCCGGCACCGGCGCTTTCACCATCCCGATGATGAAAAAGCTTGGCTATCGTCCGGCATTTGCCGGCGCTGTTGAGGCTGCTGCTTCTACCGGCGGTCAGCTGATGCCTCCTGTAATGGGCGCTGCTGCCTTCCTGATGGCAGAATTTGTAGGCGTTCCGTACTTTGATGTTGTTAAGGCTGCCGTTATCCCGGCAATGTTGTATTACATCGGCGTATGGTTGGGCGTTCACTACGAAGCTAAAAAGTTCGGCCTGAAGGGCACTCCGCGTGACCAGCTGCCGAAGTTCAAGGAGCTGTTCATGGAAAAAGGCCATCTGGCTATTCCGTTAATCGTTATCGTTTACCTGCTCGTAAGCGGTTATACTCCTATGCGTGCTGCTTTGGCAGCCATCGTGCTGACCATCGTTTGCGCCTGCCTGCGTAAATCCACACGCATCGGCTTCAAGCAAATCGTCCAAGGTCTGATTGACGGCTCCAAGGGTGTGCTTGGCGTACTGATTGCCTGTGCAACCGCAGGTATCATCATCGGCGTTGTAACCAAAACCGGCGTAGGCCTGAAGATTGCCACTGCTCTGCTGGACTTGGCAGGCGGTAATCTGCTGCCGGCAATGTTCTTTACCATGATCACTTCTCTGATTCTTGGCATGGGCGTTCCGACAACTGCCAACTATGTAATTACCTCTACCATTGCAGCACCTGCTCTAGTGCAGATGAATGTACCGGTGTTGGCAGCGCATATGTTCGCGTTCTACTTCGGTATCGTTGCTGACGTTACACCGCCTGTTGCCCTGGCTGCTTATGCCGGCGCAGGTATTGCCGGTGCTAACCCGATGCGTACCGGCGTTATCGCTGCTAAGCTGGCGATTGCTGCGTTCATCGTACCGTACATCTTCGTGCTGGCACCTGAGCTGCTGATGATCAACGCAACTCCGTTCACCATCTGCTACAGTGCCTTCACCGCGATTGTTGGTATGTGGGGTGCTTCCATGGCGATGATTGGTTTCTGCAACAATCTGCTGAACATTCCGCAGCGTATTCTATTCCTCGTTGGCGGTATCTGCATGATTATCCCCGGCGTATTTACCGACGGTATCGGCGTTGCGCTCGTTGCTGTTGCCTATGTATGGCAGCGCATGAACAAGGTTAAGGGTGCGATTCAGCAAGACGGGGAAGACCTGTAAGCCGAAAATTTCATAACAAGTTTCATAGTCCTGCGTGCATTTCAGATGCTGCGCAGGACTTTTTTTGCCTTTTATTATACTAATCTTTGGAAATTTATTTTGCCTTCAGATAGGCAGCTTGCCGGTTCCATTCCGCTCTTGCGGGGATGCATGCCTAAATCACTATATATGAAGTTTGACTGTAATATGTATATACACCCTACACAGGCTAGAGGACTAACACCGAGAGAAGCTGCAAGAGTTCAATCTTACCCCGACGATTATTTCTTTAGAGGAGCATATACTAAAACATATATGCAGATTGGCAATTCTGTTCCTCCGTTATTAGGTCGTGCAATAGCTAGAATAATTAAGCAATATCTGAAATGAGGTAGGTTTTTATGGAGTTTGATGCTGCTTTAGACACAGTAAAGAAGTATTTACACATTAGTTTAGATAACGAGTATGATGGCATCATTGTAAAGAAAATGGCCAAAAGTAATCTTATAGGAGAAGAAAATAGTACCGGTAATCAAACACATATAGCTATAACCGGAGCTCAAAGAGATGCTTTCCCATATATTTGTGCTGCACAATATTTAACTTGTCCCCATGAAGATATTGATGACACAATAAAACGGTTTTTCATGTGTCAGGTAAAGGTTAATATTTATCGTTCTAATGTTGAGCCTCTGGATAAATCTAATACTATTAGATTTGGCGCTGGACAAGAAAAGAAAAGCGTTTATACAACTGTTTGGCGTCGCAGAGGCAGGAATAACGAAGAGCAGGTACAGTTATCAGCTCTGAATTTAGATGATAGTGATTTTGTCGAATTTAGGAAACTGATTCATACTAATGACTATATTGTGATTTTAAAATTACAAGCATGTCTTGAATATGATTGGTTTATAATACCTAAAGAATCAATAGCTATTTCTGATGATTTGAAAGCACTTGACGGTAAATTCATTCATAAAAGCACCTCTACTGTTGTAAAAATTGATCAAAATGTACATATGGATGCTTTGTTACACAACGAAACAACAAAAGGCATCATCCCTTCTTCCAACATCCTTCTTTACGGTGTTCCCGGTTGTGGCAAAAGTCATACAGTAGGAAAAAAATATGAAAGCAAGGTAAAGGAAGAATATACCATCCGCGTAGTTTTTCACCCCGACTACACCTATTCCGACTTTGTCGGCCAAATAATGCCCGTATTGGAAAAAGTAGAGAATAAAGACGGTATTGAAGAAGAAAAGCTGCAATACAAGTTTATTCCCGGTCCTTTCACACGCATCCTGCAGCTCGCAGAAATCCACAAGGATCAGCAATGCCTGCTCATCATCGAAGAGCTTAACCGTGGTAACGCACCGGCAATCTTCGGTGAAATCTTCCAGTTATTGGATAGAAAAGATAATGGTGAAAGTAAATATGGCATCTATAATGCTGATATTGCGGAAAAGGTTTATGGCGATAAGAACAAGTCTATAAAACTTCCCCCCAAGCTCACCATCGTCGCTACCATGAACACCTCCGACCAAAACGTATTCACCATGGACACCGCCTTTCAACGCCGTTGGCAGATGGAGCACATTCCCAATAAATTCGACTTCAAAACCGCTCACGTCAATAAACATCTCCCAAACAGCAAAATCAGCTGGGGTGCATTCGCCCAGACCGTCAACAAAAAAATGCACACCGTCAATTCCGGCTTCGGCAGTACGGATGACAAAAGCCTTGGCGTATACTTCGCCACGGACAACGATTTGGACAATGCAAAGCGCTTTGCAGAAAAGGTGCTCAAATACCTGTGGGACGATGCCTTCAAGCTGGGCAGACAGGTGCTTTTCAGCAACTGCAGCGAAGGCTTGTCATCCGTGATTGAAGCCTACGAAGAGGCAGCGGGTGATCCGTTGGAGGCTGTGCTGCTGCCGGAAATCTACAAGGAAATGCAGGATGCAATGGCAAAAGCAGAACGCAAAGCAGCAGAAGAAGCGCAGAATGAACAGTCCGGTGAAGAACCGGCAGATGATGCGGATAATGAACCGGCTCAAGCACCGGCAGGCGAGGAGTGAGCACCTTGCTCAAGGACAGATGCCATATCAACACCAACAGAAAAACCGATACCTTTGTCGGCCTGGAATTTGACGGCAAAAACTACACGGTTTCCTTTCCGCTGGGGTACGCCATAGCGTCCGAGGATGATGACAAGCTGCTGCGCGAGGATTTGCTGCTGCTGTTCCACACGCTGGCGCTGTACAGCAGCCATACGGAAAGCAAAAGCGGCTTTAAGCGCGAAAAGGACGCAGCGACGGAAACGCCGATGTATGCCTATATCTACATCATTATGGACTTTGTCACCCGAGGCTACTACAAGGAAGGTATTGTGGAATATGCTTCATCCAAGCGCGGTAAAATTCACTGGAACCGCACAATTAAGCAGAAGAAGCCTGTTATTCAGGAAGCGGATATCTATTATCTGGACTTTATCACGAAGAAGAACGTTATCAACGAAAATGATCTGATAACCCTGATACATCAATATTGCGTCTATATCAGCTTTATCCGCTTCGGCTGGCTGTTCACGGATTACAAACCGCCCGAGCCGCAAATCCCGTTCCACCGCCAATGGTTCAGCGCTGCGCTGCAGGCAAAGCTGTGCCGTACCTTTAACGATGCCAACAAGATGCTTTTTGCCAATATGCTGAAAATCATCAACAACGAGCCTGACGAGGGCATGAGGGAAACGAGCTTTACCTTTGGCACGAACAGGTTTGAGTATGTTTGGGAAAAGATGATTGACGCAGCTTTCGGCATCAGCGACAAGCAGCGCTATTTCCCGAAAACGAAGTGGAAGCTGGCGCGCAGCGGTAAGGAGTGTGATAACTCCAAGCTGGAGCCTGATACTATTATGCTGTACAACAATAATATCTATGTGCTCGATGCGAAGTATTATAAATACGGTGCGACGAAGAACCCTTTCGATTTGCCGGAATCAGCTTCAATCAACAAGCAGATAACCTACGGCGAATATATTGATGCGCAGGCGGACCTCAAAAATCCGGACAGCGTTATCTACAACGCATTTCTTATGCCGTTCGACAAAAACCATTGGGCGGAAGAAAACGCAGGCACGCTGCATTATGCAGGTGAGGCTGTGGCGCTGTGGAAGGATGCCGGCGAGGGCAGAGGCAAGGAGTACGAGCATATTCAGGGCGTTCTGCTGGACGTTAAGTATCTGATGCAGATTGCCGAGAAGCGTTCGGAAACCGATATTCGGCAGCTGGCAGAAATCATCGAGGAGCATTGCAGCGATCATGGACAAGCTGACCAAGGAACAACGCCATAAAAATATGCAGGCCATCCGCAGCAGGGATACCAAAATAGAAATCCTTCTGCGCAAGGCACTGTGGCACGAAGGTATCCGCTACCGCAAGAATTTTAAGGTGTGCAGCTGCCATCCGGATATCGTCATTACCAAGTACAAAATTGCAGTATTCTGTGATGGGGAATTCTGGCACGGAAAGAGTTTGGAGCGCTACGACGTTGCGACCAACGTAAAATATTGGCACGAAAAAATCAGGCGTAATGTGGAGCGCGACCTCGAAAACACCATCGAACTGCGCGACAACGGCTGGATCGTGCTGCGTTTCTGGGAAACGGAAATAAAAAAGCACCTTGCCGGCTGTGTGGCAGAGGTGCAGCGCTGCATTGAAGCGAGAAGAAGTGCTGTAAAGAGAAAGTAAAGCTGACGCGAGAAGAAGAAGTGGCGCGCACGGCGAACATAAAAGACTAAAGGCGTTCTATCCAACTGCGGTAGAACGCCTTTTGCTTAACAGCGAAACGATTATTCGCAAGACGGCTCAGCTTGCAGCGCTTCGACTTGCTCAATCGGGAGAGAAGTAGCCTTGGCGATATCCTGCACAGAAAGTCCCATGCTGAAAAGACGCTTAGCAGTAGCGAGTTTTTCTTTAGCTTCACCTTCAGCAAGACCTATTTCCTTGCCTTCAGCAATGCCCTCAGCTTTGCCTTCACGTCTTTCATCTAATAAACGTGCTTCCATAAGCATAAATTCTCGCCTCACTTTCGTATCTAATTTGAGATAGCTGATTTCATCGTCAATCTGCTTGGTGAAATCAGTAGTTA
>OGZC01002014.1_pt1 | contig 10333 bp, 7 predicted proteins | sample 1576751 | NCBI WGS metagenome assembly OGZC01 (sample SAMEA3541486, study PRJEB24748) | human gut metagenome | biome: human gut; feature: human-associated habitat; material: faeces | place: China | collected 2012
TACTGAATTTTGATTTTGAGGCAGAGGAGAGTGATTTGGAGCGTAATATGCGGCATACGGAGGCGGGCAACCCCGTCGGCGGCACGATTGCGTTTTTGGCGAATGTGCTTCGTGAAATGCTGACGTTTGTCATTGTGCCGTTTGTGGCAAGCCATTTGAATTATTATTGCGCCATTGCGCCGGCAGGGGCAACCTCTATGGATACCACCTTGGGCATTATCAGCAAGAACACGAATGGCACGATTGCCGTGCTTGCCTTTGTGAACGGCATTGTGTGTACGCTTCTGGTGCCGCTTTTGGTGCCGCTGTTCCTGTAAAAGAGAAAAATGAAAAAAATATATCAAATTTTGCAAAGGCACAAAATGCCTTGAAGCAGTTGGTAGATCCAACAAAATCTACAACAAGAACTTATTCAACCTTTGATAAAACAAAACTTCGTACATATATGAAGAATCCACCAGCTCAGTATAAAAACTTACGAAATCTGAGTAGGTATCTTTATTATCGAAGTAGTGTTTATAGAAGGTTAGTTTGGTTCAATGCCACAATGATTGATACAAATGCTCGTGCAGTAATTCCAATCATTGATATTAATAAGGGTGGAGATAAAGCAAATGTACTAAAAAGTTACTATGATACATTGTCTGTATTAAATAATATGAATTTAGCACTTGAATTTCTCAAAGCATATATAATTGCTTGGCGAGAAGATGTATTTTTCGGAATGGCTTTTTATGATGATACAGGATATTTTATATTACCAGTTGATCCAGACTATGCAAAAGTAAATGGTGCTTATATGACAGGTGACTTATCTTATGTAATGGATATGTCGTATTATTCAAGGCATGAGGATATGGTCGAATGGATTGGAGAGCCACTTACCTCCATGTATCGTCAGTATCAAAGTAATTCAACGAAAAATCGTTGGCAACAAATGCCAGATGAATACTGTGTGTGTTTCAAAGTGAATATAGATGATTATGAAATTCCACTTCCACCTTATATGAATCTATTCAATTCTCTTATCAACCTTGCTGATCTTGAAGATATTCAAGCGGTGGCTGATGAAGCAAATATATATAAACTGGTTACTGCTACTATCCCATTGTCAAATGACCAAGATGGTGTAGACCAATTTTTAGTAGATCCAGATACTGCTATAGAATATTATAATAAATTTGTTGATTCATTACCTGATTATATAGCTGCTGCTATTACACCCATTCCATTAGATGTACTTACATTTGGTGATGATCAAGCAACAGATGTTAATAAAATTGAGAATGCTACAAAGACAGTATTCAATACTTCTGGTGGTGCACAGTTACTAAACTCAAGTTCTATCTCAGGAACTACTGCTTGGCAGGGAGCAATTAAATTCGATGAGAAATATGCAACATCTTCTCTTCTGCCACAGACACAGGCATATCTAAATAGATTTTTATCTTATCAAGTTTCTAATCCAGCAAAAGTTAAAATGCTAGAAACGTCCCCATATACAAAGAGTACATTAAAGAAAGAAATGCTTGAGGATGCAACTTATGGTCTTCCTACTGCATTAGTTGTAAATAATTTAAATGGATTTAATGAATTGGAGACACTAAGCATGAATTTCCTATTGCATGATACATTGGATATTACATCTTCTTTCGTTCCACTTCAGTCGAGTCACACCCAATCTTCTTCGGATAATCAAGGTGGCGGTCAAACCAAGGATATTGGTGGAGCTGATTCTATTACAGACGATGGGGAAGCTTCACAGGATAAGAGAGATCAGAGTAATGGATAAGGAGAAAAAGGATGAATGACAAAAAACTAATTTGTACGGCAGATAAAAATACTGCTTCTGCTTTACGCAAATCTGGTTTCAGAGAAATGAAAACAGGTAATAAAAACATCTACACGTTTCTGAATAATACAACATTAAAATTTTCAGAAGGTGTTGATATAAACAAAATCAAGTATAGCAATATGCTTACATTCTAGTTGTCCTCTTTGGGCAACTTTTATTTTGTAAAAATTCAGAAAGGAGGAGACATGGATAAAAAACATACTTCGCTAAAATTTAAGGCAAAGGTCACACCTATTGAAAAAATCAATGATGAATTCACATTATGCAAGTGTTATGTACAGGGTGTTGGAAAGAATAGAAATTTTTCTTATATGAGCAAAGAAAATATTCAGAGATGTTTATCAACTCTATCATACGCACCTGTTGTTGGTCATTTAATTGACAAGTTAGATGAAGATGGAAATCCAACTGGTGAAAAGTACATGGGTGGTCATGATTACTATATTGATGATGACTGGAATCTAAAAAGTGCTTGTGTTCCTTATGGTGTTGTAAAAGCAGATTCATTTGACTTTGAAACCGTAAAGGAATATGAAGACGAAATCGAAACGGAATATCTTACTGCCGAAATTGTTCTTTGGACTGGTAGATATCCTGAGTTAATGGAGGCTATTTATTCTGATGATTTCTATTTTAATCAGAGCATGGAAATCAATGTGTCAGAATTTCGTCCATATGAGGAAGATAGTAATTATACAGAATTAACAGACTTTACATATTCTGCTCTTTGTCTTTTAGGTAAGGCAGATGACAAGACAAGCCCAGAACATACAGAACCTTGTTTTGTAGAATCAAAAGTGATTCCTGTTCAATATTCACTTGAAAAGGAAGAATTTTCAAAAATAATGGGCGAACTCAAAAACGAATTAGCCTTTTATTTTAATAAAGACAACACTGACGGGAAGGAGGACAAAGTTGTGGAAAACGAAAAAGAAGAAGTAATTGAAACTGTTGAGGAAGTAAATGAAGAGTCCACAGAGGAAGTTGTTGAAAATACAACTGAGGAAACTCCTGACGCAGAAGTAAATGAAGACACAAATACTGAATCTGAAAATGAAGAAGTACAGGAGGATAAAACTGTTGTTGAGGCTTCTGTAGAAGAAACTGTTGAAGAGACTGTAGAAATGTCAGAACTTGATTCTTTAAAAGCTGAGTACGAAGAGTATAAGAATTCTCACTCTCACACAAACGAGGAATTTGATGAATTACAGAAATATCATGACGATGCTGAATTTGAAAAGATCCATGCAGAACGTGATGCTATGTTGTCTGATGAAAAATACTCTGTATTATCTGAGAACGAGGCTTTTGCTGAGTTAAAGAAAAATATGGACAACTACTCCATTGCTGATCTTGAAAAAGAAGCAAAGGTTATTTTTGCTGACTATGTATCTTCTGTTGGAACATTTTCTATGAATGATCCTAATGAGAAATCTACTTCAAAGATTAGATTTAGTATGAAGGAAGATACTGGCAAGAAAAAGGCTTATTCAACATTATTTAAGTAAAAAAGAATATAAACACATTTTTTGAGAGCGTCATAGGGCGTTCTTTTTTATTGCAAAAAAAATATTAAGGAGGAAATTAAAATGGCAACAAGTTTTATTAATTTTAGTACAAAACATGCCGTAGCCGAGTCTACAAAGCTCAAGGCTACTCAGATTGGTAATATCTGGAATATTGAAGCAAAAGCAGATATCGACAACGGAACTATTGTTAAAAAAGGGGCGTACCTCAGACCAGAGGTTTATGAGGAGGATACTGCTGTTGCTTTCGCAGGAAAGATTATTGAAAAAGCAGCCAATGGTGGATTCAGAGTAGAAGTTACTGCTATTGGTGACGGTGAAGGATTAGTTCTTTCTGTACCTCTTATTTATGAGGAGTACACAACAAAAATGCAGGAAGAGTCTAACTTCTTCAATGCAAAAGGTGACATTCTCAGAGTGTATGAACTTTATGTAGGTGACGTGTTTACTGTTTCTGCTGAAGCATTTACTGATGACAAAGTTCCTGCTGTAACTGACACCGTTGCTGTTTCTGCTAAGAAATTAAAGGCTACTGCGGTTTAATCGAAAGGAGGATAAAGAATAATGAAGAAATTAACATTTAGTAATGCTGATACTAGAGAAGTATTTGCTGATAAGGATTATACTGAATTTTCTCAGTTAATGATTGATACTGCTTGCGGAAAGCAGAAAGATGTATCTAAGGAAGATGCAGATGCTAAAATTCGTGAAGTTATGTTTGAGATTCTTGGCGTAGATGATGGATGCTCTCGTAAGGATTTACATAAGGCAATTCGTAGACATAAGGTTGATGTCTTCGAAGTTATTGAAGAGACAGTTGAGAAATTACTTGTTTCTGGTTGGGGAGATAACCCATTCTTCAACGAATTCGTAGAAGTTAAGTCTATGAATACAGGTGATACAAATGAGTTCTATGTTCCTGATGAGACTGTATTAACTGTATCTGAGTTAAGCGGAAACCACCACAACCTCTTCCGTCAGAGACTTGGTGCTGGTAGCACATTCTCTGTAAAGACATCTTGGTACGGGGTTAAGATTTATGCCGAGTACGAGCTGTTTATGGCTGGTAAGGTTGACTGGGCAGGATTTATCAATAAGATTTATGAAGCTTTCGACAAGAAAGTAAACGATATGGTTTATGCTGCTGTTATGGCTGCTGGCGACAAGGTGCTTCCTACAAGCCAGTTTACAAAGACAGGTACATTAAATAAGGATACTCTTATTACTCTTGTTGAGGACGTACAGACAGCAAATGGTGTTGAAGCTGTAATTATGGGTACTAAGACAGCACTTTCTAAGCTTAATGCTCTTGCTGATACACAGTGGATTTCAGACTCTATGAAAGAGGAAAGACATACTACTGGTCGTCTTGGTATCTGGGAAGGAATTCGTCTTGTAGAGATTCCTCAGAGTTTTGCACCAAATGATACTTCTAAGAAGTTAGTAGCAAATGATGTTCTCCTTGTTATGCCTGTTGCAGACAACAAATTCATCAAGATTTATGATGAGGGTGAGGCACAGGTTAAGGAAGTGTCTGATGGCAACACAAATATGGATAAGACAATTGAATACGAATACCAGCAGAAAATGCCCGGTCGTGAAAAATAGATACTATGATCTTCAGCTGATAAATGGACCGATTGTATCGTGTTCTGATTGTAATTTTCTGAATGGACTGTAATATCAAAACACCCCAGAGTCTTCCCATTATATTCCAGACATAGATCAATCATTGAATAGAGTTCTTCGCTAAGAACGACCGGAGAAACAAAAGCTGTCCGGTTGACATAAGCCAATTCACTGGCCGGATTATAAAAGTTCGCCATCTTTTCCAACCGGCACAATGCATCATAAATACAATTGACCACAAACAACAATTCTCCTTCCGTTTTCTTGCTATACAGGATAATATCCACCCGTGTATGCATGGAAAGAAACCAGGCATAAAGCAGTCCACTGCCTTCATGGGACGGCTTATACATATGTTGAATAGGGACTTGCATCGTATAGCAGGACAAATTAGGCACGGATTACCCAAATTACACGATTGCTATTTCATTAGAACAACCGTGAAATTCGCGCAATCCGTGCCTGAATAAAAAGTCGTAAAGAATTTTGACGTATCTCCCACAATAATATGGAATACGCCTTACTTCAGTTCTTTAATTTTCACGTTCTTGAACCATACTTCGTCTCCGTGATCCTGAAGAAGTATATTTCCTTCCTCCGGATTTCCGAAATTAGGCCAGTTTTTATATTTACTGTATGCTACCAATGCATTCCACATATCATTGTTACGATCATATTCAATCAATTTAACTCCGTTCAACCAATGTTCTACATGGTTACCTTTTACGATAATGGTAGCAGTATTAAACTCTTTCTTGTTGAAAGGTTTATTCTTAGGAGCCGGAATCAAATCATACAACGAACCTAGCTTTCTGTTACCTTTCACACCCAGTTTTGCATCAGGATGTTTGTCATCATCAAGAATCTGGAATTCACAACCGATAGCAGAGCCTGCACCTTTATTCATATCCGGGTTTACGAAATATTTAATTCCGCTATTGGCACCTTCGGTAATCTTAAAATCTACTTTCAGAATAAAGTTCTTGTATTTACGGGTAGTCACAATATCACCGCCATTAGCAGATTCAGCGCCACCACTCTTCATTACTTTCAGAATTCCATCTTCTATCTTCCAGCCTTTTGCAGGGAAAGTAGAAAGCTTAGCTCCTCTCCATCCATCAGTAGTCTTACCATCCCATAATAGAGTCCATCCTTCTTTTACTTCATTCGGAGAAATCGTGTTGGCAATCAGATTCACTTCCGGTGCAGCTTGCGCTTCCGGTGTCTGATAGCGTTCTACGTCTGTCGTACAAATGCGGATATCTTTCCAACTAACAGTTTTACCTTCATCTGCCGCATTTCCAATGGCATGCACTTGCAAAGCAATGAAGCCCACAGGAATCATATCATCCCAGATATTAGCACAAGGTACTCCGTTTATCCAAGTACGGATTGAGTTACCCACAGCCTCAATACGAGCTTTATTCCATGCATTATTCTTAAAAGCGGTTTTTGCCGACGGATTCAGCGTCAAAGGATAAAGCCAGTTTCTACGTGCCTCATCATAGATACCACCTGACCAAGCGCGTTTGGAAGGATCGATCTCAAACTGATAACCGTGTACACGACCTTTCTTATAATCTTTCTTGCTTTCACTACGAAGCTGTACTCCGGAATTTAAACCGTCATCTACCTTGAAGTCAAACTCAAGGATAAAGTCACCATAATTCTTTGTCGTTGCCAAAAAAGTATTGGGTGTTCCCATTTTAGATACACCGACAATGGCACCATCTACAATTTTATACTCGGCTTTGCCATTCAATTTCTTCCATCCTTTCAGGTTTTTCTCATTGAAAAGAGGTTCCCAATTCTGCGCACCTAAAGAAGCGGTACAGAATAAAAGTAAAGTTAATACGATATTCTTCTTCATAATCATTGATTAGTCTTTCCCACTCCCTTATATTAGAAGAAGGAATGGAAAAGGCTATTTTCTATTTATAATTTATAAAATTCATCCCAACCTTTACGCGGTGGAAGTCCCGCCAGCATTGCATTAGCAAATTCATTATTTGTAATCTGCTTCGTACGAGGATCAAAGAACAACTGTGTATTAAGTCGTTGAGCCATCACCCCCAGTGAGAATACCTGACTCAACACTCCATTGATTTCGAACGGTGAGCGTGTCTTTTCAATACCGTTACATGCCAACAAGAAGTTCTCGAAGTGATTGGAAGGACTTTTAGGAACCTTCGGCAACTTGTCTGCCATCTCTTTTGCTTTCTCCTCCGGAATTATAGACAAAGTGCTTCCATGACTACCACCCTTGAAGATCAAATCCTTAGTATAAATGATCTTTCCTGGATTCAACTTAGACTTCGGAGTATCTCCCTGATTAGTTACCGGGATGTTCGGATCTAGTCCCGAAACTCCATACCCGGCAGGAATAGGAGGAAGATTATCCAAACCATCATACCAGGTAATATCTACCGGTGGCATTCCTTTACGCTGCGGGAAACGGAAGAGAATCGTGGAAGAATACGGGAAGAAGTAATCATTATGCCCTTTTGCATATTGCATAGTGACTTCGTATGGCAATCCCAGTTCCAGGAATTCGTGAGCCGTGTCGAGGATATGTGCTCCCCAGTCGCCCAATGCTCCCATACCAAAATCATACCAACAACGCCATTGTCCCAAATGATAATCTTTATTATACTCGTGATAAGGAGTAACTCCGAGCCAAGTGTCCCAATCCAGATCTTTCGGCAGTTGCTGACCGGAAGGAAGTTTATAAATATTAGTGTCCCATTTATGCCAACGACGTGGGTTATTCATGTGGGCAGTGATAGCAGTAACGTCTTTGATAATTCCCGCATCCATCCAGGCTTTAAACTGGAAATAGTTTGCTTCAGAATGTCCCTGATTTCCTACTTGAGTAACCAAGTTCGGACGTTTAAGCGCAGCTTGCATCAACAGTTCCGCTTCATAGAAGGTACGTGCCAGCGGTTTCTCTACATATACGTGCTTTCCGGATGCCAAAGCCAGCATACTGATCGGGAAATGCGAATGGTCGGGAGTAGCAATTGCTACAGCATCAAATTCGTTACCGGCCTTATCAAACATTTGGCGGAAATCCCTAAACTGCTTTGCTTTCGGATATTTAGCCATTATCTTTTGTGTATGTTTGGCACCCATGTCTACATCACATAAAGCCACCACTTCCACCATACCTGTCCGTGCAAAGTCTTCAATAATCTGCTCTCCACGGTTGCCAATGCCGATATAAGCAATCTTCACTTTGTCATCCCGGTTAAGACTATTCGGGTATTACTTGCCAAGCCTGCTGTCCGTTGTAGGTCGTTTCTACCGACTTGTAGCCCGGAGCGACAAACGTATCGTCCGCTTCGCCCGTGTTGTCGCCCGTTGCGGGGTTGTAGTTAATGAAGATTCCTCCGTAAATTTCAACCGTGGCACGGCCGGCTTTCCGGTCGGCATCCTGAATGTTGATGACCGGATACCAACCGTTGATGGGATTGCCCTTCGTTTCGAATACACCGCCATAAATCTTCAGGTGAGCTTTTTGAGAGGGGCGTGCCGTTGCTACCAAAATACACGAGTTGGCAATTCCGGAAGCATCCGTACCGACGGTGAAGTATCCGTCCTTGATCGTCGTAGTGCCCTCCGCAATACGGATCGCTGCATTGGTCCCTTTGCTGCCGCTGCTGCCGTCAACGGTAATGGTGCCGTCGATAACCAGATCGGGGCAACCGCTATAGATGCCTGCAACGTTTGTGGCTGTACTGTTTTTCGGTCCGACGATGAAGCCTTTTCCGCTAATAACCATCTTTTTGCACGATTTGCTCACTTGGATGCACTGTTGCAATTCGGAGCCTTCCTGCGCTGTCAATACCGCACCCTCTTTCAGAGACAAGGTGGCGGAAGCGACCGAGGAGATATAGGGAGAATCATCGATAGTCATACTGCGCGAAACGATGGCGATATCGCCGCTTTTCAAGGCTGATTCCAGATCCGCAGGCGCTGCTACCTCCGTACCCTTCACCACCGTGTAAGTTCCGTTAGGAGCCGGTTCGGCAGAGGTCTTGATCGCCGTGTAGCCCTCCGCAACGAAGTTTTTCACCGGATTTTCCGTCATCGAACTCGACGGATCGTAATTGATGAACGTACCGCCGTATACGTTGATGGCGGCACCCGAGCCGTCTTTCAGGTTCAGCACCCAATAACCGCGGTTGTTGGCGCTCTTCGACTCGAACGTACCGCCGTAGATGTTGATAACGGCCTGCTGATCCGCGTAGATAAGGTCGAGCTGTGCATTATGGTCATTATAGTCCTGATCGTTGACAAAATTACCGCCGTAGATGTTCACCTTCGCATCGCCGTAAGCATATACGGCCATGCGGTAGCCGTCTTCGTTGGGCTTGGTTCCGATAGCCTTAATGTTGCCGTCGCCTTTGATATTCAGGGTAGCGCCGCCTTTCACTTCGAATACGGTGGTGTTGCCATAGCGTGGATCTGTATCAGGAAGCGAGGTCGTGTTGATGATGTCCTTGCCGTTCAGGTCGATCTCGACTGTCTTGCCGGTTTCCACGACCAGCGGGGCTTCGACCGTCACGTCTTCCGACAGGGTGACGCTGCCGCCGTTGGCGAACGCTGCATGCAGTTCCTCCGCCGTGGTGACAACTGTGATGTCGGGTTTGTAGAAATTCGGATCGATCTCGACGGTGATATCGCCTTGCTTGGTCAGCAGATTACCCGATACCATGGTGCGGTAGTTGCGGCGGATGGGAATGCTCTTGAAATCGCTGTTGGCCGAGATCTCTTTACCTGCTGCATCGAGGAACGTCATCTTGAAGTCGGCCAGCGTAGCCTGTTCGACAGGCGCCCAGATGTAGTCCACCGTCAGCTCGCCGGTGGCGTTGAGCACGTCGGCCGTGTATTCCACGGCAGCCTCGCCGCTTTCCTCGCCCGTCAGTGCGTTGAACGTGTTCGGAAGAGACGTGAAATTCACTTTCACCTTCGCGGGTTTCAGGTCGGCCGCGTTGTCGGGAATCGCCGCGAGGTCGAGCGTCTTCACGTTCAGCTGGCCGAAGGGACGGCGGAGCGTGAACGTCTCCGAGAAGGACTCGGTAACCGTGTAGTCTTTCTTGCAGAGGAAGAAGGCGTCGAACTTGTCGTCGTTGCCGGTGTAGTCTGCATCCGATCCCAGCGTGATTGCGCTCAGGTCATCGGTCTCGTAGCCGGCCTCCGAGCAGTCGGCCCAGAATACGAAGTCATACTTCTGCTGAGCCACCAGCCGCAGGTTGAACGTTGCGGTGTTGCCCGTTACCGTTGCGGTCTGCTGCTCCCCGTAGGGCTGGCCGTTCCGGTA
>OGZC01002021.1_pt1 | contig 10297 bp, 7 predicted proteins | sample 1576751 | NCBI WGS metagenome assembly OGZC01 (sample SAMEA3541486, study PRJEB24748) | human gut metagenome | biome: human gut; feature: human-associated habitat; material: faeces | place: China | collected 2012
ATGATTCCGATTCAGATCAACTGAACCTATGGGGTAATTTCTTTGGACAGTAGTGGATTATAACCATGATTCTGATTTTTGTGTTCGGGTACCTCTGCATCGCGCTCGAACACAAACTACGCATCGACAAGGCCGCGATCGCCCTGCTGATGTGCGGTGCGTTATGGACGGTATTGAGTCTGCTGGGCAACGACGCCCAGATCGGCACGCAACTGATCGAGCAACTCGGCGATACGAGCGAAATACTCTTCTTCCTGATCGGCGCCATGACCATCGTCGAACTGATCGACCGGCACGGAGGATTCCACGTCATCACCGACCACATCAAAACCCGCAACAAACGCAAACTGCTCTGGTTGCTATCGATCATCACCTTCTTTATGTCCGCCGTGCTGGACAACATGACCACGACGATCATTATGATCATGCTGCTGCGGCGTATGATCAGCGGACAGAAAGAACGATGGATCTTCGCCAGCGTTATCGTCATCGCGGCCAACAGCGGCGGTGCCTTTTCGCCCATCGGCGACGTAACGACCATCATGCTCTGGATGCGGGGCAACGTCACCTCGGGCCTGCTCGTGGCCAAACTGTTCCTCCCGGCCCTGGTATCGGTAATCATTCCCACGGCCATCGCCTGCCGTTATATTCCCGACGAAAACGCGCATCCCGAAAAATTAGACACGGCGCCCAAGCTGCCGCCGTTCGTCGGCCCGCGCTTCAGCCACTTCGTTCTCGTTCTCGGTGTCGGCGGGCTGCTGTTCGTGCCCATATTCAAGGCTGTAACGGGACTGCCGCCCTACCTGGGCATGCTGATATCGTTGGGTGTGCTGTGGGTCTTCACGGAGCTCGTCTATGACCACAAACAGAACATGGAGGAATCTATCAAAAACCGGGTGTCGAAAGTACTCAAACATATCGATATGCCCACGATCCTCTTCTTCCTGGGTATTCTGATGTCGGTCGCAGCATTGCAGAGCGCCGGTTTGCTGACCGACTTCGCCGACTTCCTGGACAAAAACGTACACGAAGTCTATACGATCGCCGGAATCACCGGTCTGCTGTCGGCCGTAATCGACAACGTGCCGCTGGTGGCTGCCTGTATGGGTATGTACCCCGTCGTCGATACGGCAGCCCTGGCCTCGAGCCTCGACCCGGTTTATATGCAGGCGTTCGTACAGGACGGTATCTTCTGGCACCTGCTGACTTTCTGCGCCGGCGTGGGCGGCAGCCTGCTGATTATCGGATCGGCCGCAGGAGTAGTGGCGATGGGACTGGAAAAGATCGAATTCGGCTGGTACCTGCGTAAAATCACGCTGCTGGCATTGGCCGGGTATTTCGCGGGCATGCTGGTTATTTTCCTCGAACATTTGCTGCTGGGCTAAAGAGCATAACAACAAAAAAAGGGCTGTCTAACAAGTTTCAGACAGCCCTTTTTTATTTGTACTGCTTATTCGAGAGCTTTTCCGAATACGCGATTCTAAAAGGATTAAAAAACTTGTTGGACAGCCTTTTTTACTTTTTCCTTCCGTTGCTTCCGGGACAAGATTCAGCATCAGCGAACTTTGGACATGAACTTCTCACGATCAACGACATAGCGGACGTGAACCCCCTCGCCGATCATCCCTTCGGCATCGCGGGCCCCGACATTGAAGGTGAGCTTACGCCCTTCGACTTCGGTCAGCACGGCGGATGCGACGATTTCGGCACCGACGCCCGAAGGCTTGATATGGGTCACGTTCATCTCGGCACCGACGGTCGTCGAACCTTCCGGCAAATGGTCAGCCACAGCCTTCATCGCCGCATTTTCCATCAGGGCCACCATAGCCGGCGTAGCGAATACCTGCAAGTCGCCCGATCCCATCGTTGCAGCCACGTTGCCGCCATCGACCGTTACCTTACTTTGTGCAGAAAGTCCTTTTTCCATCATAATACAACCGTTTTTTATTGCGTTAATAATTCAGAATCATTATCTTTGAACATAGCTTTAGATAGGAGGCGCCTCGGAAAACCGGGAACAAGTCCCGTTTTCGCTCGGCTTTCACTATCTTTGGCAGAAGATAGGATTCGGTTCGGCAATTTTCGAGAACAAGTTCTCACAATTGCCCTCACATTTCACTATCTTTGAATTGCGAAGAGGATTCGAAATCCGTCCGCTTCGGACAGAAGCGCCCTCTCCGCCCTTGTGTTTCATCCTGACAAAGGTACGAAAATTCCGGTTCCGATGAAAAAGTGGTTTTTCCTATCCCTGGTATTGCTGCTCTCCCTGCCCGGGCAGGCTTCGGCCCGACACGGACAGCCGGGCCGATGGCACACCTCTTTCGAAATCGGACCCGACGGCGACACGATCTCGGTCGTCCCCATAAAACCCGTCTTCGTATTCAGCAAAAAAGCTGACCTGCGCCGTTACCGCAAACTGGTCGAAGCGGTGAAGAAAGTCTATCCCGTAGCCCAAGCCGCCAAAGCACAAATGGTTCAAATGGAGGCGGAACTGCTCCGGCTCGAAACGAAAAAGGAACAGAAACAATACATCAAAGGCATCGCCGCAGCGATCAAAAAGGAGTACACGCCCGTGCTGAAACACATGACCCGTACCCAGGGCCGCGTGCTTCTGAAGCTGATTGACCGGAAACGAAATACACGGCTTACGAAATCCTCCGGGAGTTCCGGGGCGGCTTCGTCGCGGGATTCTGGCAAAGCGTATCGCGTATCTTCGGACAGAATCTCAAGTCGGAATACGACCGAGAAGGGGACGACAAGGTACTCGAACAGATCGTTCTCTATTACGAAGCGGGGCTGCTGTAAACCGCATCCGCCCGCCGTTCACAGACAATCGCCCCTGTTTTCCGTCCGTCTGCAACCTCCGCAGCCACCGACGGCACGATCGAATGCCATCCACCCTCCCATTCGACAGACGAAAATACCCATACGGGCACGATCTCCGGACCACTCCGTCAAAATACAAATATATTTGTATTTGTATTTCTGTTCGGCATTTTCATAATCTTTGGCTTCGCCTCAAACGCTTCGATCCGACAAAGTGCAGATAAACTTGCTTCCGCACCCGGCTTTTTTCTAATCTTTAACGTCGTTCAAGCATTCCGCCTCAGCAAAATACAAATAAAATTTGCTTTTGCACGCAGTTTATTCGTATCTTTGACTTCGTCTTAGATACTCCGCCTCGGCAAAATGCAAATAAAATTTGCTTTTGCGCTCGGCTTATTCGTATCTTTGCAACGATCGGACAAAACTGCCCGACTTACTTAACCAATTATCGTTCAAATTCTTTATCGTATGAAAAAACTGTTCATTTTCTCGGCTCTCATCACCCTGGCGCTGGGGGGGGGAGTTGCAGCGACAGCGAAACAGATGAGTTTCAGAACATTCTGATTCCTCAGGATAACTTATCGGCCTCGATTTCGGCCGATGCGTTGTCCCATACCATCGGTTTCGAAACGACCCAGAGCTGGACGGCATCCGTGCGTGAAACCTCGCGTGCCGAAAGCTGGATCTCCATCAACCCCACTTCGGGCGACGCCGGCAAGCACACGATTACCGTCACGCTCACTGAAAACGAAACGACCGAATCCCGCCAGGCGGTCGTCATCATCTCCTGCGGCGGAGAATCCGCGAATATCTCCATCACCCAGCGGGGCGTGGGACAAGACGAACCGGAAGATCCGGACAACCCGAATAACCCCGACAATCCTCAAAAGCCCGAACATCCCGACGTAGCACCCGAAGACCGGCTGACCTGGGTAGAAACGACCTACACCGAGGTTTACAGCGACGGTTCCAGCACCGACAAGAGCTACATGCTCTTCGAATACGATGCCGAAGGTCTTCTGACCGGTTACGACCAATACGATTACGATTCGGAACAGACCGACAAAATCAATGCCTCCTATGAAGGGACGCTCAAACGAAGCGAAGGGAAAATCACAGACGAAGAGAAATGGTTCGAAATCGGCGGCAGCAGCTACGAAGGAATGCCCCTTCCCAACTCGGGCGAATACACCAAGGAATACCGCCTGAATGCAAGCGGTCTGGTAAGCGGCTACACCGACCCGGACGGCGCCAGCCAGACTTTCACCTACAACGCCGACGGCACGCTGGCTCGCTTGGAATACCGCAACCCTTCCTATCCCGATGAGAACTCGACCTCGACGCTTACCTGGCAGGACGGAAACATCGTTTCCATTTCGACCATCGACGGACGGGATAACGAAACAACGACGTTCTCCTACACCGAACACCTCAACCCCTGGAACGGCATCGACATAGGCGCCTTCATGATCGGCGATGCAGAGGAGTCCGCCATGCTGCTCGGCATCAGCGGTACGACCGTTAAGAACCTGCCCGCCAGCTGTCAAGACGGCAACAGCACTACGACCTACACCTACACGTTCGACGCCGAAGGCCGCGTCAGCACGATCGTGATCGAAGAGAACTGGCAGGACGGCGGCGGCAGCGGCAGCGAGCGCACGGAATATACGCTCCACTACGGTCCCCAAACCGTTTCGAAACCCGATTACATCCCCTACCTGGCCAAACAGGAAGTCGTGGACGAAGGTACGCTTCCCTATATTTTCTGGGAAGATAATCCGGACGAAAAACAATATGGTGTAAACGCCTACACCTCCTACGCCAAGATCCGCAGCACGATGTCCGACGGCAGAACTAGCGAAAAAACCGAATACCGGCAGATCAACATCAACCCATCGACTCAGGAGGGTCCGGTGTTGGGCTACCTATACATCACGCAGGACGAAGCGGACAACTTCCGGCTCGTTTCGACCTCTTTCAACGAGATTCCGCTGGGTGAAAACGAGATAAACCCCCACCGTTTCGTCTATACGCTGGAATATAACTGCTTCACGGTCAATCTGGAATTCGACGTGTTCTATCCTTCCTGCACAGTCTTCGATCCTGCGACCGGTGAACAGAAAACCCACTGGATGCCGATGCTTCCGCTCGACAAGAACTGTTTCACGGTATCCGAACCGGAACTGCGGTATATGGGTGAAAATACGGACGAAAACGGCCCTACGAGCGAATACGAATTTACACAAAAATATCTCTTCCGGGTCAATCCGGATGTAGAGCCTGCGGAATACGATTACCAACAACTGAACCGGTTCATCTACGTCGCACACTATTAAACCGAAAACACGGGCACAGCCCCATCAGACAACCCCTCCGAAAACTCGGAGGGGTTGTCTTTGTCGCCGACACCGAGGAAAATCAGCACCTCCGTTGCGATTCTGCGAATAGTTTTATATATTTGCAAGCGAAAAATCCGGAGCGGACCTGCAACGGCCGAACAGGGAGAACGATTTGCCCGACACCGCTTTAGCTTTGTCCGGACTGAAAAAACCGACTGCAACGACGGCTCCGCAAAACGAAAAATGCTCCAGCGTCGGGCGGCACCGTTTCCCGGCATACGATAACGAACCGAAACTATGTTTGAAAACTTAACCGATAAACTCGAACGGTCCTTCAAGCTGATCAAGGGCGAAGGCCGCATCACCGAAATCAACGTCGCCGAAACCCTCAAGGAGATCCGCCGGGCGCTGATCGACGCCGACGTCAATTACAAGGTAGCCAAATCCTTCACCGACGAGGTGAAGCAGAAGGCCCTGGGACAAGACGTGCTCAAGTCCGTCAAGCCGGGACAGATGATTACCAAGATCGTCCGCGACGAGTTGGCACAACTCATGGGCGGCACGGCGACCGACATCAAGCTGGAGGGCACGCCTGCGGTCATCCTGATCGCCGGTCTGCAAGGCTCCGGTAAGACTACCTTCTCGGGCAAGCTGGCGGCGATGCTCAAGAGCAAGAAGGGGCGCCAGGTGCTGCTCGTGGCGGGCGACGTCTATCGTCCTGCGGCCATCGACCAGCTCAAGGTGCTGGGCGGACAGATCGGAGTCGAAGTCTATACCGAAGAGGGGAATAAAAATCCGGTGCAGATCGCCGAAAATGCCATCAAATACGCCCGTCAGCACGGTTTCAACGTCGTGATCGTCGATACGGCGGGCCGTCTGGCCGTCGATGAGGCGATGATGCAGGAGATCACGGCGATCAAACAGGCCGTGAAACCGGGCGAAACGCTCTTCGTGGTCGATTCGATGACGGGTCAGGATGCCGTGAATACGGCCCGCGAGTTCAACCAGCGGCTGGATTTCGACGGCGTAGTGCTTACCAAACTCGACGGCGATACGCGCGGCGGTGCGGCGATCTCGATTCGTGCGGTGGTGAACAAACCGCTGAAGTTCATCTCCAGCGGCGAGAAGATGGATGCCATCCAGGTATTCCATCCGGAACGTATGGCCGACCGTATTCTGGGCATGGGCGACGTGGTATCGCTCGTGGAACGCGCCCAGGAGCAGTACGACGAAGAGGAGGCCCGCCGCCTGAAGAAGAAGATCGTCAAGAACCAGTTCAACTTCAACGATTTCATGGGGCAGATCGCGCAGATCAAGAAGATGGGCAACCTCAAGGACCTGGCCTCGATGATCCCCGGTATGGGCAAGGCTCTCAAGAATGTCGAGATCTCGGACGACGTATTCAAGCAGACCGAAGCGATCATCAACTCGATGACTCCCCTCGAACGCGAGAAACCCGAAATCATCGACGCCAAGCGCCGCGAAAGGCTCGCCAAAGGCAGCGGTACGACGATGGCCGAGGTGAACAAACTGATGAAGCAGTTCGAAGACACGCACAAGATGATGAAGGCCGTCGCCGGAGGCAATATGAAAATGCCCAAATTACCCGGACGCGGCTTCCGCAGATAAGCGGGATGAATACTTCGCCAACTACTTTATACCCCTTCGGTTCGGGTTCCGAACCGAAGGGGTTTTCCTTATGACATCTATCATATAATCGACCCGCTTCCGGGCAAATCCGGCATCCTCTGCAACCACGCACCGGCAGCGAAAAGGCGATTCACACATGCTCTCCGAAATCGGTGTCAGCTCATAATTGGGCAAGCAGAATGCAGGACAAATCCGGAAAGGCTTCGCCCGTAAACACGAAGAACGGATTCGTCCGGAACACCTTGCAGACGAGTACAAGAAAAATATACAGAAATAGGAAAAAACCGGAGAGGAAAACACAACGCGAAGGACCGAAGAAAACGCGTTTTTTCCGACCCGATCTTCCAATCCGTCCGATAACGGGCTTTTCCCGGAAAAACAGCGGCGTCGAAAAGAGCCGCAACCTCCCTCGGCCCCTCTCATCCGAAAAACGCCACCGACCGACTCCTTCTGAACATAGAAAGATGACGCTTCTTTTTGGCAGGGGGTATTTTTTTCGCTATCTTTGTAAAAGATAGGAGGCGGTTCGGCAATCTTAGCGTGCAAATCCGTGCGATTGCTCTCGGCTTTCACTATTTTTGGAGCAGGCAGCATGGCGGCCCGGCATGAAAAACAAGTTCGTTCGTTTTATGCGGTCCTCGCTTTCACTGCCTTTTCGTGAGAATCAGACAACAGACATCCTATGCACAAGGCCGGTTTCGTCAATATCATCGGAAATCCCAACGTCGGCAAATCGACGTTGATGAACGCACTCGTAGGCGAACGCCTCTCGATCATCACCTCCAAAGCCCAGACCACGCGCCACCGCATTCTGGGAGTGGTCAGCGGCGAAGATTTCCAGATCGTCTTCTCGGATACGCCGGGCATTCTGAAACCCAGCTACAAACTCCAGGAGTCGATGATGAAATTCGTCACCGGCGCCGTGAACGATGCGGACGTAATCCTCTACGTCACCGACACGGTGGAACAAAGCGACCGTTCGAACGACATCCTCGAAAAGATCCGCCAAAGCGATATTCCCACCCTCGCGGTAATCAACAAGATCGACCTCACGACGCCCGAAAAGCTCGAAGAGCTCGTCGATAAATGGCAGGCGCTGCTGCCGGCCGCCACGATCGTCCCGGTATCGGCACGCGAGAATTTCAACATCAAGGGACTTTTCGACCTGATTCTGGAACGGCTGCCCGAGGGAGAAGCCTTCTACTCCAAAGATACGCTCACGGACAAAACGCTGCGATTCTTCGCCTCGGAAATAATCCGCGAAAAGATCCTGCGCAACTACGACAAGGAGATCCCCTACTGTTGCGAAATAGCGATCGAAGCCTACAGGGAGGAACCGACGATCGACCGCATTTCGGCGGTCATCTATGTCGCACGCGACTCCCAGAAGGGCATCCTGATCGGACACAAGGGCGAGAAACTCAAAAAAGTCGGACAACAGGCCCGCGAGGACATAGAACAATTCCTCGGCAAGAAGGTTTTCCTGGAGCTGTACGTCAAAGTAAACGAGAACTGGCGCGATAACGAACGGCAACTCAAGCGCTTCGGATACGAACAAGAATAATCACAACCAAATCGGGGTGTCGTGGCATTGCGCAAATTTATCCTGAAAATCATCCTGTTGGGGACGCTGCTGGGCAACGCTGCCGCTGCCGACGCCCAATACAACAAAGACTACTTCTACTGGGCCAGCCGCCGTTGCCTGATGAACCGCGAATATCAGGAGGCGATTCGTGTGCTCAACATCCTGTTGCGGGCCGATCCGGACGCCGCAGAGGGCTATTTCCTGCGGGGTGTAGCCAAATTCAACCTCGACGACCTGCTGGGTGCCGATACCGACTTTTCGGCTGCCATCGTCAAAAACCCCGTGTTCACGACCGCCTACATCTACCGGGCGCTGACCCGTACGCGCATGGGCAACTACGACGACGCGCTGCAGGATTTCCGCGAGGCGATCGACCTGAGGCCCGACCTGCCGGACGCCTATTACAGCCGGGGCTATACGCGCCTGCAGAACAAGCAATACGAGGAGGCGATCGAGGATTTCGACAAATTCATCTTCCAGGAAAACAAGGTAGCCGACGCCTACATCGGCCGCGGCACAGCCTACCTCTACCTGAAGGACACCGTACGGGCCCTGGAAAATTTCGACCAGGCGATCCGCACCAACCGCGAAAATCCCAACGGCTATTACCAACGCGGAACCTTGTTGCTGCAAAAAGAGGAGTATGCCCGAGCCGAAGCCGATTTCGACATGTCGATCCGCTGCGACTCGGCTTTCCTGCCGCCCTATTTCAACCGGGCGGTGGTCTATTCCAACACCAACCGTCCGATGCAGGCCCTCGCGGATTTCGACCGGGTGCTACAACTGGACTCGACCAACTCGTTCACCTATTTCAACCGGGCGATTCTCCGCACCCAGATCGGCGATTACAACCGCGCACTCGACGACTTCGACCGCGTGGCGCTCTACTCCCCCGGCAATGTCCAGGTCTATTACCTGCGTGCCATGCTCAAAACCCGCTTGGGCGATCTCGAAGGCGCCGAGCGCGACTACACCCGGGCCATCGAACTCTACCCCGACTTCGCCAACGCCTACCTGAACCGCAGCGCCCTGCGTTATGCGTTGCATAACCCCAAGGCTGCGAAACGGGACGAAGAGATCGCCCAGCGCAAGATCGCCGAATACAAATCCCACCTGAAGGACAGCACCTACTCGATCTATGCCGATACGACGCAACGGATGGACAAACTGCTGGCTTTCGACAACCAATTCACCAACAACTACTTCGACCGCATTTCGGAACAACCGAGCCTGGGCCGCAGCAACATGCGTCTGCTACCCCTGTTCCGCTTCACCCTGATGCAGCCCGACACCACCCGGATCGAGGCGTCGAACCGCTATACCCTGCAACGGGTCAAAGACTTCGAGAAAAAACTGGACAATCCCTACCTCGTCCTCTCCAACCGGCCTACGAACATCGGTGCGGACTCTTTGGCGATGCTCGACAGCCGCTATACCGAAATCCTGAGCCAGAATCCGCGCGACTGGCTCCTGCAAGTACAATATGCCATTTCGCAATCGCTGATCCGACAATTCACCAATTCGGTCGGCACCTATTCGTCGGCTATCGCAGACAATGCCGCCAATCCGTTCCTCTACTTCAACCGGGCCGTGACACGGGCCGAAATGATCGACTTCATTTCGGGCCTGGACAATCCCTATCAGCGAATTTCGATCGACTCCGACCCGGCGAACAAACTCACCAACCCCCATACACGCACCTACAATTACGACGAAGCCATCGCCGATCTGGACAAGACGCTCCGCCTCTTCCCGAACTTCGCCGAAGCCTACTACAACCGGGGAACGCTGCTGGCTCTTTCAGGCAAACTCCCCGAGGCCTTCGAAGATTTTTCGAGAGCCATCGAACTGAATCCCCTCTTCGCCGAAGCGTTCTACAACCGGGGCATGACCCAAA
>OGZC01002022.1_pt1 | contig 10283 bp, 8 predicted proteins | sample 1576751 | NCBI WGS metagenome assembly OGZC01 (sample SAMEA3541486, study PRJEB24748) | human gut metagenome | biome: human gut; feature: human-associated habitat; material: faeces | place: China | collected 2012
CAGGAACTGATGAAGAACCAGCGAACTGAGCGTCTGAGTGCATACGACCCATTGTATCTGTCATACCGTAAGAAGCCGGTCCGGCAGCCATGTTGTCCGGGTGCAGAGTACGACCAGTACCACCACCGGATGCCACTGAGAAGTACGGCTTGCCAGCCAATACGCGTTCTTTCTTATAAGTACCGGCAACTGGGTGCTGGAAGCGGGTCGGGTTCGTAGAGTTACCAGTGATGGATACATCCACACCCTCTTTCCACATAATAGCCACACCTTCGCGAACATCGTCTGCACCATAGCATTTTACTTTGGCACGAGGACCGTCGCTGTATGCAATTTCACGAACTACTTTCAGTTCACCTGTGTAGTAGTCGAATTGAGTCTGAACGTATGTAAAGCCGTTGATACGGGAGATAATCTGTGCAGCGTCCTTGCCGAGACCGTTCAGGATGCAACGCAGAGGCTCTTTACGTACTTTGTCTGCTTTAGCGGCAATCTTGATAGCACCTTCGGCAGCAGCGAATGACTCGTGACCTGCCAAGAAAGCGAAACATTTGGTTTCTTCACGCAGCAACATGGCTGCCAAGTTACCATGACCGATACCAACCTTGCGGTCGTCAGCTACAGAACCCGGAATACAAAATGCCTGCAGACCGATACCGATAGCTTCAGCAGCTTCAGCAGCGTTCTTGCAGCCCTTCTTAATGGCGATGGCGCAACCTACAACGTATGCCCATTTTGCATTTTCGAAACAGATGGGCTGAGTTTCTTCACAAGTCTTATAAGGATCGAGACCATGAGCTTCGCAGATAGCATTGGCTTCTTCGATGTCTTTGATACCGTTTGCGTTCAATGCAGCAAGAATCTGCTTGATACGACGGTCTTGGCTTTCAAATTTTACTTCTCTAATCATATGTCTTTCCTCCTTATATTATTCGTGACGTGGGTCAATGTGTTTAACTGCACCTTGCTCTTCAGTGAAGCGGCCGTATGTACCGGTAACTTTCTTCAATGCTTCATTGGCGTCTGTACCTTTCTTGATTTCATCCATAAACTTGCCCAGATGAACAAATTCGTAACCGCAGATTTCGTCGTTCTTGTCCAAAGCGATAGTCTTGATGTAACCTTCTGCCATTTCCAAGTAACGAGAACCCTTAGCCAACGTTCCGTATAATGTGCCTACCTGGCTGCGCAGACCTTTGCCCAAGTCTTCCAAGCCAGCTCCAATCATCAAACCGCCTTCAGAGAAAGCAGACTGAGTACGACCGTAAACAATTTGCAGGAAGAGTTCGCGCATAGCTGTGTTGATAGCGTCGCAAACGAGGTCAGTATTCAATGCTTCGAGGATAGTCTTTCCCGGGAGGATTTCTGATGCCATAGCAGCAGAATGAGTCATACCGGAGCAACCGATAGTCTCAACCAAAGCTTCCTGGATAACGCCTTCCTTTACATTGAGGGTTAATTTACATGCACCTTGCTGAGGAGCACACCAGCCAATACCGTGTGTCAGACCAGAGATGTCAACAATTTCTTTAGCTTTTACCCATTTACCTTCTTCGGGAATAGGAGCCGGTCCGTGATTAGGACCTTTCTTCACAACACACATGTGTTCCACTTCGTGTGAATAAGTCATAATTAGCTCTTTTTTTAAGTGATATAATTAAAAAAAACGTAGTCCACTTTTATTAGTCGGGTGCAAAGTTAGTTGTTTTCCCCGTTTCTGCCAACTGTTCAATTTGACTTTTTTATTAAAAAGAAGTAATAAGAAGCTGAATTTCTGCGGAATGTAAAGTGGAGTTTGCAGTTGACTGTTTTTTCTCGTCTCTGATAGGGTTTGTGAATCAATAAGGTATGTGCTTGTTAATCAGGAAGTAATTTTGCCAACCCCTTGCTTGCGTCTTGGCAGGATTTTGCCATGCCTATGGCAAAGTTTTGCCAACGCGGTGGCAAAGTCTTGCCAATGGTAAGGCAAAATCCTGCCAACTGGTTGGCAAGGCGAAGAAAATAAAGGGGAGTCCGTGTTTGACTATGGCTGCAAAGTCTTACCTTTGTGGCACATTAAATAAAATACAAACTATGATAGAAGTTACAGATGTGGCATTGCGCCAGGCTGCCGGTGAAGGGATGGATGCATTCATCGGCGTATTCACCGGTGCTTATAAGAAAGAAATAGGCGGAGAAATGACTGCCGGGACGATGTCTTTGCTTACCGGTGAACAGTATTCATTGTTGGCCTATCAGATATTCCGTGATGAAGTGATGGAAGGGGGCTTCTGCCAACTGATTCAAAATGGTTATGGCGGTTATATTTTCGACAATCCGTTTGCCAAAGTGATGCGTTTGTGGGGAGTGGGCGATTTGAGCAAGTTGGTTTATGCTGCCAAGAAAATATACGATAGCCATCGTGACGACTTGGAACGCGAACGCACAGACGAGGAATTTATGGCAATGTACGAGCAATATGAGGCTTTCGATGAACTGGAAGATGAATTTTTGGAAAAAGAGGAGGAATATACAGCTTTGGTTGCCGGCTATGTGGATGAGCATTTGGAGCTGTTTGCCAAGATTGTGTGATAGAGAGTAACGAGGAAAGGCATATTAGCCTATACCCATTCTTGCCTTTCGGTATTGGAGAGATGTGCTATCTGAAAGCTAAAATATGCGAGCTATGAATGCCGGGATGAAAAATGGAATTAATTTATTGATGATTCTTGTATTGTTTATCTCATGTGTACAAGAAAAAGAGGACAATAATGTCTTAAGACGTGTGGAAGCGTGTATGGAATTATTTCCTGATAGTGCCTTGTCGCTTCTGAGTCAAATTGAATGTCCCGAATGTATGAGAGGACAACAGAGAGCAGATTATGCTTTGCTTTTAACGCAGGCTTTGGATAAAAACTATTTGGATAATTTGCAGTCAGACTCATTGATAATGATAGCGGTAGAATATTATAAACAGGAAGGTGATAAATTGAAGGCAGGGAAGGCTTACTTTTATTATGGAAAAGTGATGTTGTTAAAGGAGCGCTTCTCAGATGCTATGCAGGCTTATCTGGAAGCATCGAGTCTCTTGGAAGAAACTAGGGATTATAAAGTACAAGGGATGGTCTGGGAATATATAGGGTATTTGAACTCGGTTCAAGGATTGTATGAAAATTCTATAGACAATTTTAAACATTCTATCAGGTACTATGAACTGGCGAGTGACAGACGTCGTATTTTATATGGTTATAGGAATATGGCAAGAGGCTATTTTTCGGTACATCATAATGATAGTGCAGGTTGGTATGCTGAAAAAGGGCTTGTGTTGAGTGACACTGTTAGTGGTATGAAGGCATCTTTTCTACATTTATTAGGACTTATTGCCAATAATGAAAAACGATATCCACAAGCAATAGAGTATTTTTCAAATGCAATGGAAGTTTGTGATAATTTAAATGATAAATATCGTTATAGTTTGTCTTTGGGACGTGTTTATTCTGAAGTAGGTCAAAAGAAAAAAGCTGAAGATTGTTTTGTTTCTTGTATCAATGCAACTAATATTTTTGTGTCTTCGGGTGCATATTACTATTTGGCTGATATGCATAAAAAAGATGGTAATTATTTGAAAGCGTTTTTGTATAAAGAGAAGTCTGATTCATTATTAGAGGTGACTCGTAATGCTGAACTGCAAAAGCAGTTGTTGGATTTGCAGAATAAGTATGAAAATGATAAGCTTATTTTGGAAAATAAACAGATAAGGCTGGAAAATGAGAAACAGACTTATTTTTATTTGTTTTTATTTGTATTCATATTAGGGTTGGGCATCATCGCTTTCTTTCTGGTTAGGAAAAGGTATCGAACAAAATTGTTGCGTAATGTCGAGATTATTGGAAATAATAATGCAATTATTAATAGATATGCTTGTAGAATTGCAGAATTGGAGAATGTGAGCTTACAAGAACGTCAGGCTAAAAAAGAGGAAATAGGAATCCTGAATAGAAAAATCCTTTGTTTAATAGCAGAAAATAAGCGAGTATGTGAGAATTCGAGTGTTGACGCCTTGTTTGTATTAGAGGAATTGAAGCAAGGAAATTTGATTATTAGTAATATGACTATTGCTGAACGGCAACATATATTTGACTTTCTGGATTTGGTTCATGCGAATTTTATTACTCGACTTAAACAAGAGTTTGATTTAACAAAAAATGAATTATTGTTGGCTGCGTTGCTGAAAGTGGGATTCTCTAACAAGCAATTAATGATTGTTTTTGATTGTGAAATGAAATCCATATATAAAAACAGACAAAGACTAAAAGCAGATTTAGGACTTACTAAGAATGATTCTTTAGAGCAAATGATAATGATGTATTGAGAAAAAAACGTTTTTTTGTCCTATATGTTTCTTTGTAGTGTGTTGATATATAATTTATTACCTACCCTATTTTTGTCCGCATAGTTATTGCTGAATTATTGTTGAATAGTCCCTAATTTTGTATAAATAAAAAATGAAAGACTATGAAACTGAAAATTATCTTATCTGTATTGTTGTTATTTTCTTTATTAAAGGTCGATGCTAATCCTTTGGTCGACATAAGTATTGCTTCTGGAAAAGAAGAAGTCTTTTTGCATTCAAATGATATTCCTTTTGAAATTCTGACTACGGGAAAAGAAGATGGAAGCCGTTCCGTTATACCATTAGTGCCATTTGTTGTATTCGTTGAAGATTCTAATTATTCCGTGGAATTGGATTTTATGGAAGGAATCGGGGTAGTGGAAATTGCCATTTCCCAAAATGGTTCTGTGATTTATTCTTCTTCCGAGAATATTCTATCTCCCCTTCGGAAATATTTGCAACTTCCTTTCGGAGTATCAGGGGAGTATTGTATAGAAATTAAAGGAGATAATGGGGCATATGCATATGGCTGTTTTGAATTATGATATATTGTTAACTAAAAAATGTAATGCTTATGAAAAAGATTAGTTTATTATTGGTAGGAGTGTTAGCTCTATTTTCTTGTGAGCAAGAGGAATTGGATAACTTTGTGGAAAGTAGTGGTGTGTGGCAGGTGATGACAAGGGCGATAGGTTCTAGTGCGGATTTTGATCCGATAAGTGAGCTTGCCGAAATTCCAGTGAATATTTTGAATATTGGAAACTCTAAACAAAAGTATCTTACTTGTAAAGAGAAAGGTACTGAAATTTGTTTAACAGATAAAGATGATGGATCTTTGAGGCAGAGATGGTATCTGAAGTATGGAAGAACTATTGTTGTTGCTGGGGGAAATAATAGAGTGACATCCGATACATATGGAGTTGTTACTCCTAATAACTATTTATCTTCAGAAATACCTGATAATCTTCGTTTGAGTTATTGGAATAAATCAACTTTTGATTCACCTTTGGCTGGACCTGGCTTAAGCTTTAATTGTTTGGCTGATGCTAATTGTATGATATATACGATGTATGGAAACTTTAATACTGGTTTGTCTTCTTATTATTTGCAATCAGAATCTTCAACGTCTTCCTCTGTAAAGTTTAAAACGAATAATTCCTCAAGCCTCGCTTTATGGGAAATAGTTCCTGTTGGTGAATATGAACTTGTTGGTTTAGAGTATGTACGGACTACGGTTGATAGCTTTGAACCTACAGAAGTGATTTGTGACCATGATGAATATACAAATGAACATTTAAGCGTTGATACATGGAACTATTCTTTATCTACAAGCTATACAGAAAAATCTGATTTTTCAAAAACAGAAGGAGTAAGTGTCACTATTTCAGGAGGATTGAACGTGGGTATACCTAATGTGGTAGGAGATGATTCTTCGCTTGGAGTAAATGTTTCTGTACAGCAGCAGACAAATAAATCTTGGACTTATGGTACAAGTGATAGTAAAACGGTAACAAAAACGAGAACTGGACAAATCCCGATTCAACCAGGTGAAACTGTAAAACTTGATGCGGTGTTAATCATGTACAAAGGTAGTTTGACTTACGTTGCTACATTAAGGAAAATAGGGGATACTAAAACGTTTAGAGTTAAAGGAAAATGGAGTGGAGACTGCTTTTCTTCTTTTGAAGCTAGAACATATAATCCAACAACAGGGAAATTGGTAGGAGAATATGTTTTAGAATAATGTGATTATCTAAATTATGGTTGTTTATAAATGTTAAATAGATATTGGGGCTTGCAGTATTTAGATTAATCTTTCATTTAATCTTAAAAACAATGAAAAAACGAGGAGAGTACTATATTACTCAATTCTTTTATCTAAATTTGCAAACTCTAATATTTATAGGAAAGATGAAACAATTAAAATTCTTGATGGTTGCCTTGACATTGTTGATGGGCATTTCGTTTACTTCGTGTCTGAATTCAGATAATGATTATGCTCCTACCGTAGGAGGCTTTGTAAAGGTCGGCGGTGGTATGTTTGGTACTACATTTACAATGCTTGATGGTGCAACAACAATTAGTCCGACGGCAGCATCTTTGACACAGGCAGAGAGTAATATGGGATTTAAATATTCAAACACTAATATTGCTTATGTAATAGGAACTTATGATGAAACTTTGAATCCGGACCCGATAAACAATAAAGAATATAAGTCGGTTTCTTTGACATATGCCGTTAGTTTGGATGATAAGGTTTTAATTACTGAACGTGGAGCATCTAATGATTCTGTCAATAAGGCTCCGATTATAGATATTGATAATTCTGAGAAAGTTAGTTATAATAAAGAATTATTCAAACCTTGGTTCTTTTATGATAAAACAACTTTGGTATTGCCAATAAATTATTATCTCTATAAAGCAGGCGTACATAAATTTACCTTAGTTTATTACCCGTCAGAAAACAATAGTACGAATAAGACTTTGAAGTTGTATCTTCGTCATTATAACGCAGATGATAAAGCCACTTCATCTACTTCTTTGCAAAATTCGGACATTCCTTCCATTTTTTATTATGCATATGATTTGCGTGATGTCTTCACCCGATATGCAATGGCTGTGGGAAGTTCTGAATATCCATCTTCAATAGTGGTGGAGTATGTTGTAAATCCTAATGGCTTGGATTTGGAAAAAGCAGAAACCAAGACAGTTGTAGTAGAGCGTAAGTCTATTGTAGAAACAACGACTGACTAAGATTTGAATTACAAAGATTTATTTCATATAGCAATACTACTGATTTCCTCTCCGGCTCGTGCCTGGGAGGAAATTAGTTTAGAGGATAGACGAAAAGTATTTACTACTTTTGTCTATCCTATGATTGGTTTATGCGGGTTGTCCGTTTTCATCGGCTCTTTGATGAAGATGGGATGGGATGGGCCGCAAAGCTTTCAATATGCCATGACACAATGCTGTGCGGTGGCTGTATCCTTGTTTGGAGGATATTTTTTGGCAGCCTATCTCATCAATGGGTTGCGTGTCCGCATGTTTATGCTGGACAGTGATATTCCTTTGGCGCAACAGTTTGCAGGTTATGCACTGGTAGTGGTGTTCATGCTGCGGATTGTTATCGGCATATTGCCTGATTTTGGTATTATGGCTCTGTTGCTCCAATTCTATATCGTGTATGTTGTGTGGGAAGGAAGCAAAAAGGTGATGCAGATAGCGGAAAAAGACCGTTTGCGTTTCACCATTCTTTCTTCTATTTTGTTAATAGCTTGTCCGGTGGCCATTGAATGGATATTCAATAAGCTGACGGTAGTGCTAAACTGATAAATGTTATGAAACAAGCTCCTGTAAATATAAAGAATAAGCGTGCTACGTTCGATTACGAACTGACGGACACCTATACGGCTGGCATTGTGCTTACGGGCACAGAAATCAAGTCCATCCGGTTGGGGAAAGCAAGCTTAGTCGATACGTTCTGTTACTTTGCCAACGGCGAATTGTGGGTGAAGAACATGCATGTGGCCGAATACTTCTATGGTTCGTACAACAATCACAATGCACGTAGGGAGCGCAAGCTTTTGTTGAATAAGAAGGAACTTGAAAAACTGATGCGCGGCACGAAAGATCCGGGTTTCACCATTGTTCCCGTGCGCTTGTTTATCAATGAAAAAGGGCTGGCCAAACTTGTGGTGGCACTTGCCAAAGGTAAGAAGCAATATGATAAGCGCGAATCACTGAAGGAAAAAGATGACAAACGCGATATGGCGCGTATGTTTAAAAGATAATATGAGTAAACTTGGTAGTTTGGTGCGTGAGCGCATCCTTATTCTGGATGGTGCAATGGGCACCATGATACAGCAATACAACTTGACAGAGGAAGATTTTCGGGGTGAACGCTTCTCGCAGATTCCCGGACAGATGAAAGGTAACAATGACCTGCTTTGTCTGACACGCCCCGATGTGATACAAGACATTCACCGCAAGTATCTGGCGGCAGGTGCGGATATTATCGAAACAAATACATTCAGTTCCACCCGCGTCAGTATGGCCGATTATCATGTGCAGGACTATGTGCGTGAGATGAATCTTGCCGCAGTGCGCCTGGCACGCAAAGTGGCAGATGAGTTTACTTCTCTTACTCCCGACAAACCCCGTTTTGTGGCAGGCTCCGTAGGACCGACGAACAAGACCTGCTCCATGAGTCCCGATGTGAACAATCCGGCCTTTCGTGCCTTGAGCTACGATGAACTGGCCGATGCCTACCGTGAGCAGATGGAAGCATTGCTCGAAGGTGGTGTGGATGCTTTGCTGATAGAAACCATTTTTGATACGCTGAATGCCAAGGCTGCTATTTTTGCCGCCGGGCAGGCGATGGAAACTGTAGGAGTTCATGTACCCTTGATGCTCTCTGTGACTGTTTCTGATATTGGAGGGCGTACTCTGTCGGGACAAACTTTGGATGCTTTTCTCGCCTCCGTGCAACATGCCGATATTTTTTCAGTTGGGTTGAACTGCTCCTTTGGCGCCCGCCAGCTGAAACCTTTCCTGGAGCAGCTTGCTGCCCGTGCACCTTATTATATCAGTGCTTATCCCAACGCCGGACTGCCCAACAGTTTGGGCACATACGACCAGACTCCTGCCGATATGGCACATGAAGTAAAAGAGTATATCCATGAGGGATTGGTGAATATTATCGGTGGTTGTTGCGGAACGACAGATGCCTACATTGCCGAGTACTCCTCGCTGATTGCCGGTGCAACGCCCCATCAGCCGGTTCCCAGACCGGAAAATCTTTGGCTCTCCGGGCTTGAACTTCTGGAAGTGAAGCCGGAAAATAACTTCGTGAATGTGGGTGAACGCTGTAATGTTGCGGGTTCGCGCAAATTCTTGCGTCTGATTAATGAAAAGAAATATGACGAGGCGCTCAGCATTGCCCGCCAGCAGGTGGAAGACGGTGCGCAGGTCATCGATATAAATATGGACGACGGACTGCTGGATGCTCAAGTGGCCGCTGGAGCGGTCATGGATCCTGTACGATGTGGGCAACTCGGCCTTTGTGCTGATGATCGCCACGCTGGTGCCTATCTTCTTCAATGCGCTGGCCGAGGCCGGTGGGGTGAGCAAGGTGGACTATCTGGCCTACTGGGGCTACGCAAGCTCCATCGTCACGGTGGTCACCGCCATTCTGGGCCCCATTCTGGGCACGCTGGCGGACACCAAGGGCTTTAAAAAGCCCATCTTCATGCTCTGCCTTTTTGTGGGCGTCATCGGCTGCTGTGCCATGGGTCTGGCGGGCACATGGCTGGCCTTTCTGGTCATTTTTATCATTGCCAAGATCGGCTACTCCGGCAGTCTGGTGTTCTACGACTCCATGCTGGGCGATGTGACCACCCCGGAACGCATGGATGTTGTGTCTTCGCAGGGCTATGCATGGGGCTACATTGGCAGCTGCGTGCCCTTTGTGGTGTGTCTGGCGCTGGTGCTGGGCAGCAGTGCAGTGGGGCTCAGCCAGATGACTGCTTTGTCCATTGCGCTGGTCATTACCGCCGTGTGGTGGCTGGTGGTCACCCTGCCGCTGCTGAAAAAGTACCGCCAGATCAACTATGTGGAGGTGGAGCAGCACGCCATCCGCCAGAGCTTTGTGCGCATTGGGCAGACTTTGAAGCACCTGCCGCAGGACAAGCAGGTGTTCTGGTTCCTGCTGGCCTTCTTCTGCTATATCGACGGTGTGTATACCATCATTGACATGGCCACCGCCTACGGCACGGCATTGGGTCTGGACACCACCGGACTGCTGCTGGCGCTGCTGGTCACCCAGATCGTGGCTTTCCCCTCGGCGCTGATCTTCGGCCGCCTGAGCCAGAAATATGAATCCAAGACCCTGATCCCGGTGTGCATCGCGGCC
>OGZC01002031.1_pt1 | contig 10254 bp, 6 predicted proteins | sample 1576751 | NCBI WGS metagenome assembly OGZC01 (sample SAMEA3541486, study PRJEB24748) | human gut metagenome | biome: human gut; feature: human-associated habitat; material: faeces | place: China | collected 2012
CAGCCACTGCTTTGTAAGCACTTCCAATGGCAGCGATTGCACAAGCTGCGTCAGCTGCTCGGCATATTCGCTGATGGCAGCCTCCGCCTTAGTGCTTTCTATAAAAGCATCCAGCTGCTGCCACAGCTCCGTTGCATCCCCCAGCAGCTCGTGTGCCTTCTGCATAGCCTCCTGACGTGTTTTGAAATACGTTTGCGTGCGCAGGCTGCTTGCCGTTTCCACATCCACATCAAAGAACAGACGCAAAAGCTCGCAGTTCAGCAGCTCCAGATAGGCCGCTGCCGCCTCACGTCCCCAGCCTGCAGCAGTAAGCAGCAGGCGCAGCATAACAGCCAACGGCTGCGACACCAGCGCAGTTGTCTGCGGCAGGCTCACCGGCACACCGTATTCATCCGCCAGCTGGCGCAAGCCGCTGTATAAGGAAAAGTCGCGCACGGCAACAACAATGCGATTGGCAGCGCACTTTTCATGTGCCAGCTGCTGCTTAATTCGCTTCAGCACCCAGCGCATCTCCTGCTCATCGGAGGCAAAGCAGTAGCTTTCCACACCCTCCGCAATTACCGGCGCGGGCGCATGCCCCAAGTGACGCAGCTGCCGCATAGCAACGCCTGCCGGAGCTTGTCCCAATTCCTCTGCCGCAAGGCTTGCAACAGTCGCGCCAAGAATTTTGAGCGCGTTAACGGTGTTCGTGCTCGCGCGCATAAACTTGGTAATGGATTCATACTTCGCCTTTTCGTCGGAGCTTACTCTGCGTCCCTCATAGCTCATGCTGATTACCAGATCATCCACATGCTTTGCCAAGGCCTGCAGAAAGTTTATCTGCACCTGATCAAGGCTGAAGAAATCGCAGATATAGATATGCTTCCAGGGGATTTTGCAATCCTGCTTCTCCAACATCTTCTCTGCCAGACGATACTTACCCTCCAGGTCATACCATTTATTGTTTTCCAGATATTGACGATAAAGCAGATAAAAATTGCAAACGCCCAAATCCTTGCCCTTCAGCTCATCCTCCTCAAAGGATTTTTGGATTTGGCCGTAGATATCCTCCTTGGTGGCACCACAGCGCGACAGCTGGCTTACGAGTGAGGTCATGGCCTTCACAAAGCCTGTTTTATGCGCCAGCGAGCCGAAATATTCCAGCTGCTTGTGCGTAGTCATACCGGTAAGCTGCTTGTTCTCCATCATATAGTCGATGATGTCCTGCACAATCAGCTCCTGACTGCGGCGGCTCAATTCCTTGTAATCGGTACCGCCGTTAAGGTTCATCAGCTTGCCGGCCAGGGTATCCATGCCCATGGTTTCTACATTAGCGTACTTGCTGCGCACATCGTCCGTCAGCAGGCGGTTAGGCAGCACCAGCACGCCTTCGCCCAACGGCTGCTGCGAAAGCTTCTCTGCCAGCTGCGAGCGCAGGCTGCAGCCGAGAGGTACATAAATCAACTTTGCCATAACAATCTCCTTCTGTTTATCCTTCAGCGTAATATTGGTCAAATCTTTATAATGCTTATTATACCATAAGCGACTGCCAAATATTGTCTATTTTAAAAACAAACTTTTAGGCATAAAAAGAGGCTACCACTTAATTGTGACAGCCTCGGGAAATACTATATTATATTATGCTTCGTATTCAGCTAACTTTGCAGCAGCCTTCGGACAGCCTTTTGCGGCAGCCAGCTCGAAGTAGGTCTTGGAGCAGATTTTGTGGCCCATTGCCAGATATTGCTCGCCCAGCTTGTACATATCTTCTGCATATTCCATGTCCTTCAGCTTAGCAGTAGCCTTCGGGCAACCTTTAGCGGCAGCCAGCTCAAAGTAGGTCTTGGAGCAGATGCAATGGCCCATTGCCAGATAATGCTCGCCCAGGTCATACATATCTTGTGCATATTCCATGTCTTTCAGCTGTGCGATTGCTTCCTCGGAGCCTTTAGCGGCAGCCAGCTCCAGATAGGTTTTACCGCTGATGCAGTGGCCCATACCCAGATATTGTTTAGCAAGCATCAGGCAGCCTGCAACATATTCTTTTTCTTTAGCTTCGGCAGCAGCGATTTCCTCATCGGTAACGCCGGCTTTTTCTTTGAACCATGCCATGATAGCGTCCATGTCTTCAGCCTTGTGCAGCACGCTTCTGAATTTATAGTCAATTACCTTGGTAGTATACAGGTACTCAACACCCAGGTCTAAGTCAAAATAATCCAATCCGAAAAATGTCAGAATACCATCAATAACAACCTCAGCATTAGCAGGATCCTTTGCCAGCTTAGCAATTTGTAAGTACTTTTCAGCAACAGTCGTCATTTAAAAAACCTCTCTTTTTCATTCTTTTGTAAGAATAATCAATTATTAGTTCCTTTGGAACCAATATAATCATATCACGATTGAAAATAATTATCAACTATTATATGGGAAATGGTAGGAAAATGGGAGATGGCGGGGAAAGATTCTGCTATGCTGAGAAAGGCTCTCCTAGGGGAGAGCTGGCGCCCGTCAGGGCGACTGAGAGGGGACTGCAGTTTTTACGCTTGATAGTCATCACCCCTCTCCGCCTCGACAAGCTCGGCACCTCTCCCCAAGGAGAGGCTTTTTTACCGCTTGCGGTTTTGTACGAAAAAAAGACCTGAAGTCCGTGTTCTTGCGGACCTCAGGTCTTTTCGTTTGCGTAAAAATATATTGTGCTAGATGAAAATAAGGCGTTCTACCGCAGTTGGGTAGAACGCCTTTAGTGTTGTTATGCTCTTATGCTGTCAATTTGGACGCCAGCTCACGCACCTCTGCTTCCGAAAGCTTAGAGTGACGCACGGTGAATTCGATGCTCATGCCATCTGCAAGGAGGCCTTTAGCAAGCTCGACTTTGTTTGCTTGTGCTTCTTTAGCAGCTTTTTCTGCTGCTTTCATAGCAGCTTCTTTTTCTCTCTTTGCAAGTAATTTTTCAAATACATCGCCCATATTCGTCAACCCCTTTTCTGTTTCCTTAAAATATCTTGCTTTTTCAGCTAATCCCGGATAATACATATCATCTGGATTACTACAATTGAAATCATGCATCAGACGTCCGAGTGGTGTGTTATCCTTAATTTTATTATTTACATAAATGATGTGCGAACCATCAGCAAAAGCTGCATTGTTTTCTTCTATTTTTCTGCTGATGTGGTATAGCGGCAACCCGCCCTTCAGCACGTCATGCTGCGTGATAAAGATAACGTAATTATCCGGCAGCCTTTGGTATGCTTCACCCTTGGGCAGGCTGTGAGCATCCAGCAGGCTCAGATGGTAGCGCGCTCTGCGTGCTGCTGCACCGCTGCTGCGGTTCTGTACTTCTACATTGAAAAGCCTGCCGTTTTCTTCCTGCGCCAGAATGTCCAGATGCAGGTCATGTCCTGACAGGTTTTTCAGCTTCTGCTGCGTTACTGCTTTTATTACCTTTATCTTATCATTATTTAAGATAATTCGCAACAACAACGCTGTACGCTCCGTATCATTTTCGAAGACCTTATTCATAAAAATATCATCCATTAAAGTTAATTTGGCAATAGATTCTCTGGTATCCTCTCTCAGATTTACCATTCGTTCAGCTCCCTTCTTAACCAAAAACGCCTTATGTACTACTCAATAATACATAAGGCGTTCGTGACGCTGCACCGGCCTGTGCTCCGGGCAGGTGTGCAAAATCTTATGGGTTTATATTATCAGATAATTGTGATAATGTCAAGAATAGTGTGAAAATTCTTTAATCGTGTTTGAAAAATAAGGCGTTCTACCGCAGTTGGGTAGAACGCCTTTGGTGTTTTGGGTGTGCTATGCAATATTTGACGCTGCAATCAATATTTACTTATCAAATTCCACTTTAGGTAATCCCTTTACTATCTTCATTATTTCCAGACTGACAGTAATAACAGACAGCAGCAAATCAAGGATATATGTAGGATCGTTATGCTCCTTTGCCCAATCGTTAGGATCATTCTTAATCTGGCTTGCCTTATCAATCTTCACCTGATAGCGTTCCATAATCCATTCGATTGCACTACGTCCGTTGACTACATAATCATATGCTTCCAAAGGAATATTTTTAATAGTGATATGATTATTATAGACAATAACGCTCTTATCCTGCTTGCTCTTGAATTTCATCTTTTCAACGATGTAATCATCTGCGTTACGCTCAACAATTACCTGCTCCGGCTTCGGTCGCTTTTCGTAATTCAAATGCAAATCCGCTAATTTGCGACCTGCTTCGCTAAAGGCTTTGAAATCTACAGCATTTTCAACCAAAGGCAAGCGTGGCAGCATCTTTTTCAAGTCTGCAGCAAATTGCTTGCGATATTCTTCGCTGTGCAGGAAACCGTAAACATAATAGAATATATCCTCTTTCGTAATAGCGTTAGTCCTGTACTTTTCTCTTGCTTCATGCAAAATGTAATCGGTAACGCCATCATGACGAATATACTCTTTTTCTTTTGGTTCATCCACCGTTTCAAAAATATTTGCCATTACTTCTTCCGTATTTTCTTCATACCAGTAGAGAGGGAAGCATTGACAAGCGCCATTCAAACCCAAATCAGGAATACAATCAACTATTATAACAGAATAATCTTTAGTATTACCAATACCAGGAACACAAATCAATTTATTTTCGACGTTTCTTAAAGGAAACAACTTAGTTAACTGATATTGTCTTTCATTCATTCCCCTAGCAAAATATAAATTCGATTTACTAAAAGGACGATACATGCCCATTCTAAAAGCACTTTCCTCAATACTATAATCAACACCTTTTTTAAAGTCTGATTTCATAACATCTGACCAGCTAATATCTCTAGGATCATTAACAAAATTATAATTTTTTCCAAGAGATTTTTTCATTTCTTTATTGTAATAATCCATTGTTTTAGTCAGATTAGCCCCAAGCATTAATTTAGAATAATTCCAGCACCAGGCATCTCTAGCTGTAGCAACGCCTCTACTATACCAACAAGTAAAAAAATTAGCTTTACTTTTCTTATTATCTTTATCACCAACAACAATATATTTAGAAAACGCTTCACTTCTCTGATTCAACCAATCCCCAGCTTCATTAGGTTGTAAAACCTTCTGAACAAATCCTTTAGCTGTAACAGATTTTTGTTTTACAATAGCTTCTAACTTTTGTTCTCTGGTAAGATAATCTTCTACCTCACGATAATATATCGTTGCTTTTTCCTGCTTTGCTTTGGGATTTTTAACTAATATTAAAATAGCAACAGGAGTTCTAGTCCCTTGACCAAAAACATTGTCCTTCTCTTTTTTACGTAATTCACCGCTGGTTCTAGCATTTCCCCTAAGATTATATACATAAATACTGCTGAACTCTTTTTCAAAGCATTTACGTAAGCCATCCATTGCATTGCCATCAAGCCAGCCTGCATTTGTTACAAAGCCTATAACACCGCCCATATCATCTAAAATATCACCGGCATAACGAAAAGCCTTAATATAACTATCATAAAGAGCATTTTTGTTATTTGCCTTTGCATAAGCCGCATAAGTTTCTGCTATTCTTTTTTCCAATCTAGGATAGCTTTCATTTTGAGCATTATCATTTGCTGTTTTTTGACCAACTGAATACGGCGGATTGCCGATAATAACTCGCATTGGCACCTTGCTTTGGGCAATAACGCGCTGAGAATTTTGCGGAAAAACATCAGCAAATTTTAAACGTTCAACATCGTTATCCTTATCCTCATACATTTGGAAGGTATCTGTAAGGCAAATACCATCAAAAGGTGTATAACTGCCGTTTTCCTGCTTAGCAACATCGTGAAAAGCATTTTCGATATTAATTGACGCTATATAATAAGCCAATAAAACAATCTCATTGGCATGTAGCTCATGCTTATACTTGCGTTCAATATCCTGCGGCTTAATCAAACCGCTTTGAAGCAGCCTTGTAATAAAAGTTCCCGTACCGGTAAACGGATCTATAATATGAATATTTTCATCACTGATACTGCGGTTAAATTCTTTTTTCAATACGTCGGCAACACTACGATTGATAAAATCAACTACCTCAACGGGAGTATAAACAATACCTAGCTTTTCAACTGTTTTAGCCAGTGCCTTTTTAAAGAACTTGTCATATAATTCTACAATAACCTTTTGCTTTCCGGCAGCATTATCAATGCCCTCGCAGCGTTCCTTAACGCTCTTATAGAAGCGTTCCATGACATCCTGCTGCTCTTTATCAAAGGCATAATCCTGCATCAAATCTAACAGGTTTTTCATAGATTTAGACACAGGGTTGCTTTCAACAAAGGAATAGTTTTCAAACAAGGCATCAAAAACAGGCTTGGCAATAAAGTGCTGTGCCAACATTTCAATAGCAGCCTGCTCCGTAATATTAGGATTAATATTCTTGTGCAAGCCTTCCATGTACATATCAAAGCCGGTTTTATAATCTTCGTTTTCCTTGATAGCAGCCTGAATACGATTAATATGCTTTTGAGCAATCTTAGCAATATCATCTGCCCACTGCTCCCAATAGCGCTTAGTACCAACCTTCAGTACCATTTTAGCATAAATAGCCTTGCGTACCTCATCATTAAACAGCAGCAGCTGAGTAGGATTAACAGTTCCTCCCGTAGGATTCTCACCACCGGGATATGTGCCGTCACCGCCACCGACAATAGCAGTACCGCCGCCGGTGGGAGGCTTTTCGTTAAGCTCTAATTTATTTACAAAAGCATTAAAGCGGTCATCATGAGCGCGTAATGCATTCAACACAGTCCAAATAACAGCATAATTATCATTGTTATCCAAAATCGTATTAGGATCGCCTTCATCAGGAATGATTACAGGGATAATGATATAGCCATATTTTTTACCCAGTGCTTTTCTCATAACACGGCCGACGGATTGAACTACATCCACTTGGCTATTGCGTTTAGACAAGAAAATAACAGCATCGAGGGACGGAACATCCACGCCCTCGGAAAGACAACGCACGTTAGTAAGAATACGACACTCATTACTATCTGTCGGAGCATTACGCAGCCAGTTTACCAGCTCATTACGTTCATTTGCGTTCATGCTGCCGTCAATGTGCTTAGCCGTCGCAATAACGGTATCCTCCTGTGCGTCCTCCTGAAAATTTTCCTGAATAGATTTACCAAAGTTAGTAAAGCTGTTAGAGATTACCTTAGATACACTTATTTTTGAACAAAACGCTACAGCCCTATGCATCAAAGCCGGATCAACAGATTTAACAATATCAGGATCAGGCACTACACGCTTAGACAAAGCATTAATAACGCCTACGAGCTTAACTGCATCATCAGCGTTAATTTCCTGATTCTTGTCTTGTACTGCCTGCAAAAGGTCAGCAGGAAGCTGTGTGCTTTCACGCACAGTCAAAATAAGTACTTTGTAATCGGACAGCAAATCCTTTTCAACAGCTTCACCGAAACCGATACGATAAATTTCTTCACCGTAAATATCAGTGTTATCCATAGAGCAAAGCACAACTGAATTTTCTTCAGCCCTTTTCTTAGCATTATCTGCATAAAGACGAGGTGTTGCAGTCATATACAGTCTATGCTTACCGGCAACATTACTGTTATCATGTACCTTCGTAAAAGAACTTTCATTCTTACCGTTAATAATAACACCGGTTGTGCGATGTGCTTCGTCGCAAATTATATAATCAAAGGTGAAGTCATGCTCTTCCGGAATAAAAGCATCAAAAAGCTTCTCCTGCTTATCTTCCTCAACCTTTTCACCACGCAAAAATCTTTGTGCCTTGCCGATAACATCAATGGATTGATAGGTTGAATATACTACAATAAGGCCTTCCTTGCCTTCCATCTGCTTTTTAGCATTAACAAGCTGTTGCGCAACACTATAATAATTAGTACTTGCCGGCATAGCCAAATCAACAGGATTATCCGCATTATCATTATCCTTAAGTCTGGAAGCGGTGCTGTCACTGCATACGCAAATCGGATAAATATCATGCTTGGCACAGCTTTGCCACTCGTTTAAGGTTTGGTTAATCAATGCAATAGAGGGCACAAGAACAAGAATCAGACCTTTATTTTGAGTTTCCTGCTCAACTAAGCATAAGGAAGTATATGTTTTACCGGTACCGCAGGCCATAATCAGCTTGCCGCGGTCATGTGTCTTGTAATACTTGGCAGCATTTGCCAATGCTGTTTCCTGATGCTTTTCAGGACTGATCTTTCTTTTCTTTACAGCAGTAGCACCGAAAAGACCGGCATCAAGCTCATCCCAGTCAACAGTTTCATCATCTGCCACATCCCACGAATTAATAATATATGCCGGAGGATTTTGGTTTTCAAAAGCCTCCTTAGCATTTTTGCCCCATTTATTATTTGTTGCAAACCACAAACGACTGCTAAAGCTCTGCTGCTCAAAATTATCATCAACAAATTGACGCGATGAGGTAGACAAAAAGGAATCTACGGCAGCTTTATTGATAACAGTATCATCCGCATAGCACTTACATTGAATCGCCCAATAGTGACCATCCTTTGTTAACGCAACCAAATCTATACCGGTATCACTGCCACCGAATTCTTTTCTATACGGGAACTCATTCCACAGCCAAACTTCTTTTAATAAAATTTGATATTTCTTGGAAGTCTTTAGATAATTACAAATTAATCTTTCAAAGCGAGTACCCTTGTCATGCTCGGTATAAGCCTGTTTTCTTATATCCTGAATAATGCTCCAAAATGACGACATCTCTCCAACTCCTTTTTACAATACGAAACAAGCATCACAACCTGCTTTTGATGTATAAAAAAGGAGTCCCCCGAGATTTAAAGCATTACATAAATCGCCAGGTAACTGCCCCGCTCCACAAGGCATTTATTTGCGCTGTCTCGGGGGGGGGACTCATTTGTATATATTTTTATTTTAGCATAAAAAAAATAGAACGTCACGGCTTTTTAGCCGATTCTTACGCAACTTGTTCTAATAAGCCAACTCTCCCTCAATCCTCCCCCTTCCTGCTCCACTTCCTCTGCGTCACCCGCGCAAGCTCCTGCAGCAAATACTCCGGACGCACCTCAAAAATAGCAGCCATCTTAAAAAAATTCTCCATAGTCAAAGGCAGCCAACTGTTTTCAATCCTGCTCAGCGTAATACGTGACATCCCCAACAGCTTCGCCATATCCTCCTGTTTAATGCCCCGCGCCGTGCGGTACGAGCCTATCAGCACTCCCAGCTCCAAAAGCTCCTCGGAAAAATCCAGCTCCCCAACCTCCTGCGCCTGAAAAGTTCTGCGTCTTTTTAGCATACTGTCACCTCAAAATATCACTATTTTGCTAACAGCGTATTACAAAAAGAGCAGCGAAAACGTATATGTAGCATATCTGATACATTTATGAATCTTTTAAATTTTCTGTGCTACAATAGCCACATCAAGACTTGATGCAGTACAGCACAGAATTCTGCCATACGCGGTCAACGAACCGCCACAGAAAGGAACTGGACAATATAAAAACAAAAAACTGCCCTGAGCAGGAAAATACCGAACAGGTAATCTGCTGCGTGCCGGATGGCACCGAACCGCAAGACTGCACGGAGGAAAAAACAACCTTCACTCTCACAGAATTTAAGGAGCTGGTGCACAGCGCCCAAAAAGGTGACCGCGAGGCCATCAATGTATTATGTACAGCCTTTAAACCCTTAATCTACAAGGAGGCCTATCGCTACGAAGTGCGTGAAGCCTTGGGCGAGGATGCCGTCAATACTGCCTGGTTAATCTTTTTAGAGCAAATCAAAAAGTATGACGGACGGGACTTCGGGCATCTGCCGGGACTTTTGCAGTACCATGTCCATTTCGGACTGCTGCACAAGTTTACGCGTGGGAAATCTGTCAAGGATTGCTATTATCTGGACGCAGAGGAAAACGAGGAAACACAGATTGCCGACAAGAAGAATGACATTGATCAGCTTGTCTATAATCAGCTATTGTCCGAAGCAATGAAAAAACTTACAGATGCACAATATGCTGCTGTTAACGAGCTTGTTTTGCAGGATATGGATTATAAAATATTTTCCAAACAGCATAATTGCAGTGTGAAAACAGCCTTTAAGCATCGTGCAAACGGACTAAGCAAATTAAAAGAATTACTTGCCTAATCTTTAGCGTTCTGTCCTACTATGGGCGGAGCGCTTTTTATACGCTCTACTTCTACCGTACTTTACGCTGATTTTATAAAAGATGATCCTATATTTTTTCCACATAAGTACAAT
>OGZC01002043.1_pt1 | contig 10204 bp, 6 predicted proteins | sample 1576751 | NCBI WGS metagenome assembly OGZC01 (sample SAMEA3541486, study PRJEB24748) | human gut metagenome | biome: human gut; feature: human-associated habitat; material: faeces | place: China | collected 2012
TTTCAGGATGTTCACTCAATGTTCTGTTGAAATAATCAGGGAAATTATTGATGAAATCCCTTCTCTTATCACTGGCTGTTGTAACCTTATCATCTGCTCTGAGGTTAGCTTCTTGCCCAAAGAATGATGTCTTGGACATAATATAAGCTAACAAATCATTGTAGATATTATTGAGTGTCTTTGCATTCAACTTGCCTGTCTTAGTGTACTGTCTTAAGCCTCTCAATCCCTCTTTACCATCAATTACTTCTCTAAAAGAGTCAGTAAACTGAGGGAAATATCTACTGAACATATCTTGTGTCTGGTCAATACCAAGACTAAAGAATGCCTGTAAATAAGGTAATGGAGAGCTTAACAACTTCTCTCTTATCTGGTCAATATCCATACCTTTCATACTGAAAGGCATGATAACATCTGCACCAGTTAAAGGAGAGTTTTCATTTAACACTACATTAGTCAGGAAGTCATCAACTTTCTGTATTTTAATCTGTGTATCTGCAATAGTAGGACCTGCTGCACCACCTTGAGTATCTGCTCTTGTAGCTTGAACCAACTGTCCTAAAGCATCTGCTGTGCTCATTATTCTCTTAAATAAATAACCAGCAGCCACTTGCTTCTTATAGAACTCAACCTTTCTGTAGTCAGATGTCTGATTCCTATCACCTAATTCCTCTACTTCCTTCTGGAGAATGATATTGTCTGCCAATTCATCTGCCATGAACTTGTTAGATTTATAATTGTCATAGGTTACATCCTCCATCATTGCAGCCCTTTTCTTATAGTTCTCAATGACTTCATCAATGACTGTGTCCTTTCCTTTGCCTTCTCTACTTTCTCTAAAATAGGTATTAGTAATATCCATTACAATTGGTTGTGACATAATCAAACCAATCTCAATAGGATTATAACCAAGCCTACTTAAAAGCATTGAGGCATCAGCAGTGAATGTATTCTGATTCAATGAAGCAAGTACAGGGTCTTTCACATTATCCACAGATGCAGCAAGGAAACCTGCATTATTCCTTGAGATATACTCCTTATTGTCATTCATCAGACCATGAAGAGAAGTCAATCTCTTACCATTAAGTAAGAAAGAACCATTCTCAGTATCAAGACCTAATTCAGTATGTTGCATCAAAGCATGGTTTGCATTATGGTTGGCATAAATACCAATCAATGCTGCACCAGTCATATTCTGCTGATGAAGTTGAACCTGAGTTCTTGGATTAAGAGGGTCAAGTTTCTTCTTGAACTTCTCTGCCAATTTGTCAAGTTGTTCCAAATCCATACTACTTAACTTGTTAAGAGTACTTTGATTCTCAGGGATATTCAGTTCCTTCCTCAGTTCAGATTCTCTACTTGATTGAAGGATATTAATCATTCTTGCAGACTTCTTCTGATAATCAAAACCACCGGGGTTAAGCATCTTTGAAGCAGTGTCAGCATTAGTCAGAACACCCCACATCATATCAATCAATAGATTGTTTCTGGCTTCAAGGCTATTCTCTTGTGGAGACTTGCTAAAGTCATATTCAATCTTCTCAATCTTATCCTCAGAAGCTACTCTATACTTCTCTCTGTTAGCTTTATAGGTCTTCCAGAGATTGTATTCCTGACTATCCTTAGGAGCTTTCCTACCATCATCTATGGCTCTGTTTATACTCTGTCTATACTCCTTCAACATTTCAGGAGATACAGCTTTTCCTTGTGTCAATTGAGCAACCAAATCATCAACAAACTGTCTTCTATTATACTTAGGAGTTATCTTGAACTCAGGTAACATGATATACAATTTATCCACATCAAAGTCAGAACCACTTAGGGTAGTAATCTCTGCTGGGAGCATAATTGCAGAACCATTCTGTTGAGGTAAGAAACCTTTAATATAAAGAGGAGCCATTGAGTATTTGTCCTCAGTTGGAACTCTATAACCAATCAACTTTCTCAAGCTGTCTGGTAACTTATTTATATCCAGTTCATGAGAACCTGCCTTCATAAGAGGTTCATAGAACTTCCTACTATATGCTGGCATATAAACTTCGAGATATTTAATTCTCTTGTTCTCTCCTTCACCTTCAAAAACAATCTTCAATTCATCAGTAAGACCATAGTCAGAGACCTGAATAAGTGCTCCTCCTCTAATCTTCTGCTTAGTAATCCTACTCTTGATAATGCTATTCAGCAATGTCTGTACTCTTTGAGATTGTACAGGGTCAAATAATGGAATATTGAATTGTCCTTTCTCATTAAGAGTACAGGCTCTAATCATATCAATTCCATATCTTTGATTACCTCTCAATTCCTCAAGAAGAATCTTCTCAACCTGTCTGGCATCCTTGAAGATTTCATTTACATCAGCAAAAGCCTGAATGATATTCTCAGTGTTAATAGCATTGTACATATCTAACCATTCCTGCTTAGACATCTCTCTGCCATTCACATCAATTTTAACATCTGGACTAATATCTGCTGTAATCAGCTTTCTAATCTGAGTACCAACTAACTGAACTGCATCAATAGCATGTTCTGGAGTTGCAGTCTGAATACCATAGTCTTCATAGCTTACTTTATGAACCACATTAGGGTTCTCAACACCATTCTGAGTAGTGGCATTCTTAAGAACAGCCTTGACATCTTCCTTAGTATTGACACTGTTCAAATCAATTACACCTTGTTTCCCGACCTTAGTAGTTGATTCAAATTGAACTACATCAATTCCATTCTCTTCCATGAACTCATTGATAGCTACAAGTTTACCTGATTTACCAAGTGGACCTGAAACTAACTGGTGCATAGCCATAAGAAGGAACTCTGAGTTCTTATGCTGAACTGGTGTCTTGATGCCTGTATGACCTTGGACTCCACTTAGATTATTCACTTGAGTGTACACATAAGGTTTCTTAGTTTGCCAGATAATATTGAAATCAGCCATATCCCACTTACCATTTTGGAAGTTATCAAAGGCTCTCTGCATATCATCTGTCCACTGACCAGACATATCAAGTATAGCTCTGTAAGAACTTAATGACCTGTAAGCCTGAGCATCTGCCACATTTACCTCTCTGAACTTATTTAAGATTAAATCCCTGTCTCTCTTTGACATCTCACCTTTCTTGACTCTTTCATCAAGTACAGTTGCAATATCATCAAGTGCAGAAGACACAATCTCATCATCCTTTAGATAGATAGTCCTCTCTTCCTTTCTACCATACTTAGAGTTGGTATTAAGTCTGAGAGCAGGGGCATGAACTTCCTTATATCTCTTTTGGAAGTCCTCTATATTCTTGTAGAAAGCAAGGTCAGTTGTAGTGAGTTCAATGATTTGTGATGTAGCAAACTTACTATTCCAGAAATACTCTCTCAACTTAGCTTTGGCATTATTTCTAATAACCAAGTTTCTGTTGATACTATCCATTTCCTTAGCAGTAATCTCACCTCTCACCATCTTCTCTCTCAACAAGTCCTTGATACTTTCAAATAGAGTAGTTGCCCTTCTATCATCCACTGGATTATTATTGTTGTAATCCCTTAAAAGAATATCCATCTCTATAGTCCACATTCCTTCAAGAGCCTTCTTTGCATTGTTCAAAGAAGTTGCTGTGTTTCTATTATAAGAACTTTGACCAGCATTTACACCAATTACTCCAAGATATTTGTACTTACCATTAGGCAGTTCTTCAAGTAAACCAGCTTTAGCCCATTCTCTGTAAGTCTGTTCAAACTCATTGTCAAGAGCTTCTCTTACTGACTCTCTGATGAACTCCCTTAATTCAGCACCAGTTCCTTCATTCTGGATTCTCTGGAATCTGTCAAGGAAAGTCTCACCATTGTCATATCTTACATCATTCAGGGCTGTAAGGAACTTAAACTCAGCACCACCAATACTCTTGATAGTACCATCTTTCTTCCTTACTATGTCATAGTTTGCAATAGGAGCAATGTTAGGATTACCCTTTTGATATTCAATATCTCTCTGGTTTACAAGAGCTATTCTATCTACCTCTTGATTAACCAAGTCAACCATTCTATCAAGGATAATATCATCATACTTCATGTACTCACCATCTTCTCCAATGATGCTATGATTGTCATACTTCCTGAATCTAATGAACTCAGCAGAAGGACTATCTGAAAGAATTGGTACATGGTAATTAGCCCATTGAATATCAGATTTACTGTTATCTGGGTCTCCAAAGTATTCTGTCAGTAATACTAAGGTATAATCCAAATCATCCCAGTTCTGATATGCAACCTTATCTGAGTTAAGTAGAACCTTATGGCTCAATCCTCTTCTCATTTCAGGGTTATTTACCAGTTGCTCAATCCAGTCATTTCTCCATCTACCATCCTTATAGAACCATTCATATTGTCCAAATTCATTTTCAACAAACTCTTTGAACCTTGCTTCATTACCCATAACATTCTTAAGCTGTTTAATCAACTTACCAAGATAGTTAGGAGTAACATGACTATAGTATGACTTATCATTTTCCCTCACACTACTTTCAATGGCATCTTCTGTTACTTCTGCAAGCATCATAGCTATACTGTTATATGCAGAACCAAAGGTATTTATCAAATCCCCTCTCTTTTCAGTTCCATCTTCAAGAGTCTCAGATTTAACCTCACCTTTCTTTACACCACTGAATATGATGTTTAATTGAGGAAGAAGCAACATAATTGGGTCTGTTGCAGTACCACCTTCATATTGCTTTATATTAGTCAGAGCATCTAATAATACCCCCTGATTAGCATTGATACCAATCATATTAAGGAGCTTATTCAATGTCTTCCATATCTTTTCATCTTGTAGAAGTTCCAACCTTTGTTCTGTACTAAGACTGGTAAACCTGTTATTGAGAGCCTCAGTCCATTTAAGACCATTCTCTGCATTCTCAAGATTCAAGTCTCCATTCTTATCATAGATACTATCATCATCAAGCAGATTACCATTCTCATAGTTATCCCTCCATTCATCAAGTAGGTAATAGACACCCTCAGGCTTATTGATAGCAATAGTTTCCATCTTGAAAGTACCATCAGCCTGTAGTTTCTTCTTCTGAATCCAATAAGGCATAAAGTCCTTTCTGAAATCCTGATAGAACTGACTGAATAGTTTAGGCTCAGCCTGTAGTTTCTTGACTATTTGCTTAGTCCAAGGCTTGGTATTACCCAGAGTCTCCAGAAGTGGTAACATATCATCAGATGTAATCATATCTCTGAGCTTATCTATAAGGGTTGCATGAACATAGTCTGCATCAAGAAATCTAAGATTTCCTAAATCATCCTTATCATACTTTCCTCTGTAGTCCAGTTGGGGAATTTCTCTAATTACCTTTCTAACCTCCTGACTTAAAGACTCATGAGAACTTACTTCCCTATAATTAGTCATCCATCCATCCTTGAAAGCCTCATCCTTTACAAAATCATCAGCCTGTGTATCTACTGCACTATCTCCCTCAGGAGTATCATTATTAAGGTTGGCATCTTTAGGGGCAATATAATTAGGGTCAATCCTAATCCCCTCAGTGGCTATTAGTATAGTACTTGCTTCCTCAGCCAAAGGTTTGAAGTTATCTACTACCTTCTGATAAGCATTGGTTTTATATAATGCTTTCTTCTTTGCAGCTTCATACTTCTGTTCATCACTATATCTCTCAGAACCCTTCATACCATTGATTATATTCAGTTCTGATTGTATCCTATTCTCCTCAGAGTCAAGTATATAGTTATTGAAATAATCCCTTACTCTACTAAATAAGCCAGCAGGTGTATATAACTTGATTATCTTGAATCTATCAAGAGTTGCTAACTCTTCTTTCAATTCATTGACAGCAAGTACATCACCTTCTTTTTCAGCATCAGCAATTCTCTTATTAAGAGTGTCATTGTGTTCTTGCAGTGCTGTATCTATCTCATTGCTAAAGAATCTTGCAATCAGACTAACCCTATCTCTTCTTGTTCTTGGGTCAAAGTCCAAATCTACTTTAGCTTGTTCTTCCACAGTGGAAATCCTTGGAGCCTCAAATGAAGGTGAAAGTGCTTTATCTAAAGCCTCTATCATTTCATCCTTACCTTTCCTTAATTCTGCCCTAAAGTTATTTAGTTCAGAAGCAGTGGGATAAGTGTCCCAGTCCTTATTATTCTTGTCTTGCCATAGCTCAACAAGTCCCTTGACTGATTCTATAGTTTCACCTTGTAATTTAGCAGCCAATTCTTCTATTGTAGAATTAGTTGTGATACATCTTTTACTCATCTTGTTATAGATTTATAATTAAATTTATGTGCAAATATAAAGGTTGTTTTCTTAATATGCAAGTTATTAAGGGTTTTCTTTTTGAGAGGTAAACCAAACTCTTTAAAAATAAGAAAGGGGAGACTTAGCTCCCCCAAACTATTATTCAACTACATACTTAACACCATTGAATACAAGGGCTTTAATTGTGTTGATATTTACTAATCTAATCCCATCTTCTTTGGAATTTCTTTCAATATCCATATCAAGACATTTATATTTCCCATCTCTTGATACAAATTGCATCTTGTAGCCTCTTAGTATCCTATCTTCTCCTTCAATGAAGTCCTTAATAGGGTTATTCTGAATGTGTTCCAGAGCTTCTTTATAAGCTACAGCCATTGACTTCTTAGCTTTCTTAGCCTTGTCAATCAAAGCTACAGCCTCTTGTCTTTGTGCTTCCCTCTCAGCTTCATATTGCTTCTTGGTCTTAGCCTTATCCTGCTTTTGGAACACAACAGTGAATACCTCAGAAGATTTGATACCCTCAAAGATTGTCCTTATACCCGGAGTACCATCTTTCTTATCTTCCTTAGTCACTTTTACTTCTTTGTCATACTGGTCAGAAGTATTAAGCAGGTCTTGAACATAACCATAACCTAATGTCACTGACTTTCCACTCTCTGTATGTTTGAATCTGATATTTTCCTTACCAATCTCTTCAACAATGTAATGTGATTCTTCTGAGAATACATCACCTACTGCTATCTCTTTAATATTGATTTTCATTTGTTCTTGATTTTAATCTGTTACTTCTTTTGAATAAGCAGTATATACTGCATTTAATTCTACATCATCCTTTACAGAATCCATAGTAGCCATATACATAGCTTTTGTCCTTGTTCCACCTCTACTTAATGCAGCAGCTTCAATCACTTGAGAAGTTTTACCACTATTCTTGAAAGGAACACTTACACCATTTGTCATGGCAGAAAGCTCTTTATACCATTCAACATACATAGGGTCAATAGTCATGGTATCAAATTTGATACCTAATTCACTTGCCTTCTTAGCTTCTTCCTTCCAGTCAATCTGGGCATTACTTACAATACCCTTGTAACTATAACCTACCCTATGAGGTGCTGCATCAGCAATCAATAGTACTGCCTTAGTAGCACCTTCTCTCCATGCAGTTTCCTCAGTGATTTTCTTAATGACCAATTCATAGAATTCATCACCATCCCCACCACTTGTATTCTGAGCTTCATTGATAAACTTGATGATTTTGTTTTCATCATTAGTTAAATCCAGTACTTGATAAGCCTTACCAAAGTTATCCTTGCTCTTCATGTCACAATAGTCACCAAATGCTACTATACCAATCCTCAAATCAGGATTAGAACTAAATAGTTTGGGAACCAACTCCTTCACATGGGTCTTTACTGCATTAATATAAGCTGACATAGAGCCAGTTGTATCAAATGCAATCACCATGTCAAGCATACCATCAGTAGTAGCTGGCTCTACTACTTTAGGTAGCTCTTTTGTCTTAATTAAATTTGTTCTCATTAAATGAACTTTTCAAGATTTGACATAAACTCCTGAGCTTCTTTCTGAGTTTCAGAAATGAAATCTATTTCATCCTCAAGGAGTTTTACCTTTTGTTTCTTACTATCAATGTCTGCCTGCATTTCTGCACTCAATTTTGAAGCATCCTCATGTGCTTTCTTAAACATTGATTTTACTCCAGTCAGCCTTTCTTTAAATGAAGGCTTCGCAATAACTGCTTGTTTCTTACTTCCAAATGCCATTGTTTTTTTTTAGTTATACAATAAGATTTCTTTCTTTAAATACCTCATGAAGAGGGTGTGCTAATAACCTTGCATCAGGGTGAGCATGAGAATCATCTCTTAGTTCAAAGAAGTGATTCCAGTCACTTACAAATGCTGTATGAATTAACTCTGTGTTGGTATCAAGAGGTAATACTGTTCTTGCTTGTTGAGGAGTCCACCCTAATCTAAGTAGATTCAAATAGGCAAGTTCAGCACAGGCATTAGCCCATAACCACCAATCAATAGCTCTCCATAAATAAGTTTCTCTCTCATATAAAGTACCAAATTCATCATTAGGTATAGCTATATTAGTTTGATATTTCAACTTTTCCTCTGTAAGTTCATTTTCACCTATCCAACTTGGAAGGTTAATACCTACTCCACCAAACTTATCCTTACCATAATTACAATACCTTGTAGATTGCTCAGCCATAGAATTAACTCTATGTCTATTGAATTCTCTTGTTATTGCTATTTGAGTAGTGAAGTGAACTGTAACTCTCTTTTCATGATACTTAGTAGGTTCACATAGGTATTTCAAATCATCAAGTTTGCCATTCTCTACAAGTACTCTATAGTTTGTAGTAACAGCCCACTTATCATTCTCTACCTCTACTACTTTAGAGTAGGGATTATCCATATAAAACCCAACACTCTCCTCCCAACTAAAATTAGAATAAGCACTTATAGTTACTAATAAATATACAGTACCATGCTCTAACATAGCACCATGTCCACTATTAACCATTCTCTGTACAAACTCCACAGGATTACCCTTTGGTTCACTGGCATAGCACACTCTTCCACATCTTTCAATGTGTGTCTGCATACCTTCAAGACCATATTCTTGGTCCCATATCTCAAAACTTGGTTTTATAATTCTCATAATTAGTCATTTAGTATTACAACTTCATCAATATCAAATTCCTTAGGAATATCTCTGTCAAATACCTTTTTATAAAAAGACTTTTCTATAAAATCATCAGAGCTATTTACAGGTGCTTCAACAGTATCATAGTATGATATAGTCACACTCACAAACCTTTTATGTTTTACATCAAGAGGTGCATTCCAAGGTGCTCTGGGGTCTTCATCAGCCCCTAATGGTGCATTGTTCATTCTCTTTTCCTTTTTAAGTTTCTTAATATTTATCTCTAAATTATTCTCTTTGATTAATCTTCTTGCAATAACACTTTCAAGTTTTAATGTGATGCTAATATGTCTGCCTTTTTCATTAAGGTAGATAGCATGGTCTCCATTATGTCTGTCATAATAGAAACCATTGGCTACTACCACCCTAACAAACTCTCTATGTGTAAATTGCTTCATCACCAAAGCTCTTTAATTCTCCTAAAGTCCTCACCTTGAGGTACTGGACAATCCTTCACCCACTCCATTTCCTTGACATTCCATAGTGACAAGTCAATGTGCTCAGGAAGGAGAAGTTTCATATCAGCAAAGAGATTAAGTCTAAGAGATTTCCCTTTAATGAAATCAGATTTAGTTTCCTTAACCTCTTGCATCATACTGTTCAGTTCCACAAACCTCTCAACATCTATTAGACTATGAGGAGTCAAGACTATACCATCTGCATAAGCTAATATAGTCCTTACTCTGTTCCAAGCAGCTATTGAAGTGTACACATATACCTTTGGAATGTCTGTATAAACTTCACTAATAACTCGAATAGACCTTATTAATTCAGCCACTTTATTAGTGTGAATCAAAGGTTCTCCTCCAGTAATCATTATCTCTTCATAGTTCCATCTATCCACTACTGGTAAAGATGAAAAATCCCATGAGTTATTACAACACATGGGACACTTGTTAGGACATTTAGTTGTTACTAATAACCTAAGTTTCTTATTCATGATATTACATCTTTATAAGTTACCACTTGCTCAGCCATAAGAGCATTGCAAGGTGGTACAATCACTTGTTCAATTCTTGTTATTTTATACAGATATGAACTCCCATTGTATATACCATTACTCTTCAAGAGCATTTCTGCCTGTTGAGGATTAATAGCCTTACACATTGCACATCCCTTACCTATACCAGTAACTTCATATTCCATAACCCAGAGTTGCATTGCCCCCTCAGGAGCACATCCTACATCTACCCTATCTCTATTAGG
>OGZC01002045.1_pt1 | contig 10202 bp, 6 predicted proteins | sample 1576751 | NCBI WGS metagenome assembly OGZC01 (sample SAMEA3541486, study PRJEB24748) | human gut metagenome | biome: human gut; feature: human-associated habitat; material: faeces | place: China | collected 2012
CACCCGCATAGCGGGTGGTTCTGTGTGAAGCACTATCTCATTTCTTTGAAAAGAAACTCGATAGCGCTCCACGGGCTAAAGCCACATAAATAAAAGCGTCTTGCCGTACTGTGACAGCAAGACGCACTTATCCCCTGGAAAGCGCAATCCTGTACATCGCAGGTTGTTGAAAGGCCCTATATCAGGCAGTTCTTCTGGCTCTGCTTCACTGCCAGCCTTGTCTTCCCGGTTTCCCAGTGACTATATAAGGCCAGCTCCACATTACAGCTGCGGGACAGCACAGGTTTTGCACCTGTTTACCTATTAAGTATAAATACACCTGATACGCTTTTATTCTCTTGTTCTCTCGTTAGGTTCTTAAATTTTATAACAATATATCATGCAGTGTTTTCAGTTCCTCAAAGAGGAAAATACTTACATGTAAAGCTCTCTAAATTGTTAATTATGTATATTGGCTTTTTTCTTATTTAGCAATAACTTTAATTACATAATTAGTCACTGCTAGAATTATAGCACGTTGTCCCCCCCCGTCAAGCAAAAGTACATCGAGTACTTTTGGCTTGCAGGTGCCTACGGCACCTGATAAATCAAAAAGGACTCCGTAATTTTAGAACGAAGTCCTTAATGTTTAACGCATTATTATATTGTGATTACACGTCAACTAACCTACAACTATATTCTTAGTCTGACGTAATATAGCTCGCCAGCTGTGATGCATCTAAAAAAATTTCATACACCTAATTTTCCAGCATCAAAAACCGCTGCAATGCCTGCTCTACAATTTTATTCAATGAAATGTTGTTCTGTAAAGCGCAAATCGCCGCCTGCTTGTGCATCTCTGCAGAAATGCGCACATTAAAGCTCCCCTTATACGCTTTTTCCGGTGTAATACCTTCGGCAGCACACATAGCTAAATAATCATCGACCGCTCCATGAAAATCCTCCACTAATTCCTGTGCATTTTTACCATCATAGGAAATTACAGAACGTATTCCCAAAACCTTACCGAAGAAGAGTCTATCTTCCTCCGAAAATTCCACAGAGCCGACATAGCCTTTATATTGCATTGTATTCCTCACAGTAATCCCTCCTGTTCTAATACAGAAATCAGTGTTCTAATCTGATATGCAACTATTTTTATATTATCATATTTTAAATATTTAAGCAAACAGCAAATCGCCGCCTGCCTTACGGCCGACGGCGCTTGCTTCTTTCCCTTATTTTTAGTTCTTTCCCTTGTTTTCCAAAAAAATCTTTCCCTTATTTTGGAGGTTTTCTAAGCCGGCTTATCTATTATCTGGCGCCGGCCTTTAGCAAAGTAATATATGCAGGAGCGATTTTCTAATATATTTTCTCTTCGCCCCGTACTGCCAACTATTTTCTAACCACTAAACACTGACCACTATTCACTAATATCCACTAATTACTTCTCCGCACGGTTGATAGCGCAGATGATACCGCGCAGTGCTGCCACGTTGATATTAGAGTGAATACCTACGCCGAAAATATGACCGTTGTTTTTCTGTTTCAGCTCGATGTAGCAAATACCCTTCGCATCAGAACCCTTGGAAATCGCATGCTCATGATAGTTGACGAATTCGTAGCCATTAATCCCGACACTGGTAAGCGCCTGGAAGAAGGCATCGATAGGACCATTACCTACACCAACTACACTCTTATTTTCGCCTGCAACCGAAATTTCACCTTCAAAACGGCTGTGGATGCTGCCGTCAGCTTCGTTAAGCTCGGTGAAGCGATGACGCAGAAGCTGGTACTTGCCAACAAAGTCGATGTATTCCTTGCGGAAAAGCTGCACAATCTGCTCGCTGGAAAGCTCGTCGCCGTATTCGTCAGCCGCAGCCTTCACGATATTGCCAAATTCCGGATGCATTTCCTTAGGCAGATTGTAGCCAACGGTATGCTGCAGCACGAAGGCAGCACCGCCCTTACCGGACTGACTGTTAATGCGGATAACAGGCTCGTATTCACGATGGATATCCGCCGGGTTAATCGGCAGATACGGTACCTCCCAATATTCTGTACCGCTGTTTTTCATGTACTCATAGCCTTTGCGGATTGCATCCTGATGCGAACCGCTAAAGGCGGTGAAGGCCAGCTCGCCGGCATAGGGCTGACGCTCCGGCACATGCATTCTGGTACATTCCTCGTAAACCTTTTTGATGTCCAGAACATGGGAGAAATCCATCTCCGGATCAACATTCTGCGTAAACATGTTGAGGGCTACAGTTACGATATCAAGGTTACCGGTACGCTCGCCGTTACCGAACAAGGTACCTTCGATACGGTCGGCACCGGCCAAAAGTGCCAGCTCGGCGCAGGCAACGCCGGTACCGCGGTCATTATGCGGATGCACGCTGACGATTGCTGCTTCACGGTTTTTAATATGACGGCAGAAGTATTCAATCTGATCGGCATAGGTGTTCGGCGTACACATTTCAACAGTAGAAGGCAGGTTGAGGATAATGGGGTTTTCTTTGGTAGAGCCCATTTCCTGCATTACAGCCTCGCAAATTGCCACAGAGAAATCTATTTCCGTACCGGAAAAGCTTTCCGGAGAATATTCATAGCGGATATTCATACCGCTGCGGGCAACCTCTTCTTCCGTCAGCTGGCGGATAAGGCGCGCGCCCTGTACAGCAATATCGGTAATACCGTCCATATCCTTGCCAAAGACAATTTTACGCTGCAGTGTTGAAGTTGAGTTGTAAAAATGGATGATAACATTTTTGGCACCGCGTACCGCCTCAAAGGTTTTGCGGATAAGCTCTTCACGTGCCTGCACCAGAACCTGTACGGTTACATCATCGGGAATGTGTCCGCCTTCAATTAAGGTACGCAGAATTTCGTATTCTGTTTCCGATGCGGAAGGAAAGCCAACCTCGATTTCCTTAAAACCACAATCTACTAATGTGTGGAAAAAGCGAATTTTTTCCGGAATGCCCATCGGTGTTACCAATGCCTGGTTGCCGTCACGCAAATCAACACTGCACCATACAGGTGCTTTAGTAATCGTTTTATCAGGCCATTGACGGCCGGTAATTTTTATTTGTTCAAACGGAATATATTTTTTCTCCTGCTGCATAATTAATTTCCCCCTAGCATTTCTTACAATTATAAACAAAAATCCCCGTCCCTAACCTGTGTTATTGATAACACAATTAGGGGCGGGGAACAATTCCACGCTGTACCACCCTATTTCAACAGTACCTCAACAGCACTGCCCTCTCAGCCTCCAACAAGGCCTTTGCCTGTAACGTGACCACACGTCCTTTCCTACATATCAGAAAGGCAACTCCGGGATCAGTATGCATATAACCATTGGCATCGCTTTCCACCAGCCAGCGACTCTCTTAGCCCGTCCGGTCATATCTTCTTCCCTTCACCGTTTTTTAGGGACGATATTTGATTCGTTGAATGCTATTATACGCACTCTGCTTTTAATTGTCAACATTCTTTTAGAAATTAATTTTTTAACAGCAATATTGTAAACAATGTAACAGCAATTTGTGTGCTTCTATCCACCAAAGGTTATCCACAGCTTATGTGTTTTACCCACAGATTATCAACAGACTTATCAACAACTGTGTATAACTTTACCTGCTGCTGATGAGCTTGCGCAGTAAATCAACAACAATAATGGAAGCGCCAAACAGGACGACAACGCCCCATTCATGCGCATTCAGCGGTGTTGTACGCAGTACGCGCCCACCAACAAAGGTCAGCAGTACCTGAATTGCAACGATGAGTGACATTACCTGCAAAAAGCCCTTGTTCAGGCTGATATTCTTTAACAGGTTCAAACCGTAAGTACGCACATTAAAGCCATTGGCAACTGCCATGAAAATGTAGGCGCAGAAGAAGCCCGTGTAGGTATAAATATGATTATCTGCATCACGGAACAGATGGTCAACCCATGCGCTCTTATAGAAGGCAATACCCACAATCGTCATATAAAGACCACTTACAATAACGCTCGTAAGCATCTTTTTGCTGACAAGCGGCGCACTGCGGCGTTTCGGTGCCTCGCACAGATACTGCGCCAATGCCGGCTCACCGCCGAAGGCAAGCGCAGCAAGGGTATCCATTACCAGGTTAATCCATAGAATCTGCGTAATCGTCAGCGGTTCATCAATATTGATAAAGGGGGCAATGAAGTTAATTGCCACAGCCGAGAAGTTAATCGTCAGCTGGAAAACAATAAATTTGCAGATAGAATTGTAAATCGTTCTTCCGTACAAAATTGCCTGCTTGATACTGAGGAAATTATCGTCCATGATAACGATATCACCTGCTTCCTTGGCAACCTCGGTACCACTGCCCATAGCAAAGCCAACGTCGGCCTTTTTCAGCGCCGGTGAATCGTTTACACCATCACCTGTCATACCGGTTACCAAATTCAGCTCCTGTGCCAGGCGCACCAGGCGCGATTTATCCATCGGCAGAGCACGTGCCACTACACGCAGATGCATCAGCTTAGCCTTGATTTCATCATCGCTCATCTGTGCCAGCTCGTCGGAGGTCCAGACTACATCCTCCGTACTTTGCAGCAGGCCTGCATCCTTGGCAATTGCCACCGCTGTTTCCTTGCGGTCACCGGTAATCATTACAACCTGTACACCGGCCTGCTGTACTGCTTTAATAGCCTCTACTGCCTCCGGACGCACGTCGTCACGGATTGCTACAACACCGGCAAGCGTCAGGCCCTTATCAGGCAGCGTGTCAGCCGGCACACTCTCATAGGTGCACAGTGCAAGCATTCTCATTGCCTGTCCTGCAAGCTCCAGCATTCTGTTATCCAGAGCTGCTTTCATCTCATCAGTCAACGGCAAACGGCTACCATCTTTTGACCAATACCAATCGGCAGCCTGCAGCAGCTTTTCCGGTGCGCCCTTAATCAGGCAATATGCTGCGCCGCCGTCAGCGGGAGCAACCTGCGCCCAGGAATATTTATTGGCGCTGTTAAACGGAATAAAGCGCTGGCGCTGCGGCAGCACCGGCAAACGATAGGTACCGACATAATTGTTTAACGCTGCTTCCGTCATATTACCGCCGACAATCTTGCCGTCGGTAACGGTAGATGATGTATTAATCAGAACCTGCTGACAGGTCAGCTCCTTAAGACGTGCAGGCAATGATGTGAAATCAGTAATTTCCTGTAAATCGCCGGTTAAAAAGCGTACTACCTCCAGCTGTCCTTTAGTAATAGTACCTGTCTTATCGGTAAACAGCAGGTTTAAGCTGCCTGCCGTTTCAATTCCGACCAGCTTACGCACCAATACATGGTCATGCAGCATTTTGCGCATATTGAGCGAAGAAACTATCGCAATCATCAGCGGCAGGCCTTCCGGTACCGCCATAACAATAATAATAATCGCCAAGATTACAGCCTGCACCAAATCGGCAATTACTGTTGTCATATCAGCAAAATATGCTGCAAAGCTGCCTGCCAGATATATCTTATGCAGTATTACCGCAACTGCTATCAGCACACCGCCGGCATAACCGAATTTACTTATCTGCTCTGCCAGTCCTTTCAGCTTCAGCTTCAGCGGACTGTCGCGTTCATCATCCTTCAGCTCCTGCGTCAGCTGGCCGTAAACGGAATTATCACCTATCTTCACAGCCTGCATCACAGCGGTGCCTTCTACCACAACGCTGCCACGGAACAGCTTATGTTCATCCAGAAAATCAATTTTACCGTCATCCCATTGGAACTCAGCAGGTGCAACAGTTTTTTTAGCTTCCTCGCTTTCACCGTTCAACGCTGCCTGATCCAGCTTCAGCGTTCCTTCCAGCAAAATGCCGTCTGCCGGTATTTTATCGCCGGCCTCTAAAATAATTGCCTCACCAACTACAACATCATCAATAGCAATTTCCTCCGGTTCGCCGTCACGCCATACCTTGCAGCGGATACGGCTAGCTTCCTCCTGCAGCTTCTGAAAAGCATTCTCATTGCTGTATTCGGACCAGGTAGAAACAAAGGTTGCCAAAATAATTGCCAGAAAAATACCTATTGTTTCAATCCAATCGCCGTGGCCAAGATACACGAAAAAAGCATTTACCAGCAGTGCTACTATCAGGATGCGAATAATGGGATCCTGAAAATTCCCCAGCAGCTTGCTCCAAAAGGTTTCCCGCGGCGGCTGCTTCAACGTGTTATCACCGTACTTGCGCCGTGACTCTTCAATCTGCTCCTTGCTTAAGCCATATTTACTCATTTTCTTCCTCCTTTGACCTTACGTCTGCTACTTGTCGAAAATTGTGGTAAATCATGCAAGTACACTCTTCACCTTATATTATATATTAAAAAAGGGCGAGACAATGCTGTAAAATAAAAATATTTTACAACAAAGTCTCGCCACTTAATTACAAAGCCGGATTCTTCCGAATCGTACTGACGGCAGTGTAAACACCAGCCCTAAGGCTTGTGCCGGCTACTCCCCTTATTTAAGAAAGTACCATATTATTTTATTTAGCTTATTCAGCCCAAACAGCTTTCATCAGCTTAGGATATTCAGTGTTAAGGTGGTCAACAATAACGTCGATTACTGCATGAATCATTTGCGGTACGAATTGCTCGTCGGTAGAAGGAATGCAGCTTTCAATGATGATATTGCCAGCTTCATCAGCATAATATTTGAATACCTTGTAGTTTTCGTTCAGAGCGTTCAGATGTGCCAGAACTGCAGCCTTGTTAGCTTCTTTAACCAGACCAGCGCCTACGCGAACCTGCAGCATTACATAGATGCTGTCGTCAATTACCAGCATAGTCGGCAGGTTTTGACCTTGGATGCCGATAGCAGAACGGAAAACAACGGGATGCATGAAGCTTTCTTCAGGAACCTCGTCTGCCTTCGGAACTTCGAATACATCGCCCCAGTTAATTTTGTTTTCTTCAAGGAATTTCTTGTAAACTTCAGCTTTCTTATTCATCATAAGACCTCGCTTTCATTGTTATAATACTATTATACACTATTATCGTTATTTGTGTACTTTTTTTATTAGTAAATATATTTGTTTTACACAAAATTCACAGCTTATTCAGCTTTTATTTTTAACGCAAATTCATAACCATACTTTTCTGCAGCTTCAAGCTCAGCCTTCTGCGGCGTCCATTTGCAGTTAAAACCGGGTTCTACTGCATCGAAGCAGCTTTTTACAAGCAGCTCCTCCATATCCTTCTGCGCACCACCTGCCCAGCCAAAGGTACCGAAGGCTGCAGCTTTTTTACCTTTAGCGCCGAGTCCTTTAAGATAAATCAGCAATGAACCCATATTCGGCAGCATGCTGCAATTAAGAGTTGAAGATCCTGCCAAAAAACCGGAGGCAGTAAAGAGCTCTGCTGCTACCGTACTGTTGGGAGTAGCGCCCATTTTAAACATCTTAACAACGACACCGGCATTAGCTGCACCGCGCGCAATCGCCCGTGCCAGCTTTTCCGTACCGCCCCACATGCTGTCATAAGCAATAACAAGACTGCCGTCCTGTACGCCGCTGCCCCATTCGCTGTAGCAGCGCAGGATATCGGAAATATGCTCGGTCCAGATTACACCATGGGAAGGCGCAATCATTTTAATATCAAGACCGCCAAGCTTTTTCAGCGCATTGCCAATCAGCTTGGCATAAGGCCAGAGAATGTTGGCAAAATACTTTTTAGCTTCGTAGAACAGCTCGTCTTGATTTACTTCACAGTCAAAGCGCTTACTGGTAGCATAATGCTGACCAAAGGCATCATTAGAGAAAAGTATTTTATCATACTCACTATAGGTAGCCATACTGTCAGGCCAATGCAGCATTGCCATGGAAGCGAAGGTTAAGGTGCGCTTGCCGATATTTAAGGTTGCTCCGTCTTTAACAACCTCAAAAGCAAAAATATCTCCGTAATGCTGAATCGCCTCGTTTTTACCTTGCATCGTAATATAGAACTTTGCTTTGGGGCAGGCCTTGGCTAACGCAGGCATAGCACCGGAATGGTCAGGCTCAACATGGTTGATGACAATATAGTCAATGGAATCCAATGATGTTACCTTACTGATATTAGCAAGCAGCTCTTCGGTAAAGGGCGCTTTAACAGTATCAATCAAGGTAATCTTTTCATCCATAATCAGGTAAGAGTTATAGGTTGCACCTCTCTCTGTTTTGTAACCGTGAAAATCACGCACAGCCCAATCCTGAACACCAACGTCATAAATATTTTCTGCAATTTGCAATGGCAGCATAAGAAAACCTCCTTACAATTTTTCAAGAGTAACTTGACGAGTTGATTTATTTAAGCGTAAAACAAGCTCGTGATATTTATTCAGCGTACTGCGATGACCGACACTGACAACAGTAGTCTGCTGTAAACGCTCCTGTAGCAGGCTGTACATAGTCGCCTCAGTGTCTTCATCCAAAGCAGAGGTTGCTTCATCCAGGAAAAGCCACTGTGGCTGCTGGATATGGGCACGTACAAAGGCCAAACGCTGCTGCTCACCGACAGAAAGCACATGGCTCCAGTCAGCCTCCAAATCAAGTTTATCCTTAAGATAACCAATCTGGCACAAATCCATCAGATAAATCAATTCAGTATCATCTATCGGTTTATTTCCCGGGTAATTAAGCGCAGCACGCAGGGTGCCTAATGGCAGATAAGGCTTTTGCGGAATAAACATCAGCTTATCACGTGACGGAAGAAAGATTTTGCCGTCGACGAAGGGCCAGATACCGGAGATAGCACGCAGCAAGGTACTTTTACCGCTGCCGCTGACACCCTTAATCAAAACATTATGCCCCGGATGCAGAGTAAAGCTGATATTTTCCAAAAGCGGCTTCCCGTCCGGCAGATTAATCTGCATATTGCTTACTTCAACAGCATCGGCAGCAGCAAAGCGTTCGACATGAAAGCGTTCAGCCTGCTGTGAAACCTCGTGCATATGGTGGCCGAAGTAAGTTAAACGCATGACAACAGCCTGCCATTGAGCAATGCTGCTATACATATCAACAAAATAAGAAAGTGAATCCTGTACTCTGCCAAAGGCACTGGCAACCTGCATCAGTCCGCCAAGTGTTACCTCCTTCGTCAGATAGCGGTTCATTGCTACAACAAAGGGAAAAATAATTGCAATCTGTGAATAGCCTGAATTCAGGAAAACAAGCTGCTTCTGCTTATTAACAAGCTTCCAGAAGTTATCCAAAAGCGTTTTAAAGCGTTGCTTAAAAACACTGCCCTCCTGCGCTTCACCACGGTAGAAGGCAACGCTTTCCGCACTTTCACGCAGACGAATCATACTGAAACGAAAATCCGCTTCATATTTTTGTTGGATAAAGTTGATTTTTACCAGCTTGCGGCCAACAAGATGCGTAATATATGTACCAATTACAGAATAAAGCAGTGATGCCCACAGCATGTAGCCATTAATCGTCCAGGTCTTGCCCATAAAGGTAAAGCTAAGACTGCCGGAAAGATTATAGAGAATCACAACAAAGGAGGCAAACGTGCAGAAGGCTTTGAGGATACCTATACCAAAGCTCAAGGTCATTTCAACAAACTGACGCACGTCCTCACTGATACGTTGGTCAGGGTTATCAGTATCCTTACCGAACATCTGCAGATTGTAGTAGGTTTTGTTTTGCAGCCAAATATCGATAAAACGCGTTGTCAGCCAACGACGCCAATTTAAAATCAATGTCTGTTGCAGATAATATGAGTATACTGCCAATAAGATATAGATAGCAGCTAACCACGAAAAATGAATGAGTTCATCAAAAATCTTCTTAGCATCATAGTTTTGCAAGGCACTGTAGAAGCTGTTATTCCACTGGTTAAGCAGAACAAGCATATAAACCACGCCAAGTGTAAGTGCTATAATACAGCCCAATAAAAAGAAAGCCTTTTTCTTCTCTTCGGATTGCCAATAGCTTTTCGTAAGGTACCAGACATCCCTAAAAAACTGTCTGGTTAAATTAAAACGTTGCATATACTCAAGACTCCTCTAGTAAAGAAATGCTATTCAATTCTTGAACAGTTCCTTTTTATTATACTATAAATATGAGGCTAAGAGTATCACCGGCAGTAAAATTAACATTTTAGATACAAAAAGAGCTCACACAAATGTGTGAGCTCTTGAAGTTAGCTAATGATTATTTGCCAACAGGACCGATCATAGCCAGCATGGTACCTGCAGCAACTGCAGTACCGATAA
>OGZC01002053.1_pt1 | contig 10169 bp, 7 predicted proteins | sample 1576751 | NCBI WGS metagenome assembly OGZC01 (sample SAMEA3541486, study PRJEB24748) | human gut metagenome | biome: human gut; feature: human-associated habitat; material: faeces | place: China | collected 2012
AAAGGCAGAACCCCTAATTTTACAAATTCAAGCGGTGATACAACATCTCAGCCGTGGTTTTATTGGAGAAGTGACGGCTCAATTGAGCATATTGTTGTAGAGGATGGTATAACCTCTTTGGGAAATTATTTTTTTTACGGCGTTTCCTGCACCGATATTAAGCTTGCCGACAGCATTGAATCTATCGGAGGTTATGCTTTTTCAGGTGCTCAAATAGAACATATTAAACTGCCCGATAAACTCAAATATATTAATAATGATGCATTCTATTTCTGCGATAATCTTAAGGAAATTGTTTTTCCGAAAAGCATTTCGTCAATCGGTACGTCTGCATTTGAAAATTGCAGTGTTCTTTCAAAAGTAAGCTTTAAGGCAATGGGAAACGAACTTACAATAAGCTCACGTGCATTTTTTAAATGTCCTTTGCTTAAAAGGGTTGATGTTCCGTCGCTTGCAAAGCTTTCAAAATACAGTTTTGGATATGAAAAGGCAAGTGTTGATGGCACTTATGATGGCTTTACCCTTGGTGTTTACAGTGGCTCTAAGGCGTATAATTACGCTAAAAGTTCTTTTGTAAATTATGAATTGTTAAATGAAATTGCAATTGAAGAGGGTGATATTGCATCAAGAACTTATACAGAGGATAATTTGAATGAGCAAACGGTGTATAAATTCACTCCGAATTCATCGAGCCAATATACTTTTAAATCAAGCGGAGAAGTTGATGTCAACTGCGTTCTTAAAGATAATGACGGCAACACCTTGGCATCGGCAGACGATAATGATGAAAGCGACCTTAATTTTACATTGAAATATGATTTTGAGGCGGGCAAAACATATTATTTTTATGTTGAAAGCGTTAATTCTCTCGGCACGTACAGCGTTTCTTTATCAAGCGAAGTTATTGTTAATGTTTCAATTTCTTGTGATATAACATATCAAGCAAGCGACCTTGTAGGCAAGAATTTTTCGCCTCTTGAATATATAAAAACGCAAACAGTCGATTTTGAATACGCAAGCGGATATGTTTATAAATTGCCATTTAATAACGGCACAAGCTATCGTGGAATGGAAATTAAATATAATAATCTTTTAAACGGCAAAGTTACCTGCGGTGAAAATAAGGACTCAATTACAGTAGGAAATAAAACGCTTGAATTTACGATAAATGTTGTTCATTCATACGTCAGTACGGTTGTGAATCCTACGATTACGGGTTCGGGTTATACAGAACATAAATGCGTTTATTGCGGCGATACATATAGGGACAGCTATGTTGATAAACTCGGTCAGGACGTATACGGCAGTGTTTATCTTATCAATTCAAAAAACGGCGGTGTGGACTTGAATCGACCGCTTGAAGATGTTGATATTTATAACAACGAGGGTAAATATGTCGGCTCAACCGATAAAAACGGAACTTTCAGTGTTGAATATGCATATGACTATATTGTTTTGAAATATTCAGGCGCCGTCGAGAGAAAAATTAAAATTATAAATAATACGCCTAATCTCGGAAACATCGGTCTTATTTACGGCGATTTGACGGAAGACGGATACATTAACGCAAAGGATTATGCATGTTTTGTGCATATGAAAAATTATGATATCAATTCAAGAGATGATATTTATTTAAAAAATCTTGATTCCGATAAAGACGGTGTACTTACTGATGATGATTGGGCTTTTGCAAAAGAATTTTATACTTTTGATAAGCTTTCAACGGATACTTACAGCAGTTTTTTACAATAATGTAAATTTCTTGTTGAAAAAGTATTACTTATAATATATAATACTTAAAAATATATTTGTTAGGAATGAAAATATGAAAAAAGTTATCAGTGTATTTCTTGCGGTTATTCTTGCTTTGAGTACATTTGCTTTTGGCACAACTGTTTCTTTTGCAGATGAGCAAAACGACTTATATTATGAAGATGATTACAGTACACCTGACCAAAGCGTTATAAGCGACATTTCCGTTTCTTGTGTCGGCAAGACGGATATTGAAATTTATTGGAACTGTTCTTATTACGGCTGGGTTGACGGATATGAGATTTCTCTTTTCGACGATAAAACAAATACGTATTATCCCAAGGCTTATGTTGACGGCGATAACTATTACTGTGTTTTAAGGTCGCTTAATAAAAATACAGGATATAAAATCTGCGTTCGTTCCTATGTTTTCCAAAACGGAAGCTATGCTTTCGGTGATTACAGTGCACCGGTTTCTGTTATGACCGCACCTAAGGGTACTTCGCTTTCATCTGCAAAGTATACCTCTAAGGGCAAGGTCAGCGTTAAGTGGAAAAAGGCAAAGAATGTCAGCGGTTATGTTATTGAGTATTCAAGAAATAAAAAATTTAAAGATGACGGCAGTAAATGCACAGTTTTTGTTTCGGGAAAGAGTAAGTCAAGCAAAACGATTTCAGGTCTTGCAAAAGGAAAATATTATTTCAGAGTCGCTACATATAAAACTATAGGAAATGCAAGATATATCAGCACATTTTCTAAAGCTAAGAGTACGACGGTTAAATCTAATTTGAGCGTTAAGCAAATGCTCAATGCTATTAAGACAGATAATTCGGGTGCCAAGCAGATTAAGAGATATACCGACGGCGGTGTAAATATTTCTAAGTATAAAACTACTTATGATAAATTTAAGGCTATTTACGTTTGGCACGCTAAGAACTTCAAAAAACACGGTTGGAACTGCGTAGGCTGTAACAGTAATTTCAACAACTGCCTTGCTGCTCTTTTTGCAAAGAGTCAAAAAAGATATGACAGCTTTATCACTCTTGAGGCAGGAAAGGTTAAGAATAATGACGGCTCAAGGCCTATTCATAAATGGGCGGTAATATATCTTGCCGGCAAGCCTTATATTTTTGACCCAAGGCTTCAGGGATATACAAAAAGTTATACCCCAACCACTTATTTTGCAATCGCAAAAGGCTCTAAGAGAGCAAAAGCAATTTATATTTATGAAAATGCTTACGGCACTTTTTACCCTGACGAAAGCAACGTGTATCTTCAATACTGCGTTGACAGAATAAAATAAATTACTCCGGGAGGACAAATTATGAAAAAAGTTGCAATTATTATGGGCTCTGACAGTGATTTGCCTGTTGTGGCTCCTGCAATCAAACAACTTAAGGAATTGGGAATTGAGGTTGAGGCTCGTGTAATGAGTGCACACAGAACACCCGAAGAAGCTCACGAGTTCTCGAAAAATGCAATTAAAAACGGATTTGGCGTGATTATTGCGGCAGCAGGTATGGCAGCTCATTTGGGCGGTGTGCTTGCGGCGTCAACTACTCTTCCGGTTATCGGTATTCCGTGCAGTGCAAAGGTACTTGACGGAATGGATGCGATGCTTGCAACAGTTATGATGCCTCCGGGAATTCCTGTTGCCACAGTCGGCGTTAATGCTGCTAAAAATGCAGCCTTGCTCGCTGCCGAAATTCTCGCTGTCGGCGATGATGAACTTATGGCTAAGCTTGTAAAAATGCGTGAGGATATGGCAGAGCAAGTAAAGCAAAAGGATATCGCCCTTCAGGAAAAAATTAAGGAATTGTAAGTAATATTTGCCAAAGGCAAATTTCACTGTTTGGTGATATTTGCGTTGCAAGAATTTCAATGGGGGTTCCCAAAAAGCGTGAGCTTTTTGACGTTGTAGGGGGGCGAACATTGTTCGCTCAAAGAAAAAATAATAATATAAAAAAGATTGTGAAATTGCTTATCCGCAATCTAATAAGGAGTTTAAAATATGAACGATAGTTTCAGCGCAAGCTACGCCGCTGCAGGTGTAGACGTAACAGCAGGTTATGAATCTGTTGAACTTATTAAATCACACGTAAAAAGAACCGAAATACCGGGTGTTATGGGTTCAATCGGCGGCTTCGGCGGTATGTTTGAACTTTTGGGTGCAGGTAATTACAAAAATCCTGTTCTCGTTTCGGGCACCGACGGTGTCGGCACAAAGCTTAAGGTTGCCTTTCTTCTTGATAAGCACGACACAATCGGTATCGACTGTGTTGCAATGTGCGTTAATGACGTTGCCTGCTCAGGTGCAAAGCCGCTTTTCTTCCTTGATTATATTGCTTGCGGCAAAAACTATCCGGAAAAAATTGCTCAAATCGTAAGCGGTGTTGCAGAGGGCTGTGTTCAGGCAGGATGTGCGCTTGTAGGCGGCGAAACTGCCGAGCATCCCGGTCTTATGCCTAATGAGGAATATGACCTTGCCGGTTTTACCGTTGGTATCGGCGAAAAGGATAAGCTTGTTTCAGGCGATAAGCTTGCAAGCGGCAACGCTCTTATCGGTGTTGCTTCTTCAGGTGTTCACTCAAACGGTTTTTCACTTGTAAGAAAGGTGTTTAATATCACTGAGGAAAGACTTGGAGTTCACGTTGCCGAGCTTGGAAAAACTCTCGGTGAAGAGCTTTTAACTCCTACAAGAATTTATGTTAAACCTCTTCTTGCTCTTATGGATAAGGTTAACGTAAATGCTATCAGCCATATTACCGGCGGCGGATTTTATGAAAATGTTCCGAGAATGTTAAACGACGGTTTTAAGGCTGTTATTGAAAAGGACAAATGCTTCAAAAAGCCTATTTTCGACCTTATCGCAAGCGAGGGAAATATCCCTGAAAGAGATATGTTTAACACATTTAATATGGGTACGGGTCTTGTTATTGCAGTTGATAATGATAAAGCAGACGAGGCTGTAAGAATACTTAATGAAAACGGCGAGGACGCTCGTGTAATCGGCGAAATTCAGACGGGCGAAAAAGGTGTTGAACTCGTATGATGAAAAATATTGCTGTTTTGGTGTCGGGCGGCGGAACTAATTTGCAGGCTCTTATTGATGCGCAAAGCAGGGGAGAAATTATCGGCGGTAAAATCACCCTTGTTGTGTCCTCAAATCCTGACGCTTATGCTCTTAAAAGGGCTGAAAATAATAACATCGCAACTAAAATTTGCGAAAAGAAAAATTATAAAGACAGAGCTGAATATACTGCTGCAATCAGGGATATTCTCCTTGAAGCAAAAGCGGATTTAGTGGTTTATGCCGGCTTTATGACTATTCTTGACGAACAAATTGTAAAGACATTTCCAAATAAAATGATGAATGTTCATCCTGCTTTAATTCCGTCATTTTGCGGTGAAGGCTATTGGGGGCTTCACGTTCACGAAAAAGTTATTGAAAGCGGAGTGAAACTTACCGGTGCTACCGTTCATTTCGTAACCGAGAAATGCGACGGCGGTCCTATCATTTTGCAAAAGGCAAGCGAGGTCAAATTTGATGATACTCCTGAGGTTTTGCAAAAACGAGTTATGGAGGAATGTGAGTGGAAAATTCTTCCCCGTGCCGTTTCTCTTTTTTGCCAAGATAAGATTGAAGTTTACGGCAACAGAACAAAAATAATTGAATAATTTTGAGGTGTAATATATGGAAATCAAATCTCTTGCAAACGAGCTTAATACTAATTCATATCCGGGCAGAGGCATTGTTCTCGGTCAAAGTGATGACGGCAAATTCGCTGTGGCTGCTTATTTCATTATGGGCAGAAGCGTAAACAGCCGTAACAGAATTTTTGAGGAAAATGAACGTGGCGGAATACGTACTAAGGCTTTTGATGAGTCAAAAATGGAGGACCCGTCGCTTATTATCTATAATCCTGTTCTTAAGTTTAACGGTGACACAATTGTGACTAACGGCGACCAAACTGATACTATTTACGATTCGTTTTCTAAGGGCAATTGCTACCACGATGCACTTATCACAAGAGAATTTGAGCCTGACGCACCTAATTATACACCAAGGATTTCAGGTATTTTAAAGGAAAACGGTAATTATAATCTTTCCATACTTAAGTCAAACTGCGGTGAACCGGAGTGTGTGAGATTTTTCTATGAATACCCTGCAAGAAGAGGGCTCGGCCATTTTATTCATACATATAAATGCGACGGCAATCCTATTCCGTCATTTGAGGGTGAGCCTACTCCTGTTGAAATCAATAGTGATATCGATGAGTTTACCAATATGATTTGGACTAATCTTAATGAGGATAATAAGGTTTCTCTTTTTGTTCGCTTCATTAATCTTGAAACAAAAGAGGAAGAAACACGTATTATCAATAAAAACGAGAAATAATTTTTAAAAGGGTGGCACACGTCACCCTTGCTTTGCTATTATAAAATATATATTATTTACATATATATTATGAATTTGGAGGAAAATATGAAAGTTCTTGTTGTTGGCGGGGGCGGCAGAGAGCACGCTCTTGTAAGGAAAATTAAAGAGTCGAAGAAGGTTGATGAGATTTTTTGCACACCGGGGAACGGCGGTATCTCTTATGATGCCAAGTGTTTTGATGTTGCGGCAACCGATATTGAAGGCGTTGTGAATTTGGCTAAGGAAATTAAAGCCGATTTGGTTGTTGTTGCTCCTGATGATCCGCTTGTTGCAGGTATGGTAGATGCTCTTAATGAGGCAGGATTTAAAACATTCGGTCCACGTGCAAACGCAGCGATTATCGAAGGCTCTAAGGTTTTTTCAAAGGAACTTATGCAAAAATATAATATTCCTACTGCTGAATATAAAGTGTTTGACAATGCCGAAGAAGCAATCGATTATATTAAGGAAAGAAACGAATTTCCTACTGTTATTAAGGCAGACGGCCTTGCACTCGGCAAAGGTGTAATCATTCCTGAAAATCTTGATGACGCAATCGCAGGCGTTAAGGAAATTATGGAGGATAAAATCTTCGGCGCTTCCGGCAATAATATTGTTGTTGAGGAATTTTTGACAGGTCCGGAGGTCTCTGTTCTTGCATTTACAGACGGTAAATGCGTTAAGCCTATGGTATCTTCTATGGACCATAAGCGTGCGCTTGACGGCGATAAGGGTCTTAATACAGGCGGAATGGGAACTGTTTCTCCTAACCCTTATTATACGCAAGACGTTGCAAAGGAATGTATGGATAAAATATTTATTCCTACAATCAATGCTATGAATAACGAGGGCAGAACATTTAAAGGCTGTCTTTATTTCGGCTTGATGATTACTCCTAAGGGACCTAAGGTAATTGAATATAATTGCCGTTTCGGCGATCCTGAAACTCAGGTTGTTTTGCCAAGGCTTAAGACTGATATTGTTGATATTTTTGAGGCAATTGACAATGAAACGCTTTCAGACCTTGACGTTGAGTGGAGTGATGATGCGTGCGCTTGCGTAATTATGGCTTCGGGCGGCTATCCTAAGTCATACCCTAAAGGAATTGAGATTACAGGTCTTTCAAACGGTCAGCTTGACGGTGTAACCGTTTACCATGCGGGAACTAAGCTTCAAGATAACAAACTTGTTACCTCAGGCGGCAGAGTTTTGGGCGTTACGGCACTCGGTGATACTCTTGAAAATGCACTGAAAAAATCTTACGATGCAGTTGAAAAAATTCATTTTGAAGGTGCTCATTACAGACGTGATATCGGAAAGCGTGCTCTTGAGGCGAATAAATAAGCTTTATACAATTTGTTGTAATTAAATAAATTGTGAACTTTTTAAAACTTTACAAAAAGTTGTTGACAATTATACAAAACGGAATTATACTATGCGTGTATTAATTAAACTATTATTAAAGAACGAGGGTTTAAGTTATGGCAACGGTTAAAAAAAGCAAAAAGAAGGTTATTGTACCTATTTGTATAATACTTGTTATTGCAATTGTAGCCGGAACTGTTTTTGGCGTTGTTAAGTCAAAAAGCGGTGAAGAGGTTAAGCTTAATACAATTGCTACAGGTGATATTTATGAAAAGGTATCATTAACGGGCGATGTAACCGCAGGCACTTCTAAGGAATATAAAGTCGGCACAGTTGCTACGGTTAAAAATGTTAATGTTAAGGTTGGCGATCAAGTTAAAAAGGGTGATGTTCTTGCAACATTTGATACCACTTCTCTTGACGGCCAGGTTTCTTCCCTTCAAGCTTCTTATAACGACGCAGTAAAGAATTATAATACGGCAGTAGCTAATCAAAAGAGCGCCAAAAATTCTGCTGCTTCACTTAAAAAAGAGGTTAATTATCTTGATAAGAAGATAGCAAAGCTTAAAAAGAAGATGACTAAAACCACAACTACAAAGAAAAAGAAAAAAGCCACTACCAAGGCCGCTTCAACCTCAACAGGCTCTTATTCACAGTGGCTTTCTACTTCAACAACTAAAGTTACTACAAGCCCTTCTACAACTAAGCCGACTACAGATGACGGCAAGCCAAAATATACGGTTTCACTTACTGCATATCCGTCAGCTGTTTGCGGTACTGTAACAGGCTCAGGCAGATATAATCAGGATATCGGCTATATAACAGCTATTGCTACTCCTAATGCCGGATGGCAGTTCCTCGGTTGGTATGCAAACCGCGCCGCTTATCTTGCAGGTGACGCACCTCTTGCAAATACCCCCGCATGGACTATTCACGTTACGGGCGACCTTAGCTACATAGCAGTATTTAAAGAGGATACAAATTCAAGCACAACGGGCAACGCTACTATTAACGATATTGCTAATGCTCTTATACAAATTAATAATAACATTGCCTCAATTACTAACGATATTAAAACTTTAACCACTATTTCTCAAATTATTGCCACAACAATTTCAGGCGCAATCGCATCGGGTCAACTTAACAGCGAAGCTATTGCAAATCTTGTAGGCAAGCAAGTCCAAAAGGCAATTACAGACGGCATTGTTGATTCAACCAAGTTTATTGTTGAAAGCGGCGTTGCGGTTGATATGATTAAAGCCGCTGTTTCTTCGATTGATTACAGAGCGCTTGCCAAGGGTGTTTCGGATTCAGATAATGCAGTTCTTACCGGCTGTGAAATTCAGCGTGCTATTCTTGCAGCTCAGTATGAAGTTTATAAAACTCAGGGCAATGCAACTGTTGTTGACGCTCAAAAGTCAGCGGTTGACGTTTCAAAAAAGGCTCTTGATGCTATGAAAGAGCAACAAACAGCTCTTAAAAACGGCTGGACGGCTGATTTTGACGGCGTTATTACCGCAGTTGATATCAACCCTGATTCTCAAACAACGGCTCTCACATCGGGTATTACCCTTGAAAATCACGATATTTTGGTTGCTACAGTAAGCCTTAGCGAATATGACGTTCATAAGGTTAAGGTTGGTATGCAGGCAAAGGTTACTACAGCTTACGGCGAATATGAGGGCGAGGTCGCAACTATTGCTCCTACTGCTACAGGCGGTTCGTCAAACTCACTTCTTGACAACGTAGGCTCAATGGCAGGCGTAAGCGGTCTGTCATCTCTTACGGATTCCGGTGCAGGTGTTGAATGTACTATCGAAATTAAAAATCCTGACGAAAATATTATTGCAGGTTTTGATGCCGACGTTGAAATTCAAACAGGCTCATATTTGGGCGTAACTGTTGTTCCTATCGAGTCTATCACTCTTGAAAAGACAGGTTCTTATGTTTATCTTTATAATGAAGATGATAAGACTGTAACTAAGACTGAAATTAAGACAGGCGCTATCTCAGATACAGCATACGAGGTTACATCGGGTCTTAAGCCGGGTGATAAGATTGTTTCGTCACCAAAGACGGATTATAAAGAAGATACCTTTAAGGTTAAAGTAGTAGACAGCATAACTAAGTAAGGAGACTTTGCAGTGAATATTACAGAAAGTCTGAAAATCGCAGTCAAGTGTATTAAGTCAAATTGGATGCGCAGTCTTCTTACAATGCTGGGTATTATTATCGGTATTGCATCTATTATTGCCATTGTTTCCACGATTAAGGGAACGAGTGAGCAGATTAAGGATAACCTGATCGGTTCTGGAAATAACACGGTAAATGTAACTTTGTCACAGGGTGACAGTGCTTACAGTGTGGATTATTATGATGGCAGTTCTTCCGGCTCTACACCGATCCTCAGTCAGAGCCTGAAGGATGAAGTGTTAAAAACAGACCATGTGGAGAATGCAACATTTTTTTACAGCAGAACAGACTACAACAGCAGTGTTTACTATGAGAACAGCAGTTTTTCCGGTGGTAAGGTCTATGGCATTGATACCAATTATCTGAATACCTGCGGTTATCAGGTTCGTTCCGGAAGGGGATTTGTACAGGCTGACTATGATAATTTCCGCAAGGTGGC
>OGZC01002058.1_pt1 | contig 10144 bp, 9 predicted proteins | sample 1576751 | NCBI WGS metagenome assembly OGZC01 (sample SAMEA3541486, study PRJEB24748) | human gut metagenome | biome: human gut; feature: human-associated habitat; material: faeces | place: China | collected 2012
GATGAATTCAACTCGATCCGCGGACATGAATTTGCAGGTGAGATCGTAGAAGTTGGCGAGAAAGTAACGGACTGGAAAGTGGGACAAAGAGTTGTGTCTGACAACAGCGCTCATGTATGCGGCGTTTGCCCGGCTTGCGAACAGGGAGATTTTCTCTGCTGTGAAAGCAAAGTAAACTTAGGTCTTGATAATAATACATGGGGCGGCGGATTTTCTAAATACTGTAAAGTTCCGGGAGAGATCCTGAGAATCCATAAACATGCGATCTGGGAGATCCCGGAAAATGTAAAATATGAAGAGGCGGCGGTACTTGATCCGATCTGTAATTCATACAAAGCGATCGCGCAGCAAAGTCATCTCCTTCCGGGACAGGATGTCGTAGTATTCGGAACAGGACCGCTTGGATTATTTGCAGTACAGGTAGCAAGAATTATGGGCGCGGTCAACATCGTTATGGTAGGACTTGACGAGGATGTTCCGGTTCGTTTCCCGGTTGCAAAAGAGCTTGGAGCTACACACTGCGTAAACGGTTCCAAAGAAGATGTAGTAAAAAGATGTACAGAAATCTGCGGAAGAGATAACTTGGGTCTTGTCGTTGAGTGTTCGGGAGCAAACATTGCTTTGAAACAGGCAATCGAGATGCTTCGTCCGAACGGAGAAGTTGTTCGTGTAGGAATGGGATTCAAACCGCTTGAATTTTCAATCAACGACATTACTTCATGGAACAAGAGCATTATCGGACATATGGCATATGACTCCACATCATGGAGAAACGCGATCCGCCTTCTTGCTTCCGGTCAGATCAAAGTACAGCCGATGATCACTCACAGACTTGGACTTTCCGAGTGGGAAAAAGGATTTGAACTGATGGCGAAAAAAGAAGCAATCAAAGTAATCTTTACATATGATTTTGATGACGAGGATTGATGACCGGGGGAGAAGCAATGGAAAAGAAATTAATGCTTGCACCGTCTATGGGTTGTTGTGACTTATATGATTTCGGTCATCAAGTAAAATTTATCGATGAACATGCAGATTTCCTTCATATTGATATAAAGGATGGAAATTATGTAAAAACATTTGGCGTTGGTCCTGATTTTATGACAGTATTGAAAAAAGTTGTAAAAAAACCGATGGATGCACACTTAATGGTGCCATCATCATTATAATTCCTGCGTAAACGAACGGTAGCCACGGATCGCGAACCAGTTCGAAGACACTGACATCACTCCATCGTCCTTTTGTCTCATCGTAGCTAAGTTGATAGATTTTCCATCCTTCTATCTCCATCGGACGGTTCACTTCAATGGTGCCTTCCGTTATCGTTCCTTCTTGTGTATAGATTTTCACTTCCGATGCAAACCGCTGCGGTTCCCGTTCCGGCATCACAAGACTGGTTAAAGAATCCAGCCGGATTGCCTTATAAGGAAAGAGGAAACTGCCACAGCTTACCCAACCTTCTTTGGTTGTTTGATTCTCCTGATTGAAAGCTTTCAGGTAAACAGCATAAGTTGCTCCCATCGAATGAAATTCTATAAACTTCACAGTATCTTCAGTAGCTACAGAAGCTGCCATCGGGATAGATTGTTCAATTGTCAATTGCCAGTCTTGTAATGTTCCCTTTATCACTCCCTCTTCCAGCAATACATGTTCAGGAGATTTTTCGGGAAGCGTACGCCCGGTTTCGTTGTCAATCAGCATCAGTTTTGGAGGATATTCGTCGATAGTAAAATCCTTGAGTTCGATAGCCAATGGAAGTTCAATCAGTTGACCTTTATCGTCAGTAGCCCGCCATTCGGCATTGCCCATGCGGGTTGTCATTTTCAACCGTTGCATATCGGCGTTTCCTAAAGTGGCCGCTATCAACGCGACGAATAATCCGATATGATTGAGAAGGAACGAAAGTCGTCTCCACTTAAAAGGAAAGCTGGCACGAAGTATCGTCAGTCCCAATGCAGTGACCATCCAAAAGTAAAGCAGAACGAAAGGCCAGGATGCAATCATCTGTGAGAATCCCAGCAAATCCGTTGAAGCATTTGGAGCATGACCGGAAGGAGCTTGCCGGATAAGTCCCATAACTACCGTCATGCCGACCACCCACAACAAAGCGGAGACGGCAGCGGAATAATGGCTTAACCAGCTGAATAAATACACACGTTTACGAAGAAGGTGCATGACTATCAAGGCAATGATATAAACCACCAGCACAATCACGTTGACCGGACAGGCAAACAAATCCCAGTTGATAGCACCCACTGTCATTTGCAGCAATATGCCTATTATCAGTAATCCTGTGCCAATCGTCAGCCCTTCTTTATAACTCCACGGTTTGCTCCACATATATATCTATACTTATATTTGTTTTATATCTGCGCCAAACGTCCATTTTCTTTCGCTTTCTCCAACCAGGCGGGAACGGTTATTTTCAGGAATTTCTCTTTCGCTGCTCTTTCAGCGTCCATATCCAAGCCGATGTATTCCTGTGCTTTTGCTTTCGTCGAGATGTCCGGCATCGGAACATCACCAGTGTATCCGTTCTTCGCCAATACTTTGGATACGGCAAGACGGGCTTGCATAGCACGGTCGAGTCCGTGAGAAAGGATTCTCTGAATTTCCTGCGGTGCATGGAAAGAGCCGCCGTGTGAAGCCACTCCGAAATCCCAACGCCATTGTGCCTGACGAATCAATGCGAGAACATCTTTCATTTGAGCTTCTGTCGCTCCATTATCCCAAGCAAATTTAGCTTCGATATGCGCTTTCGCCAATTCCTGTTCCAAGCGGTTACGAATTTCGTTCGCTTTGCGTTGGCGTTCGTAAACGTTATTGCGCAAAGTCTCTTCGCTCTCGCGATGGCAAACCTGACAGGTACGATCAATCATAGCCAATGGGCTCTGAATATGGTGATCGCTGAATTTCACACCACCTTCACTCTTATACGGCATGTGACAATCGGCACAAGAAACACCTCTTTGCCCATGAATACCCATTTGAGCAATCTCATAATCAGGATGCTGTGCTTTCAGAATCGGAGTACGACTCAATTTATGGATATAATCATAGAACCCGGCCTCATCATAATAAGCCTCCATATCTTCTACCGTGAAACCTTTATCCCAAGGGAAAGTCAGGTATTTGCCATCACCTTTGAAGAAATATTCAACGTGACATTGCGCACAGACCAATGAACGCATTTCTTGCGGAGTAGCTTTGGTGATGTCTTTACCTTGGCGTTGGAAAGCTTCAATCAAAGCCGGACGGCTGATATGAAGATTCATTGTTTCCGGGTCGTGGCAATCAGAGCAGCCAATCGGATTTACGATTTCGGCCCCCATAGCTCCCCATTTATTATTATAGAAAGAATCGACACCCAATGCTTCCATCATACGGGGAACATCCGGACTTTTACAAGTCCAGCAAGTAGACGGTTGCGGACCATCCGTCGGGTTCACAGGTGCACCGGTACGTAACGATGCCGTAATATCCTCAATAGCATGCATGTGCCCCCGTGGAGTAGAATAATCTTTAGAGAAAGCGTATCCCGCCCATAGAATCACCATTTCAGGACGTTTTTCCAAGGCATCCACAGCTATATTCCCATTAAATTCGCTTTCAAAGTCAGTCTTTGCAGTTTCCGTCCAAGTTTGATATTCACGGGGGAAATCATCCTTGAATAGTTCATTTCGCGCTTCAATCCCCTTGATGACGTTTTTACGGTTGTTGAAAATGCTGGCAACTTCCGCCCTCCGTTCCATCAACGCAGAAACGCATAATCCCAAAACAAATACAACGACCATTGAACCTCCGAACAACAGCCATCCTTGCCATGATTTTAATTTCTTTTCCATTGTATATCGGTTTTATTATTTTATTACGTATTTCATTTCCTATTTATCTTTCTGATTCACCATCTTCCGGAGCCATTCGGGAACGGGCGATTCCGGAAGAGGAACAATAGCTCCCGGAGTGCCGGACAGAGAGTTTTTTCCACCATGAGGAACATCACGATGGCAATCCCAGCAAGCCTTCCCCTCTCCTACTTGTGACATCATATAATCAATCTTCCCCGTCTTCACAAATTCCGTATTGAGTTGTGTATGACAGCGAATACAATTATTCATTATCACTTCGGAACTGGCTTCATGAGCCTGAATCACCTGCGGCTCGCTTTTGGTAAGAAATGCAGCTACGTGTTTCATTCCGTCCATCCCTTTAAAGGTCCATTTTTTCACAGCATTTTCATGCGGCACATGACAATCATTGCAGGTGGCATTCCGGGCATGTGAGCTATGAAACCAAGTTGCATAGTAAGGAGTCATAATATGACAGTTCACACAGGCAGCCGGGTCATCTCCAAGATAGGTATGCGCCCGGAGCATGTACATAAACAATGCCCCTCCACCCACAATAACACCGCCAATGATGACAGCCGCTACTTTCCATTTAAAAGAAGGAAAGAATCGATTTATTATTGGAAACTTCATCATATGAAAAAGTATTTTTCACAAAAGTAAAGGATTGGAAACAAAAAAGGTGTAATAGATATTACACCTTTCGAAAGAAAAAATACTCTTTATACAAAAAACAGCCTATCTATCGTCCTGTAGCCAACAGATATTCCAATTCCTTTATATAGTTGTCTATTCATCATGATGGTGGTCTTCATCTTCCACCTCATTGCTCAATTTAATATTGCGTGCGATATAAGATTCGTTACCTGCGACATCTGTGCAATAAACCATCAAATGATAATCCCCTGCAGTCGCATTGGCTGGTATTACAATATCATGATGATGAATATGTGCTGTTTTCTGTCCTGACACATCATACGATCTGTTAAAACTAAAATCTACTGTTTCCAGCACAGTCCTGCTATTACCGCCATGTGAATGATGATCGAAATTACTATGAATTTCGATCTTATAGGATTTCAGCATGACATCATCCGACAAATCCATTTCAAAATGAACTCCATGTTCGTTTCCAATCTCCAATGCCTGACCTTCTTCCGGTTCGTGAAGTTCAATCAGAGGTTTGGTCGTATCGCTGGAATCATCATTATCACATGAGGAAAACATAAAAGTAACAGTTGCCAAAAGGCCGATCATTGGGAGATAAAATTTATTTTTCATTTCAGTAATTTTTTAAATGGAACTTTGATTAATAGCTGGAAGTTACGTCCCGGTTCGGGAATCTCAACTTTCCTGTAAAAACTAAGATGATTGTAATATCGGGTATTGAATATATTCCGGGCGGTCAGGGTAATTTCAATTTCATTATTTCCACCTATCGGAATGTTTAAAGATCCGCCCAAATGGAAGAGATTTGCTCCGGCTGTACGGTCTTCGTTACGGTCCACTCTATTTTGCCGAGCAATGCTCTGCCATTCTGCATACAACATATACCGGTTCTTTTGCCAGGTTAATGTATTGCGCATAACAGGTGGCGGCGAGAAACTCAATGGAATATGTTCATCACAATTATAGGTGTAAACGTATTCAGCGGAAATCCGATAATTGAAGTTACGCAGAAAATCAACATCTACGGTAGCTTCAGTTCCTGCGAACAGTGCTTCCGCTCCGGTATAGCGATAGATTTGTCCGGCATGAGGCAATACAGACCACTCTCCGGTAGGACGCAGAAAGATGTAATTGCTGAACCAACTGACAAATGGAGAGACGGAGAAAGAAATTCTCCGGTACTTCAGATGATAAGAAGCGTCCAGTTGCCAGCCCTGTTCCGATTTTAAATTGGCATCTCCCTGTTCATGGCGGAAAGTGCCGTGATGTACTCCGTTGGCAGCCAACTCATTCGCACCGGGCAGGCGGAAACTACGCCCGATATTCACCTTTACCAGATGCTTGTCGGAGGGAGTCCATACCAATCCCAGAGAAAGAGAATAATCACCATAGTGTTTTTTCACCTGGTGACTGTTCCACTTATAAAGGTCTATCTGTTCCTGGGTATATCCCTGTTTTTGAAGATAATCGGCAAGGTAAACATCTTCATGCGAAGAAATATTTATGTATCCGTAGTCATACCGAGCTCCTCCGCTGACGGAGAGCACATTGTTAGGTCTGTACGTTGTAAGCCAGAGCATTCCGGTGGTGGAACGGTGATATTCGGGCAATAAAAACGAATAGCCGGCAATGTCATTCCGTTGATACTGTCCATCCCACCCCAATGTATGTTCCCATGAAGAAGATCCGATAAAACGAGCTTTCACTGAAGCACTGAAGGTGTTCAGATTAAATGCGAGTTCTTTGTCGGGGTCTTTCTCTGGTGCGGGTTGCGAGCCATAGTGAGTATGGAAAGCACTCCACTCTTCACGGTGATTGTTCTGGAAACCCAAATCACCTGACAAGATCAGTTTCTCCCACGCATATTGCTGATGGATGGTCACCTTCAGGTGATTCACTTTGCTATAAGGCAATTCGATATTACGGCTGTCTCCATCATCTTCCACACGGGATGCATCGGGTATGCCATGCGCTCCGGGGAAGAAACCTGTCTTTTGATAGACATTACTCACGGAGAAATTCGCTCTATATGCCCTTCGCTGATATTGGGTAAAGAGTCCGATATTGTGTTCAATGCCTGCTGTATTCTTCAGTTTACGCCCATAGATGGGGATTTTCTGTGTTAGGTAGACAATAGAATCCGTAGGAATATGATAGTCGCCGAAGTGCTGTTCCGAATAACGGATGTAAGAGTACCAGGCATTTTTTTTGATTCCCAGCATCAATGATCCTCCGATGGTTCCATTGACTGATTTACCAAGCAGTGTGACATCTCCAAACACCCGATTATCCACAGGCACGGCCGATGGAACAACATCTATCACTCCTCCCATCGCATCACTGCCATAAAGCAATGAGGAGGGGCCTTTCAATACATTGACCGCTCCGATGTTGAAAGCATCCAGCTCTAAACCGTGATCGGCTCCCCATTGTTGTCCTTCCTGCTTGATTCCGTTTTCCAATACGGCAATCCGGTTGAATCCCATTCCGCGAATCATCGGTTTGGAGAATCCCGAACCGATATCCATTGCTTGCACTCCGGGAATGTTCTCCATCGCTTGCATGAAGTTTCCTGTAAAATGTTTGCGCAGAAAATCCTGATCGGCTACATCAACCGTAAGGGCAGACTTTTTGGCTTGACGTTGCTGGTACGTTTCGGTCACCACAACATCAGGTAAAAGCATACTCTTGATTGAATCGGATTTCTGTGCGTGGACGGGTAAGGCTACAATCAGCCCCAGTACGCCCGAAATAATTCCGATACGCATCAATTACAATCTTTATTTAATATGTAAAATGAATGTGAGGACAGGTTACAGTGAATCTGTCTTCTTCGTAAATTTGAGTATGTAATTATGCGACAGGGGGTGCACGCAGTTGATGCGAATAAGTCCGTTTACAAACGACCTTATCCTGGTAAATGATTGGCTCGTAAGGCACGAGCGTTAATGTACAATGAAATTCTACCGGTGGGGGTTCAGTAAAGAAAGAAAGGGAGTATTGACATATCGCACAATCATCGGATGACTTGTGAGAGTGCCCGGCATGAGAACATGACTTTTCATCCTCACTTCCATGATAGTGAAAGGTCTTCACTACAAAGAAAGGAATGAATGTCATAAACAACACCCACGCTATGTATGCTCTTATTTTTCTCTCGTGATACATTCTCCCTCTATTGGTTATATAGAATAGTGGGAACAAATATAGGCGTATGAAAGTGAACGGACAAATTATCAGGCTTAATATGTGTTATTTAAAGAATCTGTAACAAACGAAATCTAAATTTAATTCACTACTTTTGCAGTATTGAACATTTTAAATTTAAAACAATGAATGAAAACGACAAGTTAAATATCCTGTGGACAACGGACAATAAAGATACGATCTTTAATATGTTGTCAATGTACGTAATAAACTCTAAAAACAGAGGTTGGTGGAAACATATAAATGTAATCCTTTGGGGAGCATCGGTAAGATTAGTGGCAAACGATACACAAGTTCAGACAGAAGTATTGGAAATGCTACAATCAGGAATTACAATTGAAGCATGCCAGGATTGTTGCAACAATTTTGGAGTAACTTCAATTATTATCAATTTAGGTATTACCGTTAGATACATGGGAGCTCCACTAACAGAATGTCTGAAAAATGGAGAAAAAATACTATCTATTTAGGAACCTGTTTTTAAACTAGATACTACATCTCTTTCAATGTCCAAGTAAGGATTACAAAACTATAACAATAGAACATTACGCATTGTTTTATTAGGAAAAGTCATGTAATATTTATCTTTTAAAGTTATTACACCCCAATAAAACAAAATGATAGAATAAAATCTTATATCAAAAACGTTCTGTTTATCAAGTTTCTTTGAAAGGTCGGCTACATTATAAGGCAACTCATCATCAATAATCAGTGCATCCAACATCGCTTTCGCGTTATCCAGTGAAAGGGTAAGCCGACGAATCCAATTAATATCGGTACGTAGATTTTCATCTACCAGTTCGTCGGGAATACTACCAGCATTGGCCGCAAACTTCTTGAAGAAATAAGTCAGGATAGTAGCATTGAACAACCGATCACCATTGGGACGGAAACGATAACCATCGTAGTTGCTCACAATTAGCTGCCAGATTTCATCGAAACGTTCCTGTCCTGTGGAGTATTTGTCAAGTACATAACGCAAGTATGTCTCTGTCTCTTCGTATGTAAACCCGAGCATATTCAGAAAATTAGGTTCAAGAGTCAATATCTCTGCTATATTATATCCACTGGTCAAATCATCCATCGTAACAGGTAATACACCTGTACAGAAACAGGTACGGATACTCCCCTCACCTATTCCGGCTTTTATCACTTTAAAGAAAGTACGCAAAAAACTGTCATTCGTCGTCACTTCCTCATAAAGCGGATCGTTGTATGCTGTAAGCAACTGATTAGTGAAGTTATCATATTCATCAATCAATAGATAAACTTTTGGAAATTCATGAGAACGGGCATAATTAAGAACTTCTTCCAACATTTTGGAAGCGTCTCCCCGAGTAGTAAACTGAAAATCACCGAACAAATCTCTGTTATGCTCTACCATCACATCTACCGGGCCACAGTTCAAATCATTAAAGTTTTGAGCCAATCCTTCAATAGTATCCGCCATTACCATTTTCGAAAAATCGTAGCGAATAATCATATAACTGTTATGCTCTTTTGTCGGATGGTTACCTATCCAGGTTCCCCCAAACAGTTCTTCAAACCGATGCGCTTTTGTACGGTCATAATAGCAAGCTAATGTAGAAACCAACAAACTTTTTCCAAAACGACGGGGACGGAGAAATACAGGAGCATTATAATCCTCTAATTTAGGAATATAATCAGTCTTATCAACATAATAAAAACCACGTTCACGCACTTCGTAGACAGGTATTTGGTAACGGAGATAAGCAAAGGCCAGGCCAGTGCATATCAATACGCTTGCCACAAACCAGGGCCAATGAATGATGTATTTGAAAAAGAGGGCTTGGAAATCTGTTTTTTCCTCTTTTTCGTTTAAAAGGTCATCGTATAAATCTTCTTTCATTTTTTGAGGATTAAAATTATCTTACAATGTTGACAATCAGACTTGCGAGTGAAACAAGGGAAGTAATCACAGAAACCCAGATAGTGGTACTGTTACTGACGCTTGCACTCTTTGCCTTGGTTTTATTTGGAGCTATATAAAGGATATCATTCTGCTGCATGTAGTAGTAGGGAGAATGAAGAATATTCTGCTCGTTCAAGTTTAGGCTGATGACATTTCGCTGGCGTATTTTTTACGAAAATCTTCTCTCGCCAATATATTTTTTGAAAAAAGCGATGTATCCACTCCATTTGAAATGGCATAAACCGGATTTTCTATTCCATATCCCTTTAGTAATGTTTTGGAGTATTCCGTAGGAGTTAATATAATATCCCCCAGCCGATAACATTTCATAATCCATTTCTTAAACAGCGGCGCTATTAAATTTGAACCGGTAAATGAATTTTGAAAATCTTCCTTTGTGGAATGTGCGTGGTACACTACTTTTTTCCCTTCCTTTTTTGCGCGTTTCGCCATTCTATAGTCACTTGGAAATATTGTATTAATATGT
>OGZC01002066.1_pt1 | contig 10130 bp, 6 predicted proteins | sample 1576751 | NCBI WGS metagenome assembly OGZC01 (sample SAMEA3541486, study PRJEB24748) | human gut metagenome | biome: human gut; feature: human-associated habitat; material: faeces | place: China | collected 2012
GGAAAACATATCATGAAAGCAGAAATCAAATTTGCCATAACGAAAAACGGTCCCAAGGCATTTATGTCCACCTACAACGATGACTGGACGCCTGCAAACGACACGAGGCTGCGCGTATACAAGAAGGATAAGCGCAGCGTTACGCCTGCCAATGCGTACCCAGAAGGCAAGGGATATGCTCTTGCCATCAACCCGTGGGTACTGCAGGATTTCCTTGAAGTCAACGGCATTGATGCCATGCAGCCTATGACTATCGCCAAAGGTCTTGCCCCTGAGCTGCGGGATATCCGTTACGCGAACGACAGCGAAATCGTTTGGTATGAGTTCTCGACTTGCAATACCACGAAACGCTGTACAAATCTGTCTCGTGCTAAAAACTTCGTACGGGATTGGGTCAATTACGATTGCCCGACTCTGTACCGCTACACCACGAACCAGAAGAATGTCATTATCAATGGATTCGGCATTACGCTGCCGGTATTCAGCAATGTGCTTGTCGATACTTACGATTGCAAGTTCCAGCTGGATGATACCTTGACTGAGAAGGAAATCAACGCACTTCTCAAACATCTTAACCCGAAGGGCGCGGTTGCGGAACACCTTAACTTTGCCAAGAAAGCAAACGAGATGGGTCAGGATGCGCTCTGGAAGCTTCGTGAAGAGGTGAAGGATACCTGCAAGGCTATCAACGACCTTTTGCACGAACCTGCGACACGCGATGCCATTCTGAAAGCCCAGACGGAACATCAGCGTGACGCGATGCCCATGATGGATTGCGGCTGGCTCAACTGGTTCCCTCTGGAAGGCACTGAGTTCGCCGAGAAGTTCAACACGGTGCGCAGCACGGGCAACGGTCCCTACTTTCTGGACATCGACATGCCTATTATTGACCAGAGCGTCAATGTGCAAAGCTATGGCGGTGATGTAGTGCGTGACCTCGTCTCGAAGCGGTTGGGCATTGATATTTACTATGTCCGGCATCTGGACTGAGGTACAGTAATGCCGGTAGAATATAGATTGACCAGAACCGGGACTCTGCCTGTTGGTATCCATGGACGCAGAATCATCTGTTGTCTGTGTCCCGACACCAATACATGGGATAAAGGTCTCGAAGATTTCGCCATGCTCTTTCCGGACGCTAAGACGAGATACCTCGAACAGGCACAGGGAAAACCGCCGCGCTTAGGACAAGTCCTCTTCTGCAAGGGAGAGGACGAGGATACTCTGATTGCGGATATGGTTTGCCGGAAAGACAAGCCGGATGCGTATGACAGTGATGTGCATTTCGGATACCTGTACAGCTGCTTTCTGCAAGTAGTCCTGAAAGGATTGCAGGCAGATGCTTCGGTGGTAGTATCTGTACCCGGCGTAAATTTCAGAGAATGGCAATGGCGGAAACTGATTCCGGTCTTAAAGCACTCTATTGAGATGACGAGTATTCGGGATGATTCCACGGGCAACATCAAAGACAAGGTCGTAACGGCTATTGTCTGTTCGCCCTATGATTTGATTCCGTATGATAAGGAACTCAATGAAACTGCTGCGAAGCGTAAAGCAACGCGAACCAAAAAGCGAAAAGACCTCGGAGAGGATTCCGAAAAAAGCAATTCCAAACTCGAGCAAATCGAGATTCCTGACATTCCGGACGAAGACCCGGATGACGAAGACGACGATTGATGTCGGCCCCTGCAGCAATGCGGGGGCTTTTTTGTTGTCAAAATGCCAATAGAGTAGGGCACTTATTTGTGGAACATTAACATTTTTCTATTTTCCCCTTTTTTTATCGGGTAATACACTTGCCGATTCGTGCGAACGGCATTTAATAAAATTAGCGCCTATCACAAAAATGAAGAAGGGAATCTATATCATGTCAACAAGATATTTTCTTAGCGCCGTACCTGACGGCATCAAAACACAGAAGGTTTCGTTCAAGAGCCTGTCCGCTAAAGTGGTTGTCATCGACCCGAAAGAGGTAGATGAATCGGATGCCGATATTCTCGGTCGTCTCGATAAAGACCAAAAGAAGTTCAAAACTGATGACGGAGACTATATCCAGTTTGAGTCTGAAGATGAGAGCACCCGATATAACCTGTATGAGAAGCCGAAGGGTGTGACGGTCGGATACCTTCTTGTCAAGGACGGCGGTCTGATTGCAGTCGAGGAAAAGAAAGCGGTGCCTCCGATTCTCTTCCTTGTTATTGGCGCTCTGGCAATTCTTGCTATCGCTCTGGGTATCCTTATTGGGACGGGCGTGCTTGGAAAGGGTGGAAACGATGCGGCGGCATCCGCTGCGTCCAGCGAAATCACCATCGCTGACGGTGAGCCGTTCGATGGCACGATTGACAATGGCAAGGATGATACCGAAAGCGAGACCCGTTTCATCGAATTCCCGGCTTTCACGACGGTCTATGTTCAGCCTGGCACGACCATCGACCTCGTAAACCCCGAAACAAACCATGTTTACTTCAAGTACACGATTCTGGAGAATGACAATGTTCTTTATGAATCCGATTATATCGCTCCGGGTCAGAAATTCGCATGGGATGCAACTGACTATATCAAGGGAGCGGGAGACCACGCCGTTGTGTTCTCCGTTTCGACAATCAGCGTAGATGACCAGCAGCCTCGTAATGGCGCGGAGTTTGCGGTCACGGCGGTTGTCTCCTAACTTTGCAGCTAAATTGCGGCCTGCAACGCATTTAGTTATAGTCTCGCAAGGGAGACCAATAGAAAATCATAGCTGAGTCGGGCTGTCTTGCTCTCCTTGCATGGCAAAGAGCAGCCGGATTTGAAGTATTAGGAGGTTTCTCATGAAACGCACCAAATTCCTGTCTGCGGCAGTTGCATGCGCAATGGCTGCAATGATGTGCGCCACGTCAGCATTTGCTGCTACATCCGGCAGCACGAAGGTGAATGCAACGGTTGCTCCGTCCTACACCCTCACGGTTCCTGAGTCCATTACTCTGAACGGCGCAAAAACCGGGACCGGCGTTTACACCGGCACAATCCCCGTAACCGTCAAGGGCGATATCGGTGAGGGTCAGTCAGTCACCGTCACCTCTACGGCTCCCACGATGAAGTGCTCCGGTTCTAAGAATGTCACGGCAACCTTCACCGGCACGCCCAAGAAGACATGGAGCCGCACGGAGGCTGCAAACACCGGCACGACGGAGAACTATATGCTGTCCGCTATGCTGACGCCCGGCGTTTGGGAAGGCACGGCTACATTCTCCTGCGCTCTGACCTAACCGAAAGCGCTACAATTCTATAAGCCTATAGGACAAAATGCGGTCAGCCTTACAAGCGGGCTGACCGCTTTTTTAAAAGGTGAAAGACTATGAAACTGAGAAAAATCCAAGCCCTAGCGCTCGCAATGGTCATGACCCTCGGTGCTTTTGCAATGCCTGCCTATGCAGACAGTAAAACGGCGACTACCGCAATAAAAGCAGAGATTGATGCCAATTATGTAATTACCGTACCGGAATCCGTCACGCTGACAAATTCGAGCGGCGGCACAGGCACATATACCGGTTCTATCAGCGTAAACATCAAGGGCGATATTGCCACAAATCAAACTGTTACGCTTGCGGCGACCGCACCGACTATGACCGAGAAGGTCTCTAAGGCAACGGCAGCGGGTTCTTTTGCGACGAATCATGCCCCAAAAACTAAATGGACAAGAGCGGACTTAACCGCGAACAACAAGGCAGGTACATCTACCACCTACACCGTATCGGCTTCATTGACACCAGGTTCTTGGACCGGCACTGCCACATTCATCTGCACACTTTCCTGAAACCCATATATGCGCCGACAACTCGGCGCGGCTGTTTTTGGTCAGCGGTCTCCTCGTGGCAAACAGTGGGCAACGGATAAACCGGCTAATGCTGACCATCCGCGTTATATATTGAAAGATTGAGAGGACACCATGAAAGTCAAAAAGTTCATGTCTGCGATTATACTGTCGCTTGTAGCTTTTGTGACCTCATTTACAGTTGCGTTTTCTGCCGTGCAGCTTCGTTGTGTAGATTGCAACAAATTGCTTGTCCGTACGCATGTTGTTCTTGGAATGCTCGACTATGAGCATTACTTCGGCTGCAAAGAAATCGAAGGTTTAAAAACGCGGCGTGATTTGGCGTATGTAGGCTATCGCTTGCTATGTGTCGAAACCGATGACGGGCCGCTTTGCTATTCTTGTGCAAGCAATATCATCAACAAAAAGGCGGTTGCACGCGATACGGCATACACCATCACTGTACCGGAATCAGTTGTACTGAATAAAACATCCTCGGATTATTCGGGCACTTATACGGGTACTGTGTCTGTATCTGCGAACGGTTTCATTCAATTAGACCAGCGTGTCTACTTTTCAGCGTCCAATCCGGAAATGTATCGTACTGGCAGTGCTGCAGTGACGGGAACCACCACTGCTACAACGGCTACCGACTGGGAGTCTATGGATGTTTCAAGCGGTGATGCTAAGACCGTTTATACGGTATCCGCAGATATCACGCCCGGTAGTTGGAATGGCACAATGATGTTCTTTGCTACAGTGACCGAAAAATTCGATATTCTGCTGGGTGATAATACGACATCGCTTCTTGCTCAGAATGAGAATGCTGCGAATGTCAAGTTTTCTTCCAGCGCACCGAAAATCGCAACTGTAGATGCTACGGGTCATGTTCAAACCGTTTCAGCGGGTGAAACCACCATTACTAAGATGGTCTACGACAGTACCGGAAAGAATCTACTGTATACAGCTGTTTATAATATTACTGTTTCTGTTGAAACAGCAGATATGGTCACAACGCGACTTGCTGAGCCATTGGAAGCCCTTACGGCTGCTGGCACTACGATTGATACTATCCAGTTCGGTCAATACACGATTCCTTCTGGCGTGACGACCTATGATGTATCTGGCAACGGAAGCAATACCATCAAAGCGTTTGTCGATGGAACCGCTCTGAAGGTGACGAACACAAAAGCCGCTCCTGTAAAATTTGCTGCTGGTAACAGTGTAAGCTTTAACCAGAATTCCGCTTTTTCCGATATCACCACCATAAAATATGATAGCGTTGATACCTCGAAAGTAACTTCTGCGAATAGCGTTTTTAGAGATATGGCGAAGCTTTCTTCAGTCACTGGTCTTGAAAACTGGGATACAGGCAAAATCACAGACATTCGCAATATCTTCCGTGGATGCAGTGCGCTGACGAGTCTTGATTTGAGCAAGTGGGATACCAGCAATGTTACAGATATGGGCTGTGCATTTTACGGCTGCACCGCTCTGAACAATCTAAATATCGGCATTTGGAATACAAGCAAAGTCACCGCTATCGACTGCCTGCTTTACAACTGCTCTTCCTTGCCCTCGATTGATATATCCAACTGGAATACCGGGAATGTTACGAACATGAACCAGGTCTTTAGTGGATGCAGCGGACTTACCACTCTTGATATTGGTGGATGGAACACAAGTAAAGTAACTACCATGCGGTTTTTGTTCAGTGGTTGTTCTAAGCTGTCGCGGCTGGCATTGACACAGTGGGATACTGCGGAAGTTACAGATATGCGAAACATGTTTGCTGGCTGCAACAGTCTGACTTCTCTTGATGTAAAGAGTTTCGACACCGCTAACGTGACGGACATGCGTACTATGTTCTATGGTTGTTCCAAGCTCACAACGCTTGAAATCAGTAATTTTGACACTGCTAGTGTTACGAACATGACCGCTATGTTCCATGGTTGTTCCAACCTTACAACACTTGATGTCAGTAAATTAAATACTGCTAGTGTTACGGGTATGCGTTCTATGTTCTATTATTGTTCTAGCCTCACATCTCTTGATGTTAGTAATTTTAATACTGCAAAAGTAACAGATATGAATATAATGTTTGCCAATTGTAATAAATTGACCTCTATTACTGTTGGCAGCAATTTTGCTACCGCAAATCTCCCGAAAGCTGGTAAAGATACTGGTTTATTTTATGTAGATACCACGACCAAACTCCAAATCAAGGGTGATGCTTCTGATGCGTTGAAGGCTTACAGCTTTGCCGGAGATAACCGTACTGTTAAGTTCGTCGAAAGCACATTTGCTACTTCTCGTCTTGCACCTATTATATCTTCACTGAGTTCTTCAGGAACAACCATCGATGCCATTTACTTCGGGCACTACGATATTCCTTCAAATACAACAACATATGATGTCTCTGGAGTGAACGATGGCTCTATTGTTGCTTTTGTTTCGGGAACGGCTCTCAAGGTCACGAATACATACAATGGGCCAATCAAATTTATTCAAGATAATGGTGTGTGTTTTTATATTGCTTCAAAGCCGTCTGCTTTCAAAAACATTGCGGAAGTCCACTACGATTATGTTGACACTTCACTTGTTGCATATTGTGATAACGCTTTCTATGGAATGAGCAAGCTCACAACGATTACAGGTCTTGAAAACTGGGATACAAGCAACATGACCAGTATGAGTTACATGTTTTATTACTGTCCATCAATTACAAAACTTAATGTTTCCAATTTTGACACCTCAAAAGTGACTGATATGCGAGAAATGTTTGAAAGTTGCAATAGTTTGACGAGTCTTGATGTAAGTCATTTTGATACGAGTAAGGTCACTCGAATGAGGTATATGTTTTCTGGGTGTCAGTCACTTACCTCTTTGGATGTATCAAATTTTAACACATCAAATGTGATTGATATGAGTTACATGTTCCTTGATTGTCATTCTCTGAAAGAGCTCGATTTGAAAGCTTTCGATACTAAAAATGTGGTTTCGATGTATTGCATGTTTGGTTTTTCCTGGAGCCTTGAAAAGGTAGATATATCCAGCTTTGATACATCAAATGTGATGGACATGAGCTACATGTTTGAAGCTTGCAACTCATTAAAGCAAATTGACGTGAGCAATTTTGATACCTGCAAAGTTGAATCTATGGCTGGTATGTTTACAGACTGCTACTCTCTGACATCTGTTGATGTAAGTAATTTCAACACTTCCAAGGTCACAGATTTTTCTCGCATGTTTGGTCACTGCTTCAAACTTGGACGTGTAGTAGTTGGAAATTCTGTGCTAACGAAAAATCTTCCTGTAACCGGCACGGATAAAGGACTGTTTTGGGTTGAAAATAACACTCATTTAACGATTGTTGGAAATGCCTCATCAGCATTGAGAGCTTACAACTATTCGGGCGATAATAGAACGGTGTCTTATGTGAGTTCTCTGCGTGCAAACTCCTTAAACACAAAAAATATCTTGCCTGAGCAAACTCAGCATGCAACTCCAGAGACGGCACAGAGATACGATGAACGCCCGGCAGCGTGAAGGAGGTGTAGCCATGAACAGGTTCATCAGTGCGGTCCTCGCAGCAGCAATGGCACTCTCCATGAACTGGATGTTTGCCTACGCAGATGTGGGTACGCCAAAAACGACGAGTGCAACGCTTAAAGCCACGACCAACTCGACCTACACCATCACGGTCCCTGAGTCCGTTGCGATGACCGGTGCATCCGGTGGCGCAGGGAACTATACCGGCACAGTACCGGTGAACATCAAAGGCGATATCGAGGAGAATGCCAAAATTGTCGTATCGGCGAGCGCCACGGCAATGACTTCCGGGAGTAACTCAGCGAAACTGACCTTTACATCTGAACCCAAGACCGAATGGAATCGCACTGACCTCCTTGAATCCGGCACTACCGCCAACTACAAGGTGCAGGCAACGCTCACGCCTGGTAAGTGGACGGGAACTGCCACATTCAGTTGCGAGAAACTGTACAACCTCGATATCGAGATTCTCGCCGGTGATTTGCCGTCGGCACCGAATTACAGCAAGACTGTTACCGTCACATTCAAAGAAGGCTGGACATGGGGAGATTTTGTAACGAGCGATTACAACACCGAAGGCATTCTGGGACCCGAATTTTCGTCTGAAGATTCTCCGCTTTGTCTCGTGCTCGATGACTTGAACACCGGTAAAACAATCCGACTGTGCGGAGTTGGGAAAGACGGCACGAAATTCGATGTTCCGTCAAACCAACGCATTGACTCCAACGATTATGTTCGATTGACAGGACGGGAAATATAAAAGCAACTCCTCGCCGCTAGACCAAACTCGTCACACGAAAAACAACCACAACGCGACACGATTTAACAAATAAGCAACATTTATTTGTGCAGTTTATCTTGAAATCAACAGTAAATTATGGTATAATGTGTTTACTCGCTCAAGATAGCGCAATGTCCAATTTCTTGAGCCGCTGTGTATGGCTATAAAACCACATCCTTCTATTTGATACTTGAAAAGTCGTGGTTTTGCTCTCCGTCACGGTAATGTAAGCGCATCCCAATACGGCTATATGTCCGCTTCCTTCTTTAGACACCATGCCAGCCGCCTGCAGCTTGTCTGTTCGACTGGCATATATGAAATTTAGCGGTCGTGCTTTCCGTATCAATCGTGTGTCTTAGCCCCGTGTCGAGATTCTTCTCGATGCGGGATTTTTGTTTTGTCAGGAGGTTTGTATGCTGACTATTAAAGATTTCAACCGCATTACTTTTCTGCATCATCGCGGTATCGTACCGCCCGCACCGGCTATGGAAGGGGAGACGGTGGTAGAAAAGCGCTTTGTATGCACCGCAAATATGAAGTTGCTGGAGTATGGCTATGTGATGGCATACGACCTCTTTGAGGCGTGCTGCAAGGCTGCGCATACTGGGTTCCTCGAAGTCTGGTCCGAGTTGTACGAGTTTATCACGGAAGACAGCAAAGCCGTCTCAAAGACCTCGCCCATCTGGCCGGATTTCCCGAACGATGCGATGAACGCAAGCCTTGTGGAGTTGTATATCGTTAATTACCTGAACTACCTGAGCGGTGGGGTTTGGACGCCGGACTCTGACCCGTCCCGGTTCTGCAAGGGTCTTGATAAAGACCACCTTCCCGCAGCCAAGCAGATTCCGGCTTGCACCGAGGATGAAATCTACCGGTATCTTGTTCAGAGCGTAACGGGCAAAGCCCCTCTTTCTCCTGATGAGCAGAATACCGTAAAGATGCTTCTCTCTGACAGTGGCAAGGAGTTTCTGGATAAGGTAATGTCCCTGATGAAGGATAAGGATATTCCTTGTAAGGAGAACCTTGCACTGTATGTATCCTATATCATCCATCGTCCCGACTGGAAATCCCAGAAATGCTTCTTAGATTTCAAGAGTGCTACCGATGTGCTGCGTCTTGTCGCTGCCATGAGCGGGCAGGATGTAAGCCTTGCCAAGGCACCGCGTTTCCGCAGCTTTACAAGAGCAGAGCGCCGTGAACTTCTGGGTCTGCTTGAACATGTCGAGAAGGATGAAGGGTTTGCACTCCGTCCTGAACAGTTCAAGCGTCTGGGCGAGAAGCTGCATCCGAGTGAGTACGCAAAGTATTTCCCTGAGAACAAAGCCATCTTCGATAAGGTCCGCAACGGTATCAAAATCGAGACCTACAACTCAAAACTGCAGGAATTGATGAAGCCGCCTGTCAACGCGGAACTGCTGACGGCGCATCTTATGCTTCGTCCCGGTATGTTTGCCCGGTATTTGGACTTCGCTCTGCGCAGTTGTAAGGACACTACCGCGATGGAAGATGTCCTGTTCCGGTTCATCTCGGTCTGCAAGAATGTAGAGCCCCGCGTTCTGGTCCAGCTTATCAACCATTTCCGGAATCGGAATAATCCCGTCCAGCTTGCCACCGGCAAGGCGAACGGTGCTGCCAGCAAGGTTCTTGACAGGGAAGTTGAGCCTATCCCTGAGGATATCTGCAACCGTGTTGCCCGCGATATCTTCAATCAGCTGTGGCAGGTTCTTCGTGCGGAGGATACCGAGCCGAAGTGCGTATACCTTGACCCGGCTTGCCACTGCAACGACATTGTGTTCCCTGATAATCCCCGGCAAATCTCCTCCTCGCTGCGTTCTGCCGCATGCGGGTCCAGAACCCGGCTCCCGGAGGGCAATGTGCTTCGTGCGTTCCTCTACTGGAAAGCGAGTTTCGAGACTGAGGCATGGGACGGCGTTGACCTGGACCTCTCGGTTGCTTTCTACGGCGATGAGAAGGTTAACTTCGTCTTTTACGGGAATCCGAAGG
>OGZC01002069.1_pt1 | contig 10123 bp, 14 predicted proteins | sample 1576751 | NCBI WGS metagenome assembly OGZC01 (sample SAMEA3541486, study PRJEB24748) | human gut metagenome | biome: human gut; feature: human-associated habitat; material: faeces | place: China | collected 2012
CTTCAGCAAATCAATAAATTCCTCGAACTGTCATAAGTTTGATCAGGATTTTGATGGACGGACCTGATGTATCCTTGAACGGATCTCCTACAGTATCTCCAACAACGGCTGCCTTATGAGCCTCACTACCTTTTCCGCCGTGGTTTCCTTCTTCGATATACTTCTTAGCATTATCCCATGCACCACCTGCATTTGACATGAAGATGGCCATAAGAACTCCTGTTACGAGGGATCCTGAAAGAAGTCCGCCAAGAGCATCAACTCCAAGAAGAACACCTACTACTACAGGAACGATAACTGCCATCAGACCTGGAAGAAGCATCTCGTGAAGTGCTGCTGTTGTAGAAATAGCAACGCATGACTTGTAGTCAGGTTTCTCTTCACCTTTCATGATGCCTGGTTTCTCACGGAACTGACGTCTAACTTCCTCAATCATTGAGTATGCAGCCTTAGATACAGACTCCATAGTAAATGCTGAGAAAAGGAATGTAAGCATACCACCGATAAAGATACCGATGATTACTTTGTAGTCAAGAAGGTTGATGGATTTCAGACCAACTGTCTCTGCATAAGATACGAACAGCGCAAGAGCTGTAAGTGCTGCAGAACCGATAGCAAATCCTTTACCCATAGCTGCTGTTGTATTACCTACAGAGTCAAGCTTATCTGTGATGTCACGAACGGACTCATCAAGACCAGACATCTCTGCGATACCACCAGCGTTGTCTGCGATCGGACCATATGCATCAACTGCAACAGTGATTCCTGTTGTAGAAAGCATACCAACTGCTGCAAGAGCAATTCCATACAGACCAAATACATTATAAGAAACAAAAATACCAACACAGATCAGAAGCAGCGGGATAGCTGTTGATTTCATACCAACTGCAAGACCACTGATGATTGTTGTAGCTGCACCTGTCTCAGACTGCTCTCCGATTCCTTTAACCGGTTTGTAATCTGCTGATGTGTAGTACTCTGTGATGTTACCAATGATAACACCAACAACCAGACCAGCGATAACTGCGATTGCTGCGTTCATGTTTCCGAAAAGCACCCAGCTAAGTGCTAAAGAAGCAATAATTACAATTGCTGAAGAAGCATAGCTTCCTTTTGTAAGAGCTTTCTGAGGATTTGTGTTCTCTCCGCCTCTTACGAAGAATGTTCCAAGGATAGAAGCGATCAGTCCGCATCCTGCGATTGCAAGTGGGAATAATACTCCTGAAACTTCGCTTACTGCAACACCAAGTGTCAGTGCTGAGATCAGAGATCCACAGTAAGACTCGAAAAGGTCAGCTCCCATACCTGCTACGTCACCTACGTTATCTCCAACGTTGTCAGCGATAACAGCCGGGTTACGCGGGTCATCTTCCGGGATACCTGCTTCTACTTTACCTACAAGGTCAGCTCCAACGTCTGCTGCCTTTGTATAGATACCACCACCAACACGTGCGAACAATGCGATGGAAGAAGCACCAAGGCTGAATCCGAATAATACATCTACATTCTTAGTTACGATGTACACAAGGCTGACACCAAGTGCACCAAGTCCAGCAACACACATACCCATAACGGCACCACCGGAAAACGCGATGGAAAGAGCTTTGTTCATTCCGCTCTCTTTAGCTGCGTTAGCTGTTCTGACATTTGCCTTAGTAGCAACTGTCATTCCGCAGTAACCCGCGATTGTTGAGAACAGAGCACCAACTACGAAGCAAACTGCTGTTACCCAGTTACCTACTCCTAATCCGATCAGTACAAAAAGTACTACTACGAATACAATAAGGATCTTGTACTCTGCTGTCAGGAAAGCACGTGCACCTTCTGCGATCGCACCGGCAATTTCCTTCATTCTTTCAGTTCCGGCATCCTGCTTGCTAACCTTTGCTGCAAGGTATGCTGCAAAAAGAAGAGCAATGACAGCTGCAACTGGAACCAGATACATATAATTGTTCATTCTTAATTCTCCCTCCTGAATTTCAATATCATATGTTGTATTACACTATATCACATTTTTTTAGGTTTTTAAAGAAAAATTTTATATTTATTTAACTCTCTTTACATAAAATAGTATTTTTTTCACATTTTTCTTTTCAAATCAAAAAATCTCCTAAAAAATTTTTAGGTCATTTTTACCATCCTGTGTCGATTTTAACGCTGTTTCTACTTATTAAATATAATAATATATAAGAATACTCTTTTACTTATAAAAAAAATTCTTTTAAAAATTGTTCAATAATCATAAAAAATAATCTCCGGGGAATCAGGTTTTTCACCTCATTTCGGAGATTATTTCTTTTTAATCAAGTATTATTCTACATCTTTCAATGCTTCAAGATCTTCTTCTCCTGTACGTACTTTTACTACTTTCTGCACGTTGTATACAAAGATCTTACCATCACCGACATGTCCTGTATACAGTGTCTTGGATGCTGTTTCGATGACTTTCTCAACCGGAATATTTCCTACGATAACTTCTACTTTTACCTTTGGAAGAACGGTTACGTCCATCTCAACTCCACGATATTTCTCGCCGGCACCTTTCTGGATACCACATCCCATAACCTGAGTCACTGTCATTCCTGTTACACCAAGATTATTCAATGCTGCTTTCAGGCGCTCGTACTTGGAAAGTTTTGCGATAATAACTACTTTATGCATTCCTGTATCTGCATCTACCGGTCCTGCTACAGGTACAGCTGCTGCTCTCTGGATTGGAGATGCTGCGTCATAATCTGCTACACCAAGATCTGTGTTTTCATTTTCATTCATTGCACCTTCTGTAATATCCATGATGCTGAATCCTGCATATGCTGATGCAAGACCATGCTCCTTGGAATCCAGACCAACAATCTCTTCTTCCTCTGAAACACGAAGTCCAATTGTCATATCAATTACTTTGAAGATAATTGTCATTGTTACAACTGTCCAAGCAAGAACTGTTACTACACCAAGAAGCTGTGTTCCGAGAAGTCCGAATCCACCGCCGTAGAACAAACCTTTCAATGTGCTTTCCGGCGCATTTGTTGTTGCAAAAAGACCAACTGCGATTGTTCCCCAGATACCATTTAAGCAATGAACTGCTACGGCACCAACCGGGTCATCTACATGCACTACATTATCACAGAACCAAACGCCAAATACTACGAGAACTCCTGCAACTGCTCCAATGATCAGTGCTCCTAATCCATCTGTCACATCACAAGGTGCTGTGATTGCTACCAGACCTGCGAGGGATGCATTCAGACACATAGACACATCTGGTTTTCCATAACGAAGCCATGTGAAGATCATACATACAACGGTTGCTGTTGCCGGTGCGATTGTTGTTGTCATAAAGATAGATGCAAGCTGTGGGCCTGTTGTTGCTGCCGCACCGTTGAATCCATACCATCCAAACCAGAGGATGAAACATCCAAGAGCACCAATTACGAGGTTATGTCCTGGAAATGCATGGACTTTTGTTACTTTTCCATTCTTATCTCTTGAGAATTTACCAATTCTGGCTCCTTCCATTGCAGCTCCGATAAATGCTGTTGCTCCACCTACCATGTGGATTGCACAAGATCCTGCAAAATCATGAAAGCCAAGCTGTGAAAGCCAGCCACCTCCCCAGATCCAGTGTGCTTCGATCGGATACACAACTGCTGAGATCATTGCGGAATAAATACAATAGGAAAGAAACTTTGTTCTTTCTGCCATAGCTCCTGATACGATTGTTGCTGCTGTCGCACAAAAAACCAGGTTGAATACAAAATTAGACCAGTCAAAGTTTGCATAATCTGTAAAGATTCCAAGTGTTGGAACTCCTACCAGTCCGCCAAGTGCATCTTCCCCGAGTAACAATCCAAATCCAAGGAAAATAAACACGATTGTTCCAATACAAAAATCCATCAGATTCTTCATGATAATGTTACCGGCATTCTTTGCTCTGGTGAATCCTGTCTCTACCATAGCGAATCCTGCCTGCATAAAGAATACAAATGCGGCTCCGATCAGGAACCAGATGCCGAACACTTCTGTTCCGACTGTGCTTGAAATCTGAGTAATAATTTCTTGTGTCATACTACTTCCTCCTCATACCTGAAAACTAAAAAGGCGCATCCCACAGCTTCCCTGAACCATTCCCCCTGAACCGGTTCTTGCTGTAAGACACACCTTTGTGTCATTGAGACCTACCGCTATTTGCGGCAAATCTATAGGTACCATATTTTATTAAAAGAAAAAGGCACTCTGAGATCTGTTTCTCAAAGCACCTTTGCTTTTATGTCACGTAGTTTACTCCCCTAGCCCAATGTTGTCAACCTATATTTTTACTTTTCGTAAATTTTCTGATTTTTTATACTTTTCATGCATTTCTTTCATATATTTTCACAAAACAGAGTGCACTCTGATGCATTCTGCGGAAGTCAAAGAATGGAGCTTGGATATTGACAAGTTCCTGCCCCTGGATATTGGGTCTTTAAAGTCCAAATTCCTTCAATAACTTCTTCTGATATTCCCTGTCCACTGCTGCCTTGAGAATCTCATCACTTCTGCTAAGTTCGGATAATTTAAGATTCAGCTGATTGATTCTGCTTTCTCCAAGAGATTCCCCTTCTTTTATACCTTCTCTTATTCCTTCTTCTCTTTTTTCATCTAATTCATCTTTCATTAATTCTAATAACGCATTACACATATCTCTTTTTCCCTCCTTTAGCCGATTCTTGTTTGCTTTTACTATGATCTCCATAACGGCCTGATACAGCTGATTCTTCTCTGAATTCAATCTGTAAGTCTGCATAAAATGCAGGATGCCACTGAAACAGCTTTCCATCTGCCGGCTGCTGTTTTTCCGGCAATTGCTTTCTCTTTTGTTTCATCTAAGAGACCTCCTTATGTGATTTTCACAGAAGTTCTCTCTATCAGAAAACCTCTGCTTTAAATAATGGATTTTAAAAGCATGAATTTTCTGATTTGGCAGGTACGTTCTACCTGTAATGAAACCTTTTATATGAATTTAGATGTTTTAGAAAATATGCTTTAAAATAGGATAACATATTTATGTACAATGTTCAATGCTTTTCGATAATGAGCTGTTGCTTCTGAGCAGCATCACTTAAGATAGCAAAAGATGAAAAGATATGGTATGATAGGAGTAAATGGAAAGAAAATTCCAATCAATGCTATGATACGAAATGTATTTTGGAATAAGTGGAAAAGAGGATTCAAAGTGAACTACGGAGAAATCAAAAAATGTGATATTGCAAATGGAGAGGGTGTTCGTGTTGCCCTTTTCGTGTCAGGCTGCAGGCATCATTGTAAGGGATGTTTTAACAGTATGACATGGGATTTTAATTATGGAAAGAAATTTACGGAAGAAACAGAAGAAGAGATTCTGGAAGCGTTGAAGCCGAGTTATATTGATGGATTGTCATTGCTTGGTGGAGAGCCATTTGAACCTGAGAACCAAGAGGTGCTTGTGAAGCTTTTAAGAAAAGTGAAAGAGCGTTATCCGGAGAAGAACATCTGGTGTTACAGTGGTTATTTGTTCGATGAGGAACTGAAGAAAGAAAGCAGAGCGAGATGCGAGTATACGGATGAGATGCTTTCGATGCTGGACGTACTTGTGGATGGAAGATTCGAGGAAGATAAGAAAAATATTACATTGTTGTTCAGAGGTTCGGAAAATCAGCGTTTGATCGATGTGAAGAAATCTTTAGAGCAAGGACAAGTGGTGGAATGGAAACCGGCAATAAAAAGAGGCCTTTAAGAAGAAAAAGCCTTGACTTATAATCATATAGTTTTTATAATGAATAGGTATATTGTAAAAACGCAGATGAGGAGTAGTAGAAGGAAAAGATGCTTTTCAGAGAGCTGTCGGCAGGTGTGAGGCAGCAGCACAGACTTTGAACTGACCTCGGAGTTCTTTCAGTGAAAAGTTTAGATTGATTAGCTGAAGGCGGGAGTTCCCGTTATAGAATAAATGAGTGCATTTGACTTTGTGTTAGATGAATAAGAGTGGTACCACGGAATTAAAGCCTTTTCGTCTCTTGAATATATGAGAAGAAGAGGCTTTCTTTATATTGATGAAAGAGAGGAATTAAGTACATGGGTACAAAGATTGTTTACAATCACAAAGCCATTGAGAAAAAATGGCGTGAGAAATGGGAAGAGACACCGGTCAATCCAAGAAATGGAAAAGACGGAAATAAGAAGCCGAAATATTACTGCCTGGATATGTTCCCGTATCCATCAGGAAATGGTCTTCATGTAGGACATTGGAGAGGATATGTAATCTCTGATGTATGGAGCCGTTATAAATTACAGCAGGGATACTACATCGTTCATCCAATGGGATGGGATGCTTTCGGTCTTCCGGCTGAGAACTATGCGATCAAGATGGGCGTTCACCCGGCAAAATCAACAGAGGCGAACATCACGAACATCAAGAGACAGATCAATGATATCGCAGCACTGTATGACTGGGATATGGAAGTAAATACAACAGATCCTGAGTTCTACAAGTGGACACAGTGGATCTTTGTTAAGATGTTCAAGGAAGGTCTTGCTTACGAGAAAGAATTCCCGATCAACTGGTGTCCGTCCTGTAAGACAGGTCTTGCGAACGAAGAGGTTGTGAATGGTAAATGTGAGCGTTGCGGTGCAGAGGTTACAAAGAAGAACCTTCGTCAGTGGATGCTTCGCATTACAAAATATGCATCACCCAGCAGGCGGCGGAACTGCGGCAGAGCCGCGAGGTCCGGGAATTCAACGGGAACGTCGGTCTCGATCAGCGGAAACTCGTAAAGTCCCTGCAAGATGTCGCGCCCCTCGCGGCGGTGCAGCAGGACCCGGTCGCCCGAGGCGACGTGCAGGTAATTGAACCAGCGGTCGCGGACCCGGGTTTTGCCTCGTTTCACGGGACGGTCGGCGACGGTTCCGGCAGCGAGGGCCAGACAGCTCTCCGACAGCGGACATGCTTCGCAGCGGGGCGACGCGGGCGTACACTGAATCGCCCCGAAGTCCATGATCGCCTGGTTGTAGCGGCCCGGATGCGCGGCGTCGAGCTGCGACTGCGCCAAGCAGGCGAAAGCCCGTTTTCCGGCCGTGGTGTCGATCGGTTCGGCGAGGTCGAAGAGCCGCGAGAGCACCCGGTAGACATTGCCGTCGACGACGGCGCACGGAGCGTCGTAAGCCGCCGAGCAGATGGCCGCCGCGGTATAGTCGCCCACGCCGCGCAGCGAACGCACGTCGTCCAACGAGCGGGGAAACACCCCTCCGAAACGCTCTACGACCTCACGGGCGGCGGCCCGGAGGTTGCGGGCGCGGCTGTAATAGCCCAGCCCCTGCCAGAGTTTCAGCACCTCGTCCTCGGGCGCGGCGGCGAGCGACGCAACGTCGGGAAAACGCTCCGTGAAACGGAGGTAGTACTCCATCCCCTGCGCCACGCGGGTCTGCTGGAGGATCACTTCCGAGAGCCAGATCCGGTAGGGATCGCGCGTACGGCGCCACGGCAGGTCACGACCCTCGCGGGCGTACCAGTCGAGCAGTATTTCGGCAATGCGGTTCATAACGGAAGACAAAAATACGACTTCGGAATCAAATTTGAAGCATTCAGACCCAATTAAAACGAGATGCATATGGAAAGGAAGCACACTTTGATAGACAACGCCGCCGAAAAGCGTTACGAACTCGACCTCGGAGACGGCATGGCCCTGGCCGAATACGTTTTGGGACACGGACTTATCGTACTGACGCACACCGAAGTGCCCCCGAAGTACGAAGGTCGGGGCATCGGCAAGGAGCTGGTGCAGGGCGTGCTGGAGGACATCCGCAGAAAGAAGCTCAAGGTCGTCCCCCAATGCCCGTTCGTCGCGACCTATATCCGCCGCCACCCCGAATGGATGGACTTGGTGCTGACCGCCGAAAACAAGTAGGCCCGGGCAGGTTCAGCCCCCCCCCACAACCGCCTGCCCGCAGGGAGCGTCCCGCCGCGAAACCGGACTCTTTTCGAAGGGTCCGGTTCTGCCTCCTCCCGACAGGCATCTTCCCGCTCAATAAACACTTCCCGCTCAATAAATATAGGTATTCGCTTTCTCCGAAAAATTTCCGGCTCGAAATTTGGTTTATTTTATAAACTACTTTATATTTGTAATGGATTTACAAACCGAGCAGCCGCTCACAACCGGAAAAAGCCATGGAAATCACTCCCGCCCGCACCGACAAACGCCGCCTTTTCGCGCGCTGGTTCATCCGCCGCCTGACCACCTGCGTCGTGGTCTGCGCCTTTCTCGCCTTCGTCAACTGGCAAACCTCGCCCCACTACTGGTGGGTGCTGTGGGTCATCGCCGGATGGGGGCTGAACATCGCCCTGTCGCTCGCCTGGTATCTGTTCGACTGCGACGACGAATGCAATTACCGCAACCGCTGAAAAAAACGAAATGATGGACAACAAAAACTTCAACGCAGACCAAAGCATCGAACTCATCCAGCGCATGATCCGCGACACGCGCCGCAACCTTTCGTCGGGCAGCAGCAACCTCTTCATCCTATGGGAATACCTGCTCGCCGCAACCGCCGTCGGGATTTTCCTCCTGCTGACCTTCACCGAAAGTCGCGCCTGGCAATGGCTGTGGCTGCCCGCGCTGGCCGCCGGATGGGCCGCTACGTGGTGGTACAACCGCCGCCGTGCTACGCAGGTCAAAAGCTACACCGACCGCCTGCTGGAACAGATATGGGAATGCATAGCAGGTCTGGCCGCCTTTTCTACCTTCGTGATCTGCATGGAGCGCGAATGGCCCGTCGACCCGCTGTTCCCGGTCCTGCTGCTGATCAGCGCAGGGCTTTTCATCTCGGGAACGGTGATTCACAACAAATATATGTATTACGTTTCGTGCTTCCTATTGCCGGTTGCCTTCGGCATCATCCGCGAATCGTGGATCAATGTCAACCCCGACGGCAACCTGATTCAGTTCGCCGTGGCGGTCCTCGTCGGGCTCACAGGCTCGGGATACGCACTCAAACGACAAGTCAAACGCGACGCCGCAGAGGCTTCGGAAAACCGATAACACCATGGAAGACCGTAAACTCGAAGCCGCCGAAAGCCTGGCGCTGATCGGCCGCATGATCGAAAACACCCGCAGCCGCATGGTCCGCAACTCGGGCCGTCCGCTGCTGGCATGGGGCTACGCCACCGTACTGACGACGCTCGCCGTCTGGGGCGCAGTCCTCTATTTCCAAGACCCGCGCTGGAACTACCTCTGGCTGATGCTGCCCCTGCTGGGCTGGCTGCTGATGTGGATTTCGCGCGAGAAGAAGCCCGAAGGCGAGGTGCGCACGTTCGTCGACCGCGTGATCGGGAACGTCTGGACGGTAATGGGTCTTTCGGCGTGGTTCGTCAGCATGCTGGCGCTCTTCATGCCCATGCGCCTGCCGATACTCTTCATCATTCTGCTCATCATGGGCATGGGAACCACCGTGACGGGGCTGATCATCCGCTTCACGCCCACCGCCGTCGGGGGCGTCGCGGCCATCATCCTCGCTCCGTTCACGCTGATCGCCGGCGACATGTGGCAGCCGCTGCTTTTCATCGCCGGATTCGTGGTGATGATGATCGTTCCGGGGCATATCCTCAACTACAAGTCGAACCACCCTGCCCGATAACGCGATGTTCAAAGAGCTGAATCCCCTGTTGCACTCCGAATTGAGGCTGGCAGTCGTTTCGATCCTCATCGGGGTCGAAAGCGCCGACTTCGTCTTCATCCGGCAGCAGACCGGAGCCACCGCCGGGAATCTCTCGGTGCAGCTGGACAAACTCGCAAAAGCCGGTTACATCGAAGTCGAGAAGACCTTCCGCGGCAAGATTCCCTGCACGGTGTGCCGCATCACCGACGCCGGGCGCGACGCCTTCGCCGATTACGTCGAGGCGCTGCAAAGCTATATAAAGAGATAAATATGGCTATACACAGGGGTTATTCGTCGCGTTTCGCGGCGGGAAGTGTTCCGCATTATCGCTTGCAGCGGAAGAAGAACGACATGAAGGCGAAGCGTTAAAAAACGGGGCCGGTTTGCTTGCAAACCCGCGTCAGGCGCCCGTTTTAGCACAGCCAAATGTCGTTCCCGCGAAAGCGACATGCGGATG
>OGZC01002072.1_pt1 | contig 10113 bp, 11 predicted proteins | sample 1576751 | NCBI WGS metagenome assembly OGZC01 (sample SAMEA3541486, study PRJEB24748) | human gut metagenome | biome: human gut; feature: human-associated habitat; material: faeces | place: China | collected 2012
TCTCCCGTATAACCTGCATGCTACCGGCCAGTTTCGCTGTTTCTTCCGGTTCCAGTTCCGTACAAGGATTCTTACGGATCTCCATATAGTTCGCTATAGCCTGAGTCCGGTTACCTCCACCAGGATTACAATCGTCCAAAAACTCCTTAGACGCAATCAGCAAGCGACCTTTAAAATCTTTACCGATCCTATCAAGTTGGAGTGCATGCGTAGGCATGATCGTTATGAAACTGTTCGGTTTGACAATGTAAGAAACATAATCCAGATGGATTTCAAGTGTCCCTTCAAAAGTCAACACCATCAAAAGCGCATTTAACCGCATCGGAGCAAAACGCTCAGGCGAGTCGGGATCTCCGATATCCATACCTCCGTCCAGATCCGCAATCGAAAAAATATCCTGAAAACTATCACGGAAAATAATACTCTTATTCAGTTCCGCCAATTCTATTAAAGGAAGTTTTTCCATCTTTACATATTTACTAATCGTGTACTTGCAAAGGTAAACATTTTTTCAACAAACAGAAAAATGTTTCATTTTTTACCAATGAATAACGGTTTTTCAGGAATAAGAAAGGTTCCTTTTATTCGTTTTCGACTAATTCCGTAACAGAATAAACCTTTTTAGTTTTCCAAATTAGACAGCCCTTTGCAATATCTGATCGTATAAAAAGTAATCATTAAAATCGATGGTCATAAAAGAACAAATAATGTTAACGGCATTCGACTTATTTTCGGAACACGGGATCAAGAATGTCAGTATGGATGATATCGCTCATAACGCGAGTATATCCAAACGGACTCTTTATGAGCTCTTCGAAGATAAGGAGACTCTGCTAACAGAATGTATAAACCTGAGTTATACTAAAATGAGGCTATCCATGAAGCGACTTGAATCCGAGCCGATAACAGCCTTAGAAGTCGCTTTGCTTTTTTATGAAGAACTTATGAGACGGCCTCGCTGGTTTAACCGGAAGTTCTATGATGATCTGAAACGTTATCCGAAAGCATTGCAAAAAACGGAAGAAGAAAAGTCCCGCTTTTTGAAAAAATGTATAAAACTACTGTCACGAGGTGCAAAAGAAGGTGTTTTTCAACCGAATATTAACTTTGAGATTGTAGCTTTACTGGCGAAAGAGCAGGCAAAAATGATCCGTCCGTCCAAAGCCCTTTCCAACCATTCCGTGTCCGAAGTGTTCAATACGATTCTTTATACCTTTCTTCGGGGAATCTCTACAGAAAAAGGCATTGCCATTTTAGATCGTTACTTGTTGAAATATAAACAGAAGCAATTAGATTGAACAAACGATTTTATTAAGAGATTATTTGAAAGAATTACCAATTAGTCAAGCAATGATTAAAAGGATTAAAAGGGAAGGTGATTTCTTAGTCAATGGAAAAAGTCAAACAGTAAGATGTTTACTTCAAAAAGGAGACTGTTTAGAAATTATTTTTCCAATAGAAAACTCAAATATTCAACCAGAAAATATTCCTTTAAAAATCATTTATGAAGATGACTATTATATAATCATTGATAAAGAAAGCCAAATGCCTTGTATTCCTACTAAAAGATATCAAATCCATACTTTATGTCATGCATTAATGTATTACTATCAACAAATTGGTTTAAAAAGTACAATTCATTTAGTAAATCGTTTAGATAAAGAAACATCAGGATATATGTTGGTTGCTAAAACATCACAAGCTCATGCATTGCTTTCTAAAGATATTAAACAAGTAGAACGTGTTTATCATTGTTTAGTTGAAGGAATTTTAGAAGGGGAAGGCGTTATTGATCGACCTATTTTAAAAAGTAATGATTCTATTAAAAGAATTGTTGATGATCATGGTAAGTATGCTAAGACGTATTATAAATCTTTAATGCATAAAAAAAATCAAACACTTGTAGAATGCAAATTAGTAACGGGAAGAACCCATCAAATTAGAGTACATATGGCTTCTATTGGTCACCCTTTAGTGGGAGATCTTCTTTATGGGTCAAATGAAGATTACTTATTTTATTTGGATAGTGTTGAAATTAGTTTTATTCATCCTTTTACCCATCAGAAAATACATTATAAAAAGGAGAGTTAATCTCCCAATGGCATGAACTTAAGATATAATCTTAGGTTCATGTCTTTTTATTTTTATCCTTTTTTTATAATAGTATCTAATATTTCTTTTTGTGTAGTATAGGATGGTGATGTTATGTTTGTAAAAGTTGTAAAAAATAATAGAGGTCGTCCAAATACCTCTTTTATCGCAATTGTTGAATCTTATCGTGAAGATGGGTAAATGGAGGTAATGTTTGAAAGTGTTCTTTATCGTAGTCATAGCCCATTAAATGACAAGTTCCTTCATTCCACCAAATAGAAAGGACATTTCCATTTTCATCACATTCCATAGACCATCTAGCTTCATCTAATGAACCATAGACAGCATCTGCACTATTTTCATTGGTAAACATCCAAATAGTAAGATCTTTATCTTTAGGATCTTATGAGTAGGGTTCACTAGATATTTTAACGAGTGTGCCATCTTTTTTCTGTATTTTTGTTCAATGTTTTTATCTTTAGAAAGTTTTTCGATAATAGTGTTGTAATTAATAAATTGAGTAACATTTTGTTGATTGTTTTCGCTAATATATAGACTATTATAAAGTTTCATTGTTACAGAAAAACAATTATGTTGTTCTTTTCCAAGTTTTAAAAAATAGGAAGGACCTATAATATCACGGAAGATATCTTTTTTAAGTCAACGACATAAACGCCCATATATTTAGGGGCAATTAATTTTAAAAATTGTTGGTTATCTTTTTTATCTTGAAGTATTTTATTGATTTTAATTGAAAAACGATTTTGTTGATGAAGATCCATCTCTTTTTTTTGTCATACTAATCTCCGTTTCTTTATACAATTCGGTTTATTTTAACATAATTGACATATTTGCACAAAAAAAGCTGTACTTTGTGTTACAGCTTTAATCTATTTGATTATATTTAGCGATACTTGTTTGGCGATGGATATCAAAACACATTCCAATTGCAATCATGTAAGATAAAAGTGAAGACCCACCATATGAAAGAAACGGTAATGTGATACCAGTGATAGGGAGTATTCCTAAAATCATAGCGATGTTCCAAAATTGTTGGAAAATCATACATCCAAAAATACCAGCAATAAAATATTTATCACTTTGATGCGTTGCTTTTAAACCAACATACAAAATACAAACATCTAACGCGAGTATAGCAATGAGCGTAATGATGGCTCCCACGAATCCAAAGCCTAAAGTAATAACAGAAAAGATGAAGTCTGTATGAGCTTCTTGTAAAGAAATAATCACTGTGTCAAATCCATGACCAAAAAGCCCAGCTGTTCCATAAGCCATCATCGCATTATAAAGTTGGTATCCTTGATTTTGATAAGTTCCTTCAGGATCGACCCAGCCATAAAAACGATCAAGTTTATGTCCTGTGATAATTGAAGAAAATATATCTTGACGATAAATAAATAAGTAAGTAAAAATCACAAGAACAACTGCTAAACAAGCAAATCCTACAATATACCATTTCTTATTAATTCCTGATGCAAATAAAATAACAACCACTGAAAAAGCCATAATCAAAGTAACACCAGCATCATTTTGTAAATAAGTTAGAATCATTGGTGGTAGAGAAATAGCTGCTACACGACCAATTAACTGTAAATCGGTATCAAATGTATGAATTAAATATTTTTCATTATGTAAAGAAACAGTTTTAGACATACATATAATCATTACAACTTTCATAAATTCAGAAGGTTGGAATGAAAATCCTGGAAAGTTATACCATGATGTGGCACCATTTAGATCTTTTGCAAAGGGAATGATATGCATTCCTAATTTATAAATAGCAAATCTTTGAATAACAAGACCGACTAAAAAGACAATCAAGATTCCATAAAAAATCCACATTCCCGAATAAATTCGATCATTTCCAAAACGATTGATTAAAAAAATCAAACCGACACCAATCATATAATAAAGGAGTTGTTTACTCCAATAGCCTGTAGGATTGGGATAAGTAATATAACCAGCTGCACATTTAATTGTATAACAACTAATAAGACATAGAATAAATAAAATGATGGCAAGTGGCCAACAAATTGTAGAATCTAAATATTTTTTCATTTTGTCACCCCTAGTGATTTATAGTATACTATAAATATATCATAAAAGAAAATGTTTATTAAGAAAGGAAATAGATATGTCAGATTATTTTATTTATGTTTTAATTGCAATTATTGTAATTGTTGGAGTATGGTTTATTTTTGCAAAGGTATTAAAAAATAAAAAACCTAAAGAAGTTACTTTAAAAGATATTCCTATTGATTTAGAAGCTTTAATCCATGCTTTAGGGGGTATTGATAATATTAAAGAAACAGAAGCACAAGGAAGTAAGATACGTGTTTTTGTAGAAAATGATGATTTAGTAAAAGTAAATGTTTTAAAAGAATTAGGTGCAAGTGGTGTTATTCAAGCTACAGGCAAAGTTACTGTTATTTTAGGAAAGTTCTCTGATGAAATCAGTAGAATAGTAAATGAAAAGAAATAACGTTCCAAGTTGTATTGGGGGTGAAGGTATGAAAGAAAGAATTCACTTATATGAACCTTTTTTTCATCATTATTATATTGATGAAATTCTAAATGATTATGAATTAGAAACTTTAATTCGTGTAAAAAAAGATGATTATCAACAATCAGTTGCCTATATTAAATTAATTTCTATTTATTCACATCATGCAAGTATTGATGAATTACAACAACAAGTAGATTCCATTCAAATGATGATGGAAACTTATGAAGATTATCATGAATTTGAACAATATTTGATAGAAAATGAAGAACATCAAGTGATAGGAATTGATTTATGTGCACTTACTTATAATCATCATTATGATGAATTAGATTTAGAAGAATTAACACCTGATCAATATTATCAAGTAGGATTATATTATTATGACCAAAAAAAATATGATCAAGCATTAGAATGTTTCCATTTAGGAGAAGAATGTGAAGATTCTGATTGTTTATGTGTGTTAGGTTATATGTATGAAAAAGGACAAGGGGTCAAACAAAGTAATCAAATGGCCATGACATATTATCGTCTAGCAAGTGATTTAGGTAATGTTGTTGCTTCTTGTAATCTTGCTTATTTTTATGAATATGGGATAGATGTTGACCAAGATTATGAAAAAGCTTTTGAACTTTATTCTTTAGGAGTCGATGAAGGATTTCCAAGATCTTTATTTTCAACGGCTTATTTTTTACAAAATGGGTATGGTGTAATTCAGGATCTAGAGGAAGCTTTTTTACGTTATGAAGAAGCAGCAGCCTTAGGACATAATGATGCGATTTGTGCTCTAGGTGAATGTTATGAATATGGTCAAGGAACAAGACAGGATTATCAAAGAGCTTTACATTATTATGAAAAAGCTGCTTATGAAGGGAATAGTCTTGCTAAATATAAATTAGGACGTTTTTATGATTTAGGTTATGGTTGCAATGAAAATTATCAAAAAGCTTTTCATTGGTATCAAGAAGCAGCAAAAGATGGTTTAGAAGTAGCAATCACAGCGATGGCAACCTGTTATGAATTTGGTCGAGGGATAGAAAAAGATAGTCAAAAAGCTTTAGAATATTATTTAAAAGCAGCGAATATGGGCTATATGAATGCGCAATTTTGTTTAGGGTATTTTTATGAAATGCATAGTGAATATCCAGAAAGTGAAAAAAATAGTTTTTATTGGTATTTAAAAGCGAGTCATCAAGGAGATGGGCAATCAACGTTGGCTGTGGCTTATTACTATGGTCAAGGAATTGGAACTGTTAAGGATGAAAAGAAGTCTTTTGAAGCTTATCAAAAAGCAGCCAATCTTGGAGAAAGAGAAGCGTTTTATTATTTAGGTGTTTGTTATTTAGAAGGAAAGGGTGTTTTACAGGATAAGGAAAAAGGAATTGCTGGCTTAATTAAAATAGAAGATCAGTATCCTGTTGCAGCTTATTTAATAGGACAGTATTTTAAAGAAAAACACGATGATCAACAAGCAATTCAACATTTTAAATTAGCAATTTTAAAAGAAGATGAGGAACAGTCTTTGTATCAATTAGCACTTTATGGTGAACAAGGAATAGAAGTCAGTAAAGAGGAAATGCTTGATTATCTTTTAAGAAGTGCAAAAAAAGGTTATTCACCAGCACTTGTAAAATATGCTTATTATTTAGAAAATGGAATTTATGTGGAAAAAGATTATCAGATGGCTTATGAATATTATTTATTAGCTTGTCAAAAACAAAATAGAGAAGGTTTTTATCATTTAGGTAGATGGTTCTTTTATGGGATAGGACAAAAAGAAGATAAGCATAAAGCAATGCAATATTATCAACAAGCTAGTCATTATCATTATTCAAAAGCAAGCTTTATGCTAGGTTATATGTATCATTATGGTGATGGTATTTCTAAAGATTTAGAAAAAGCTAAAGAATATTATCAATTAGCACTTCAAGAAGGATATCTTGAAGCACAAAAGGAATTAGATAAATTAGAGGTGGAAAAATGAGTTTTGAAACAAAATTAGAAAAATATGCAAGATTAATTGTTCAATCAGGTTTGAATGTTCAAGAAAAACAAACCGTTGTCATTAGTGCATCTATTGAAAGTTATCAACTTGTAAGAGCGGTTACTAAACAAGCTTATCTTGTAGGTGCTAAAGAAGTTGTTGTTCATTATAGTGATGAAGAAGTCACACGTATGAAATATGAAAATATGGAAGTAGAAGATTTTAATCACGTACCTACTTGGTTTTCATCTTTTAGAAATGATTATGCGTTAATGAATGCTTGTTTTCTTTATGTTGATGATGAAGATCCTGAAATGCTTGCAGGTATTGAACCTAAAAAGATTTCTAATTGGCAAAGAGCAGTTAAAAAGGCATGTAAGACATATTTTGATTTATCCGATAATATGACAAATGCTTGGTGTATCGTAGGTGGAGCTACGCAAAAATGGGCGAATAAAGTTTATCCTGATATGTCAAATCAAGAAGCGTTAGATAGTTTATGGAATGCTATTTTTAAAGCAGCTAAGATTGATGATGAACATGATCCTGTCGAATTATGGAATCAACATCGTCGTTCTTTTGAAAAACGTGTTAATTATTTAAATGGTCTAAATTTAAAGAAACTTTATTATAAAAATAGTAAAGGGACTGAAATTACAATTGGTTTGAATGATGATTATTTATTTGCTGGTGGGGGAAGTTATTTAAAAAATGGTGTTTACAATTTTCCTAATATACCAACAGAAGAAATCTTTACATCACCTAATAAGGATGATGTAGAAGGAATTGTTTTTAGTTCTTTACCTTTAAGTTATGGTGGAAATATTGTTGATGAATTTTATTTACGTTTTAAAGATGGTCAAGTGATTGATTTTGGAGCTAAAGAAGGATATGAGGTTTTAAAAGGAATTATTGATAGTGATGAAGGAAGTAAACATTTAGGTGAAGTTGCTTTAATTCCTTATCATTCACCAATTAATGAATTAAAAACATTATTCTATAATACGCTTTATGATGAAAATGCTTCTTGTCATATGGCTTTAGGTATTGGATTTTCTGAATGTATTAAAGGTGGGATTGATATGGATAAAAAAGAATTGTTTGAAAAAGGGGTCAATGATTCTTTAGTTCATGTTGATTTTATGATGGGAACAGAAGATTTAATGATTGATGGTATTTTAGAAGATGGCAGTCATGTAAAAATCTTTGAAAATGGAAATTTTGTATTTTAATGATCTGTGGGGATTGCTCCCCACTTTTTAATTAGTAAAAAAGATTTCTATTATATATTATTTAAAAGAGGTAATTATAGGGAGTGGGCTTTCTTTTTTATTAAATAATAGTAGTAATTCTGTTCATTTTGTGGTAATAATTGTACTGTTGAAATAAAAGATAAAAAAATAAATATAAATTATGGGAGGATGCAATGGAAGATTTAAGACAACAAATAGAAAAAAGAAGAACATTTGCGATTATTTCCCATCCGGATGCTGGTAAAACAACTTTAACAGAAAAGTTCTTACTCTATGGAGGAGCCATCCAACAAGCAGGAACTGTTAAAGGAAAGAAAAATAGTAAGCATGCGACAAGTGACTGGATGGAAATTGAAAAACAAAGAGGGATTTCAGTTACCTCTTCAGTATTACAATTTAATTACCAAGGATATTGTATTAATATTCTTGATACTCCAGGGCATCAAGACTTCTCAGAAGATACATATCGTACTTTAATGGCAGCGGATTGTGCAGTCATGGTCATTGATGCGAGTAAAGGGGTCGAAGATCAAACACGTAAGTTATTTAAAGTATGTACAATGAGACATATTCCAATTTTCACTTTTATTAATAAGATGGATAGAGAAGCAAGAGATCCTTATGAATTAATGGAAGAAATTGAACAAGAATTAGGAATTGAAACTTGTCCTGTTAACTGGCCAATTGGTTCTGGAAAACGTTTTGCAGGAGTTTATGAAAGAAATGATCAAGAAGTCATTCGTTTTATTCCTGTAGATGGTGGAAAAAAAGAAGTTGAAACAGAAATTTTAAAAGCGGATGATCCAAAATTAAAAGAGTATGTGGAAGATGAACTTTATGATAAATTACAAGAAGATATTGAATTATTAGATATGGCAGGAAATGAATTTAGTTTAGAAGCTGTACGTGCTGGTACGTTATCACCTGTATGTTTTGGATCGGCTCTTACTAACTTTGGGATTGAACCATTTTTAAAACATTTCTTAAATATGACAACCCCACCAACTCCTAGAATGGCAGATGGTGAAGTGATTGATCCTTATCAAGAAAATTTCTCAGCTTTTGTTTTCAAAATTCAAGCGAACATGAATGCTAGACATCGTGATAGAATGGCATTCTTTAGAATTTGTTCTGGTAAATTTGAAAAAGGAATGGAAGTTTATCATTATCAAGGTAAGAAAAAAATCAAATTAAATCAGTCAAAACAATTAATGGCAGATGAACGTAGTGAAGTAAATGAAGCTTATGCAGGAGATGTCATTGGTGTCTTTGATCCGGGTATTTTCTCGATCGGTGATACACTTTGTACAGGTGAAAAGGTAGAATTTGAAGGCATTCCTACGTTCGCACCGGAACATTTTGCACGCGTGCGCCAGATGGACACGATGAAGCGCAAGCAGTTCATGAAGGGTATGCAGCAGATTGCGCAGGAAGGTGCGATCCAGATTTTCCAGGAGTACAATATGGGAATGGAGGAGGTCATCGTCGGCGTGGTCGGTGTACTGCAGTTCGATGTGTTGAAATACCGCCTCGAGAATGAGTACAATGTGGAAATCCGCATGGATACGCTTCCGTATGAGCATATCCGGTGGATTGAGAATGAGGACATCGATATGGATAAGCTGGTCGGAACCTCGGATATGAAGAAGATTCAGGATCTGAAGGGCAGACCGCTGTTACTGTTTGTCAATGCATGGAGTGTCGGCATGGTATTAGACCGGAACGAAGGTCTGGTACTCTCGGAGTTCGGCAGGGAATAGAGCGTGTGTCAGAGCAGCTGCCGGCAGAAAACAGTGCCGGCGGAATGCACAGAAAGGAAGCAGAATATGGCAGTTGTTACGATTACAAATGAAAATTTTGAGGACGAGGTGCTGGCGGCAAGGGTGCCGGTCATTCTGGATTTCTGGGCAGAGTGGTGCGGACCGTGTAAAATGCAGTCGCCGGTATTTGAGGCGCTGTCCGAGGAGCTTGCCGGAAAGGTGAAGTTCGGAAGCGTCAATGTGGACGAGCAGGCGGCGCTTGCGTTAAAGTATCAGGTGATGAGCATTCCGATGCTCGTTGTGATGCAGTACGGCATTTTTAAGAAAAAAGCGATCGGACTGCAGACGAGAGAGGAAATCTTAGATCTGCTTGCATGCTGCGAAGCAGAATAGATAACAAAGCGTTAGAGAAGGGAATTGCCGCAATAAGCATAGAGCTTTTGGGCGATAAGTAATATTATAAGAACTAGATACTTAAAAGTTCCAGATAAACATGCGGCG
>OGZC01002078.1_pt1 | contig 10102 bp, 6 predicted proteins | sample 1576751 | NCBI WGS metagenome assembly OGZC01 (sample SAMEA3541486, study PRJEB24748) | human gut metagenome | biome: human gut; feature: human-associated habitat; material: faeces | place: China | collected 2012
CATTTTGCAGAAATCCAAAAGGCACAGGATAAGGAACAGACCACCGAACAGGCACAGCCCGCACAGGAAGCCGCCAAACAGCCCGAAACAAAAGCAGCCGCGCCGGAGCTTCCCGAAGAAACAGCCCCGGTACAGGAAAAAGAAGCACAGCCGGAACAGGCTGCACCCGCCGCCCCTTATTATACTATCAATGAAGCTGCCGCCAAACGTGCAAAGGATATGAACAGTTTTTCCGATTATAAGCAAGGCAGCGCGACGGCTGAATACAGGCACTATGTAGATGAAGCCGTACAACTTGCAGAAAGGCAGAAACAGCGGGTAGACCCGATGTACCATGAGAAAATCGACACAGACTGGCGCGAAGGCAATCCAGATCCATACGGGTGGCATGTGCCATCTGGATGCGGACATGACGAGACAGGGCATTGAGAGCCTCGAGACAAAGGACGTGGATCTCGCCATTCTCGAGAACGTCGGCAATCTGGTCTGCCCTGCAGAGTTCGATACGGGAGCCGTAAAGAACGCCATGATCTTAAGCGTTCCGGAAGGGGATGACAAGCCGTTAAAATATCCGTTAATGTTTTCCATCTGCGACGTGCTTTTGATCAACAAGATCGATGTACTTCCATACTTTGATTTTGACATCGAGGCATGCAAAGAGCGCGTGAAGAAGCTGAACCCGAACATTCAGATCATTCCGATCTCTTCCCGCACCGGCGAGGGGATGGATGCGTGGTACGACTGGCTTCGCACGGAAGTAAAACAGTGGAATAATTAAAAACTGCCGGAAGCGGCATACATATTTTATGGGTATACACAGGCTATGAGTATGCGCACTCTTAGAGTGCGCACTATTTATGCAAATATAAGACGAAAACAGACGAGACAGAATAAAAAAACAGGAAAAACAACGAAAAACGAAGGAAAAAGGAGACTGTTATGGCAGAAGAAAGAGAACTGATTTTAAAGCTCGGGAAAAAGATTACCGACCGTATTCCGTACAAGCTTGGTATGGAGAAGCTCACGGTAAACGATCCGGAATACTGGGGCCTTGCAGGTGTGGTTACCGATGAGATGGCGGAAGTGGCACTATGCATGGACGTGCGCAAGCCGATCACCCTTCCAAAGCTGGCAAAGAAGAAGGAAATCTCTACCGGAGTAGAAAAGAAATTTAAACTCAAAAAATATGTGCCGTGCGACCAGTGTCATGGCACGGGTGCCGAGGGTGACGGCGGATCGGAGACTTGTCCTACTTGTAAGGGTAGCGGCTCGGTGATCCGTAACCAGCAGACCATTCTGGGCACGATGCAGACTCGCGTCACTTGTTCTACGTGTGGCGGCGAGGGAAAGATTATCAAGAATAAATGTAAGAAGTGTGGTGGCGACGGAATCGTTTACGGCGAGGAAGTGGTATCGGTGAATATCCCTGCCGGAGTGGCAGAGGGGATGCAGCTTTCTATGGGCGGCAAAGGAAATGCCGGCAAGCACAACGGTGTGGCAGGCGACTTATTGATCCTCGTTGAGGAAGAACCGCATCAAGATTTGATTCGCGACGAGAATGATTTGATTTATAATCTGTTGCTTAGTTTCCCGACGGCTGCACTGGGCGGTGCTGTGGAAATTCCGACAATCGACGGCAAAGTGAAAGTGAAGATTGATTCGGGTACTCAACCGGGCAAAGTGCTTCGCTTGCGTGGCAAGGGATTGCCGAATGTAAATGGGTACGGTACGGGAGATTTGCTGGTCAATATCAGTATCTATGTGCCGGAAGCTCTCAACAAGGAGGAAAAGAACACGCTCGAAAAGATGGAAGCTTCGGACAATTTCAAACCTAACACGTCGGTAAAAGAGAAGATTTTCAAGAAATTCAAGAGTTTCTTCGATTAGTCTTTTTGCTATCATATTATCATATATAAGGTATAAGTGGGCTGCAATCTTTTTGTGGCCCACTTTTTTTATGATATTCTCTAAATAGCCCCCCCCTCTCGCACAATCTTTTCATATAGTTTACCTAAATAAGGCGCAATATAGGGCTATCCTAAAAAAAATGGCATATATTTGTATAACAAACAAATAGATCGGCATAAAATAATTATCAACACTTTAAAATTCAAATTATAAAAAACGAATTTATCAAAGAAACATTATTTAGTCGCTCCATAAAAAAACAATAACTGTTTAACTAAACTATATATTTAAAGAATGGCAGAACCTTTTAAAAACATGTTTAACGAGCAATTTTTCGATCTGTTTACGAAAGATTTGAAACTTGTTATCGACGATTTTGATGCTCGCGAGTTTGTATCTCAAGTGATGGACGATGAATGGGAAGGCAGGGAACTTAAACAACGCTGCATGCACATCACAACGGTGCTCAGAAAGTTTTTACCGGCAGATTACAAAGAGGCGATTGCTAAGATACTTGAATTGTTGGATCATATAAAAAAGACACGGCCTGATTTCTCGGTGATAGACGACACGAAGTTTGGTTTGACTTTAGAGTATGGAGGAATTCTGGATAATTATGTCGAACAATATGGGCTGGACGATTACGAAACTTCTGTCAAGGCGATAGAGAAAATCACGCAGTTCACAAGTTGCGAGTTTGTGGCTCATTCTTTTATTATCAAATATCCGGATCAGATGATGAAACAGATGTTGGTTTGGTCGAAACACGAACATTGGGGAGTCAGGCGGCTTGCGTCAGAAGGTTGTCGTCCGCGTCTTCCTTGGGCGATGGCGTTGCCGAACCTGAAAGAGAATCCTGCGCCTATCATTCCTATTCTGGAAAATCTTAAAAATGATCCGGCAAGATTTGTGCGGTTGAGCGTTGCCAATAATTTGAATGATATCGCGAAAGATAATCCCGAAATCGTCATTGATTTAGTGAAGAAATGGAAGGGAGAATCGAAAGAGGTGGATTGGATTATTAAACACGGTTGCCGGACGCTCTTAAAACAAGGCAATCCGGAGGTGATGGAGTTGTTTGGCTTCAACTCTACTATCAGCAATATCTGTGTGGAGGATTTCCAAATTTCAAGCCCGGAAGTGAAAGTCGGGGATTCGTTGGAGGTTAGTTTTAAACTGTTGAACAAGAACGATCAAACAACCAAGATACGACTCGAATATGGAATCTATTACCAAAAAGCAAATGGAACGTTGACGAAAAAAGTGCATAAAATCAGCGAGAAAGAATATGCCGGGAACTCAACCACGCGAATCACCCGAAAACATTCTTTCCGGGTGGTTACAACGAGGAAGCTCCATCTCGGACTTCACCAAATTGCTATGATTATCAACGGGAATGAATTTGAAAAATATAGTTTTGAGTTGATTGAATAATAACTGCTGTTAATACCCCGGATTCTGCTTCAACTTCGTATTCATCACCCGTATTTTCTCCGGTATAGGGAACACGGTAGTATATCCGTTTCCCTCATCCGGCAATTGCGGACGGCTACTGTAAGCTCTTGTAAACTTCCCGAAGCGAACCAAGTCTTGACGTCTCCAACCTTCCCAAGCCAGTTCCAGTTGACGTTCGGCAAGGATATTCTCTAAAGTGGCAGTGCGAGAGGAGGCATTGACGCGGCTACGGACTTCATTCAGTTCTTCATCTCCACTGGCTCCATTGCGCACTTTCGCTTCACTCTTCATCAACAGAGCATCCGCGTAGCGGAACAGTACAATGTCATTCTCCATCAATTTACCGTCTTTTGTGGCAGTCGGGTCGACTTCGTACTTCTTCATACGGGCTCCTGCTGTTTGTTCATACGGGGTATCTGTAATATCCAGAGCTACTTTCCAAGGCAGATACTCCAATACGGTGCCATCATCCAGCTTGATGATGTTTCCTTTCAGGTCGCGCACCACTCCCGCAAAATAGCAAATATCAAAGCGGGGATCTTGTTCGGCTGTTTCATAACCGAAGGTTTCGAGGGCTTCAATGGTTGCACTGGGGCCGTTCTCACCACTTAGGCCGTACGCCTTGGCATGATTGTAGTGGCGGGAGCGGAATAGATATTGCATTTGATTAGTGTACAAGGTTTTATTCATCGGAATGGTAAAAATATTCTCTATCGATGATTCATTAAAAATGGAGAAATTGGTTTCGTATTTTGGTTCCAATTCGTTGTAGCCCAGCGTCTTTAGCTGGTCACAGTAGTAGATGACTGTTTCCCACGCATTGAGTTCGTTGCCGTTCACTGTAAACTTTATGTTTTTTCCGTCCGGACGTTGTCCGTCTGTCCAATCATTGTCCGTATAGACTTCGGAATTCAGAGCCAGTTTAGCCAATAGGAAAGTGACTACCGGACGGGTGATACGACCATAATAAGGACCGGACTGGTTGCTGTGCGCATCGCTCAACAGAGGAGCCGCTTCCTGCAATTCCTTGAATACAAACTCAAAAACCGTTTTCCGTTCACTCTGGACAACATCTTTCATTGCCACTGAAGAGGATTGAACCAACGGGATGCGTCCGAACAAATCCATCAGATAATAATAATACATGGCTCGCATGGCCTGCACTTCCGCCCGGTATGCCGGAAGTACAGCATCGGAATGGGTTTCGGCAAACTTGTCTATCCGTTCGAGCGATTTGTTGCTTAGCATGACGACTTTGTAAAGATATTCCCATGTAGCTTGGATAGCGTCATTCTCTACTCCCCAATCGTGCAGGTAAAGTCCTTGCCAAAAGCCGCCATCGTACCAGTCGCCTCCACGGGTGGGGATAATGGCTTCGTCGGAAGTGAAAGTGTTCAGGTCGTAGACTCCCCTACCCGTTCCCTGCAATCCCTGACTGTCGCTATAACCGCCTATGTAAGTATAAAGTGAAGCTACCGCATTGAGATATACTTCCGAGATCGTATTGTAGACATCCTCTTCCGGTAGTTTGTCTTTCGGATTTTCCTGTAAGAACTTATCACAGGAAAATAAGGTTAGACTCGTCACCAGAAAAAATAATAATATTCTTGAAGGGTAGATTATTTGCTTTGAGATCTGCAAAAACTGATTTCTATTTTTCATATATCGTTTCATCCTCTCCTCCTCCATTAAAAGTTAATACTCAATCCTAAGGTGTACGTCCGTGCCAACGGATACCCCCGTTTATCGTCCACGCCCAACGTTGAGTTCACCGTGGAACTGTTAATCATGGGCGAAAGTCCCGAATAACCGGAGATGGTTGCCAGATTGTTGACAGTAAATGCTAAGCGCAGGGAACGGACATATTTCTTTAGTTTCTGCACCTTTTCAATCGGCACATTCCAGCCCAGCGTCACATAGTCGAAGTTGACGTAATCTCCCTTTTCCAGCCAATAGTCGGTAGCGGTCTGATCCTTGATGTTCTGTTGCGGAGCTTTCTTCATTACGTTGTAGTCGGGGAATATATTCATGTTCATATAGGTCAGGGAAGTTCCGTTGTAGATTTTATGTCCGAAGGCTCCGTTGATCTGCAAAGACAGGTCGAAACGCTTGTAACGGAAACTGATGTTAGATCCCAGAATCGTTTTGGGTACGGCTTGCCCTGCCACGTAGCGGTCTTCACCATCTTCCAGACTGACGCCTCCGCCATTCAGGTCGGTGATGCCATAGGTATATCCACCGTTTCCGTCGGACTCCAGTCCGGTGCTGTGAGGAAGATAGAACACGCCCAACGGTTGCCCCACCATCTGATAAACGATGTGGTTGTAGCCGCCGTGGAAGCCGGCTCCATCAAGGCTGGCAAGACTTTTATATTCGGAAGCGGAAAGCATTTCGCCGTTATACATACCGCTCAATGAAAGCAGTTTGTTGCGTTGGAAGGTGATGTTGGCATTGATATTCAGTTCCATGTCCTTCGTTTTCAAAGGGGTGATACCGATGGCGATTTCCGTACCCCAGTTGCGCATGGAGCCGATATTGGCAAGCAAGGTGTTATAGGTGAAAGGGGGCACGCTTACGTTGTAAAGGTAAAGCATATCCGTGGTGCGGGAGTTGTAATAGTTGGCGGAAAGCAACAGGCGGTTGCCGAATAAAGCGATGTCGAAACCGGTATTAAAGGTGTGTTTCACTTCCCATTTCAGGTCGGGATTCGTATTCCGAAGATCTCCCAAAGATACAATGGCGGAGTTTCCGACGGGGACGACACCGTTCGGCTTGACAAGATTCAGCGTTGTGTATGAGTCAATCCCGCTTTGGTTACCTGCCAGACCGTAACCGATACGGAATTTCAGATTGTCTATCACGGGGAACTGCTTCATAAATTCTTCTTCACTAATCACCCATGCCGCGGACGCAGAGGGGAAAAAGCCCCATTTATGGTTGGCTCCGAATTTGGAGGAAGCATCTGTACGGGCATTCAACGTCAGTACGTAGCGGTCGGCGTATGTATAATTGAAGCGTCCCATGAAAGATGCCAGGCGCGGTTGCTCGTAGTAGGAATTAGTGCCTTCCCACAAACGGAGCGCTCCTGCCTGAAGGTTATTATACCCGAACTTATCGGTGCTGAAATTGCTGACTGTGGTATAATAGCCTGTGTAAGTCTCTTTCTGAAGTTCGGCAAGTGCCAGTACGTCAAAGAAATGCTTTTTCCAGTTTTTCTTATAGGTCAGCATCATGTTTCCCAATAAGGATTCGCGCTTTTTGGTTCCTTTGTATGCCTGACCGTTCGCCCAGACGGAAGTGGGGAGGTATTGCGAATTTTCTACGATATTGTAAGTGTAGGCACCGAACAGGCTTAGTTTCAGTCCTTCCATCAGATCGAAAGTGAGACGGGCGTGCGTACTGATGTGCGAAGTGGCATCATCGTCCTGCACTTCCATCCATGCCAATGGATTGGTGATTTGGCTGGCGGTCGTTATTCCGTCCCACGAATTGGTGACGGGGTCTTTATGATTGGGATAGGTAGGATTGAACGTAGCTGCCGAATAGAACGTTTTTTGATAATCTACCAGGTTATGGTTCTTCTGAATGGAGCCGAACATTCCCAACTCGCAGTTTAGGAAGCCGTCGAACATTTTCTGATTCATGTTCATATTTGAAGTGAAGTTCTTCATGTCTTCATTCAGAATCACTCCCTGACGATCCATAAAACCGAGGGAAACACGATAACTGGACTCACTGGAACCGCCATAAAAGGCGATGTGATGATTCTGTTGCAGTCCTGTCTGCTCAATCTCTTTCTGGAAATCGGTATTGTTCCCTTTGTCCAGAATGGAAATGCCTCGTTCCGATGCTACACGACGGAATTCATCACCGGACAGCATTTTCAAATTCTTGTAGACGGTGGAAATCCCGAAGCTACCGTTGTAAGCTACCTGTGTCCTGCCGCTCATCCCTTTTTTGGTGGTGACTTCTATCACACCGGATGCACCTCGCGAACCGTACTGTGCGGTTTCGGAAGCGTCTTTCAGAATGGTAAAACTCTCAATATCCGTAGGGTAAATGGAGGTAAGCATACTCAAGTCGCCAAATACTCCGTCGACGATAATCAAAGGGTCGTTGCCGCTGGTCAGTGAGGTAGTTCCCCGCAGGCGCACCGCATCCAGAGCCGCCGGTCCGTTGGAGCCCCGCTGGATGGTCAATCCCGGCACACGTCCACGGATTGCTTCCAAAGGGTTCGTTATCTGGTCTTTGTTCATCTGTGTCTCCGTGATTTTCTCTACGGAACCGGACAGGGTTTTCAAACTTCCGGTGGCATATCCTACGGTAATCAATGAGTCTATGGGCGCGACGGGAATCTTCTGTGCCAACGTGCCCTCGCACGGGATTACCAGAAGAAGAAGGCTATAGAAAATGAGTCTAGCGTGTTGTACCATATTCTTAGTTTTTAAGGTAATAATACAAATATAACAAAAAAAGAGGGAATCTGGTTGAGTAGATTCCCTCTTTTATTTAAATGATATTGACAGGTTGAAATCAACAAGTCCGGATGATACGGATTACACGGTTGCTTTAGGCCGGAATAATCCTAAAAAAGCGCATCATACGTATTATCCTTATGCCTTCAATATTTATTTCACAATAATCTCATCCGTAAATATCCAGCCTCCGAATTCACTTCCGGCCTGTGCCTGATAGCGTACGTATCTTCCTTTGGCTTCGCCCTGCCATGAAATATCCGTAAAGCGGATGGGTGTTTCTTTGCTCACTTTAAAGTGTTGTTTGCGCAACTCGGTGAAATGGGTTCCGTCATCGGAAATGGAAATCACCACAGTCTCCGGCAGGAATACTTCCGCGCCTACCACCTGCATAAAGGCGGCAGTGACGGAATGGATGGAGGTTTCTTTTTCCATATCAATCGTCACATCGAGGCGATTGTCCGAGATGAATCCTTGCCACGAGCCATCACCATAGGTCCAATCGCCACGTATGCCGTCCGTCAGAGCAGTGTTTCCCTGTGCCGGATAATGGGAGCTGTAAGGTGAATTATAAATCACCTTTTTACCCAATGCCAAATGGCTGACCGGTTGAAGCGACTCGGGACGGCTGCCGATTTCTTTTTTCAAATCGAAAGGATGGTATCCTTTTGCCTGCAAATCGGTCACTGCCGACAATGCACGGGTATGGAAATCCGGCCATGACTTACGTTCCGGAGCCGACCAAGCTGTTTCCGCCAATGCCAGGATTCGGGGGTAAATCATATACTCCACGTGTTCGGGAGTGGGAATGTATTCCACCCATAGGTTGCCCTGCACACCGTAGACCAACTTCGCCTGTTCCGCAGTTAAAGAAGCGGGAACGGGATTGTAAGAATATACTTTCTTCAACGGCAGGTATCCACCGATGGCTTCCGGCTGCGAATATGGGGCATCCTGATAACTGTCCAGATAGCAGTAGGCACCCGGCGTCATGATGGCACGATGGCCGGAGGTTACGGCAGCGATGCCACCCTCTTCTCCACGCCATGACATGACGGTTGCGTTGGGGGCAATGCCTCCTTGCAGAATCTCGTCCCATCCCAGCAGATGACGTCCATGATTGTTCAGGAACTTCTCAATGCGGTGTATCAGGTAGCTTTGCAGCTCGTCTACATTGGCAAGATGCTCGTCTTTCATTCTCTTCTGACATTTCGGACAGGTCTTCCAAGCCGACTTGCCGGCCTCATCGCCACCGATATGAATGTATTCGGAAGGGAAAAGTTCCATGACTTCCGTCAGCACATTTTCCAGAAACGTGAAGGTTTCTTCATTGCCGACACAGAAATCGGAGTTCTTGTAAGGTTCGCCCGAACAGGATAACTGCGGGTAGGCTGCCAGCACTTCTTCCGAATGGGAGGGCATCTCAATCTCGGGAATCACCGTGATATAATGCTGACGGGCATATTCCAAGATTTCACGAATATCATCCTGGGTGTAATAACCGCCGTAAGCTCCGGGAACATCGAAACGGACATATTTACGTCCGCCGTTCCACCATTGCTTCCAGGTGGGATCTGTACGCCAGGCCGCAAATTCGGTCAGCAAAGGGTATTTCTTGATTTCTAACCGCCAGCCTGCCGCATCGGTCAGATGCAGGTGCAGACGGTTGATTTTGTAATACGCCAGTGCGTCTATCTGTTTCTTTATAAACTCTTTGGTAGAAAAGTGGCGGGACACGTCCAGCATCAGTCCACGGTAAGCAAAACGGGGAGTGTCTTCTATCTCGACAGAGGCTATGGAATAGCTGCCTGCCCCCGAAGGTTGTGCCAACTGCAACAGGGTTTGCATACCATAGAATAATCCGGCTCCCGAAGTGGCGCGTATCAGGATTTGTTGCGGAGTAACGGAAAGAGTATAGCTTTCCGGTGATGGCAACTGGTGGTTCTTGGGGGTTATCAATAAGAGAAGCATCTGTTTCCTGTCTTTCTTTCTCGCTTCCTTTAATTGAACAGGTAATGCCTTCAGGTAATTCTCCCAGAGCTTCGCTTCTCCACCTTGTAGGTTTGTATAAAATCTTGTCTTTTCTGACAGTAAAAAAGAGCCCGTCCCCTTCTCCATTTTTAATGGGACAGGTATGACGGACTGTGCCAGAATGGGATGTGCATGAAAGCACATCCCCAGTATACATAAGAAAAGACAAACTTTAGTGTATTCTTTTCTTATATTCATTAATCAATTTTGATTTCGTCTACAAATAAAAATGC